>Ga0123355_10019469_pt1 | contig 10809 bp, 9 predicted proteins | sample TergutEmb28metaG_3_FD_89872 | JGI IMG/M metagenome (GOLD analysis project Ga0123355, IMG submission 89872) | Embiratermes neotenicus P1 segment gut microbial communities from Petit-Saut dam, French Guiana - Emb289 P1 | ecosystem: Host-associated > Arthropoda: Insects > Digestive system > Gut ...
CATGCACCCATACCACCCATCCGACACAACATGCGAGATCTCGTTCCCACCCCCCACGCATCATTTCCACACTGTACAAAAAACTCACAAAAGCATAGCGTAACTGTTTAATAAGTGTTTTCAATTTTCAATTATCAACCTGAAGATGGCCAATGAAAAGGGCCGAAACATGTAGTTGATCTTAATATAATAAATTATACATACATTTACCAACTTACAGTTGTGTCAGACAGTATACACACACTCTAACCTGAATTGTATTTTATATGTATTTTATTGCATGTTATTGAGTGCACTTGTTGGTATATGTGTGTGTGTGTGTGTGTATTGAATGTAAGACAATGCATGGTATGAGTAACATAAAAAAAACTACGTGTTATATGGTGCCAGCATTCAGCCACTGCCAATTTTTTGATACCCCTTTTGCACTCGCAGCTGCAATCCATAGATGTGCTCCATATCAAGTCTTCATGACTTCTATGACGGTCAGTATTATAATCCAGTTGCTTATCAACTGTTTCCTTAAAACTCTTTTGAGTTATCAAACGGATATAATTGGATTCATCATGCTGTTGTTCAAATTATAACAGTTACAAGAAAGTGAAATGCAAGTGTGTTTCTGGCAGTTTGCTGAATCATAGATCTTTGCTCCAGTAAACATGAAAGAGTACATTCCTTATAGTGCTGTGACACTTATTTCTTTTGAGTTTAGCTCATTGTAGGCATAGAACTAGGCTTAAAGTAAATAATATTTTTGGGGTTTACAGATCATGAGTTGGTGGAGTCGGAAGATCACGTGGAAGTGAATGGTATTGTGTTCAACAAGCCATTTGTGGAGAAGCCAGTCTCAGCTGAGGATCATAACATTTATATTTACTACCCAACATCTGCTGGAGGTGGAAGCCAGAGATTGTTCCGTAAGGTAGGCATCCTTGAGATAGTCCCTTGTTCTTTCTTTTTTGCAATTTTTGTAGCAAATTCTGGATTTTGTGTTAACTGAGACAAATAGTAAGAATCAGTATTGCTACAGAAAAAAAGCTGTGACTGATATATTGATGTGCATATGTTAAAATATATATTCCCTATTCCCTTCCCTTGGTCCTGTGAAAATGTGGCTGCTGCACTGGAATATCATCTGGCCAAGATATGAAGAGTTATTTAGAAAATGTCCGCAGTTTAGTGATCATTGTCATGCTTGGATATAAACAAGAATACTGGAAATACAATGAATATATGAAGTTCAAGAAGTTAAAAAACAGTTCAGGTTCTGGTCAAGTATTTAACTTCATGTGGCGAATGGATGGACTTCTGCCTTTGCTTACACAGAGAGACCAAACCTTAGGCTGAGTTCCTTAATGGGAAGGATTGGTAACACATTGGCTGCAGTGTGTCCATGCCCATTGAAGACTCATTTCATAGCTGAACAATCAGATACACCGCCACTTCTCACAAGTATTTTCAGTAACCTCCACTTTGTTTTTGAACTGTTGTGTGCTTTGAATTTTTCTCTGTGAGTGTCTGCGGTCAAAACAGATTTATTTAATGGTTTTCTGCTTTATTCTACATGTCCAGCCAATTACATGATCTGTAATAGCATTAATCATCCTAAAACTTTAGTGTATGTTGTTCTATATTATGTAATTGTTTTGAATGTCTTGAAAAGTTAAGTTTTGAGATTGTCATGAATGCTGATATTTTCACATCCCTAAACACAGCACTGTTTTCTAAAAGTGATTGGTTTGTGCCACAGTACAAGAGTGCATGTTGTAATGAAATAGTTTTCGGACTGACTGTGAGATGACAGTAAGTCTGCTTGCACAAACTTTACCACTGTACATAAGTACAGTAGAGACTGTCAAGTCATTTCCCACTTGGAGTAAGTCTGTAGCACATGTTTGTTGAGTAATATCTTGTTAAGTACATGTGTGTGTTACATTTGTGACTTTGGTGTACATAGAAAATGACAGACTTGACAGAGTGGCATGTCTACATCAGTTCTGCTCCAAACTGGAGGAAAAATACTACAGAAACTTTTAAAGTATTGAAAGTAGCTTTTGGAGAGCAGGTAATGGGAGGAACACATCTTTCTGAATGGTTTCCCATGATATAAACATGAATGGTTATAGCAGAAACAGTGTGATCGCTCTTCAAGTTACTGAATGCTCTGAATGTCCATTGGCAAGGAAAACAGATGAAAATGTGGATCAAGCGAGGGAACTTTTGAGAGGAAACAGAAGAATTGCCATCCATGAAGTTGGCAAGGAAAACAGATGAAAATGTGGATCAAGTGAGGGAACTTTTCAGAGAAAACAAAAGAATTGCTATCCATGAAGTTGGCAACATTTTGGGAGTTTCATTTGGCACAGTTCGGAGAATTCTGAAAGACAATCTAAGCATGCATCAGATTGCTGCCAAATTCGCATCTTGTCTGCTGAGTGAGGGGCAGAAGGAGCATCATGTTAGCATGTGTCAGATTTGTTCAGCTAGGACAAACTGTAAACTAGCATTATTTTGTTCATACCATATGGCATCTGTGGGAAAATGTGCGAAGGAAACAAGCTGAAAATTGGAATTTAGGAGGACTGGTTTCTCCACCATGAGAATGCACCTGATCACTGTACTTTGTCTATGTGTGTGTGAATTTGTGTCTGCAAACAAAATGACTTGTTACGCATCCTCCCTGCTCTCTCAATTTAACACTATGTGACTCCTTCATTTTCCCAAAACTCAAGGTTGCATTCAGTGAAAGGAGTTTTAATGATATCACCATGTTTCAAGCAAAATCGCAGGATGCATTTGCTGAGTTTGAAACTGTCCGCTTCATGAAATGCTTTGAACAGTTTTGCATCTGCTGGGCTTGCTGTGTAAAGTCCCAAGGATACTACTTTGAACATGACAGCATTTATTTGAAAGTAAGTGTTGTGGAGAAATTCAGTCCAGAAACTATGTTAATGTCTATTTGTTAATGTAACAAATGTTTTCTCTGTTTAAAAAGGGTCATTTCGCTTGCTGTAGTGTGGTGAAGTAAAAAAGGTACAGTTTTGCCAATGCATACCATAAAGGTGTTTTGGAAGAGGGTAGGTCCACTCAGTCTTAATCTCTGCACCAAATGTAGGTAAATAGTCAGCTTCACACCCCTCCTACCTTATACCTGGGGAAAGGGCCCACATGCCCATTGAAGAGAAGAGGCTGGTTGGTTCCCAGAGTCAATGTGGATGTTTAGTAGATGCTTAGAAGAGAAGACACCCTTTCCCATGCCAGGAATAGTACAAATGTTCCTCAGATTTCCAGTCCACAGCATAAGTCACCATACCAACTGAGCTGTGGTGAGAGAGTTTAAAAACAAATTGTTCTGTTAGTGATTTAGGAGTAGCTTGCTGTGAAGGAAAATGTATGTTTATTTGCTATGCAGATAGGCAGCCGTAGCAGTGTGTACTCCCCAGAGTCAAGGGTTCGCAAGACTGGCTCATTCATATATGAGGACTTCATGCCCACTGATGGGACTGATGTCAAGGTGAGACAGCATTGTTTTAGATGTAACATGTTTCAAGGAACTTTTTTCTATTCTAGTATGAGTTTTCTGACAGTATATGTTGTTTAACTGAAAGACAGTTATGGTTTAGTACTCTGAAGACAGTTGTTTTATTTACACGCTTCCTGTGATAGCTATATTTTCAACATTTGATAAACCCAGCAGGCTGTGTTGTCTGTAGGACACACAATATGAACAATTCTTCAGTGAGGTGCACAACCTTTCCGATCATTAAGGGGTTGTTGAAGATGAAGGCTTTTTTTTGTTCTTTGTTCATCAGCACTTAAACTTAAACTTAAAACTACAGCTCTTTGTTGTCAGACATTGTAATTGTAAGTGGAAGTATACTTTTCTTATGGTGGTTGTACATGGTATTAGTAATGCTGTCATTATCCAGTTGTACACAATGTCAGTTTTTCAGCAGCATTCCCTGATACTTAATGCCACAGTCATTAACATTTATGAATAGCAGTAATTTAAAAATGTGTGAAGTCATCCTGATAATGATTGTCATGCTGATGTAATCTCACTGTTAGATGCATGTGTAGGTGTATACAGTGGGGCCTGACTATGCCCATGCTGAAGCTCGGAAGTCACCTGCTCTGGATGGGAAGGTGGAACGTGACAGTGAAGGGAAAGAGATCCGCTACCCAGTGATACTCAGCAATGATGAGAAACTTATTTCTAGGAAGGTGTGCCTTGCCTTCAAGCAGACTGTCTGTGGCTTTGACCTTCTACGGTGAGCTGTAGAATATTTCTGAATTCATATATGGGCAAGTACATAATCTTAATGATATGACATGTGTGGTTAATATTGCACTCTTCTGTTTAGGGGAAATGAGAGACATTCTGAGTGAAATTGAAGTTGTCTTATGAAATATGAAATTGAGCTTTTTTCTGTGACAGTTGTATTTTTTTTTTCTTTCTTTCTTGTTTTGTCATTGCAAATTGGATCCCATATCAACCACAGGCCTCTTAGCATAGACAGTTAGCAAATGCTTTGTAATGATTGTACTGATGCCAGATTATTTATTCAGCTGGATGAGTGGTTGGTTCATCACAGCTTTTGAGGTGGTGAGAATGTTTGGTGGTGCTGTGAAATTAGAAAGGGAAACCCTTCATTGTCTCTGTGAACCACGGAAGTATGGGTTGGAAAATTTCAGATTGTGTAGTTAATACTGACTGAAATTTGACCCTAGTGTACAACTGAGGAGGGTTTTTTTTGTTCAAGTCAAAACTAACTAATGATGTTTTTATTATTATACTGACAACCTGTTTTGGCCTTGACAATGGGCCATCTTCAGGTCACAAGACTTATATTTGAGGATACTATACAGTATGATTTATAGACTGAGATATGGTAAGCTATAATTCAACAAGATCTCGTTGAATTATAGCTTATCATATCTCAGTCTATAAATCACACTGTATAGTATCCTCAAATATAAGTCTTGTGACCTGAAGATGGCCCATTGTCAAGGCCAAAACAGGTTGTCAGTATTATAATAAAAACATCATAACTTAGTTGTGTTTTGACTTGAACAAAAAAAAACCCTCCTCAATTGTGTGTGTGTGTATATATATATATATATATAACACAATAGGGATGACGCATCTAAAGATTGACCCTAGTGATTTCTGGCTGCAAGACTAGTTCTCAATAAAGTGAACTGCTTTTGTGAATGCATATATCATTGTACTTTCCGTAAAATATTAGCTGAGACCATGGAAAGAAATATCATAGAATGATTGCTGCCACTTCTCTCTCAGGCTATTAGACTAACCGTTCTAGATATTCCCCCCATTTATCTAGCTACTTGTTCATGAGAGTATAGGAGTACTGGCAATGACAGCTAGGTGATAATGTTAAGTAGTGACATTCACTTTGGACTGGCTGTCATATAAAGCAGTGGGATGATATAATTTATGTACATTTTGTCAAGTGTTCCTTTACAATTACTTACATTATGTTAGCATTTATAACCGAGGAAACAGAACACACCCCTTGTGATTCATGTCTTTATTACTGAATTGCAAATAAAAAATGGCCTAGATATTCCTTGAAATGTTTGAAAAGGTGTCCAATATATATACCACTAGCATATGTATCCTGGTAGCAAAGACTCATGGTGACCTACCATATTTATTTGCATAATTCACACACTCCTAATTTTAGGGAAGAAATTTGGAAGAATTAAATATAATATTTTTCATGCAGCTTTTGGTTACATTGATATAAATGTAAGGATTTAATCCTGAAATTTGCAGTTTTGTGTATTTCAGCACCCCCGAGTTATATGTTGTCAGTTCAAACAGTCAAGGCTTCGAAAGTAACAGTTTGAGCTGTGTTGCCAGCATTGTTTTACTCTCATTCCCTCACTCCCCATACCGCCTGTCATCATTGTCCTATACTAGCATTTTGCCTTTTCTTCCCTTCACCTTAAGGACGTCTCACTTTGTGTGTAGCTTTCACCCTCTTTGGTTCTATTCCAAATTGTAATCTCGGCTTGGGGGTTTCAAACTTGTGTTTTGTCTTTAGTGGCCGCATGCTGGAACCCAGGTGCCAGTGGGGAGATAGTTGGTCTTGCCAGGACTTCTGCGTATACTTTGCTAGCAAAGTTTTGGCACTGCTAAGCAACCACTTTTTGAATTATCATCATTGTGGAGCCTTTCAGAGTTGTGTGTGTATAATATTGATGTGTGTGTGTGTGCGTGTGCATCACTACCTGGCAAGTGAGTATTGGATTATTATTTCTAAGTTACTTAATAATAAATTTATTGCTATCACTCTATTCAAGACAGATGGGCCATTTTACATAATTTATTGTCTGTATCTTGCCTTGAACACTGCTTCCATAAAGGCTTGAGGGAGCCAGCATTGGGGGTTTGGGGATAAGGTTACAAGTTTGCAGTGTAACATAAATTTTTTGGTAGAGTGATATATAAATTATATAAGTAAATATAGTATGTAGTATATATAAGATAATTATAGTAATATTGACCTTGTTGCCAGGGCAAATGGGAAGTCATTTGTATGTGATGTGAATGGGTTCAGCTTTGTGAAGAACTCCAACAAATACTATGATGATTGTGCCAAGATTCTGGGAAACATGATCCTTCGGGAACTTGCACCAACATTGCACATACCGTGGTCAGTGCCGTTTCAGCTGGATGACCCACCGATCGTCCCCACGACGTTTGGAAAGATGTGAGCATTTGTCATGCAGTTGTGTTGAACCCTCCTATTTATATGAGCAGAATATCAGTGGTATTGTATCTCAACAGTTACTACTTGCGTGTCAGGTTTCTCTGTCATATACCTGTGTATAATCTCCTTCTGCATGATTATGTAGAACAATTTTGTGTGGTTTTAAATAGATGGGAACACCAAAACATTTTTCTTCAGCAGAGCACTAATTTTGCAAGTTAATGATGGTAAGACTTGAGGAAAGTAAATTCCCCAGCCCCCAACTGTATGGTTTTTCTTCCCCTCCTTCTCCTCCATAATGTGGTGTGGATAAAATACTTCTTTTGCTAACATATACTGCCTGTGACTCTGATCTACAAAGCGTGTGAAAAATCATTGTGCACCTGTTATAAATGAGATATTGGTTAGAGTGGATGTGGTCATGGTGAATGTACAGTCATTACAGATATCTTCCATCTTCTGGCTCGTTGCACAGTGTAGGTTGATTTGTTACCAGTGTTTTGGAATAGCAGTGCTCCCATCTTCAAGGTGAGGTCATCCAAGAAGAGAGTTTGAAATTGCTTACAGTATTTTCAGTTACAATAAATTTTGGAAGTGGCCTGCATGGGTATGTAGACAAGCACCTGTTCATTTTATCTGGTTATCAAGGACTTGTGCCAGTTCATTGCAGGAGATACTTCAAATAAAGTTAGTGATTGTTCCCTTCAGATTATTGAGACTGTGAGAATTGTCTCTGTAGACTGAATTTTTTATTGCACCCCACACAAAAAACTATGGGAAGTAGTATTTGGGTGATCTCCATGGCCAAATCTGAGAGTAAATTGGTCAGTCACTGAAGACTTCATACAGCAGTGCCATGAATGTGTGAGCCATTGTGCACTGTAGCACTATCCTTTGCTAAGTAGGCCTAAGCAGTTTTGTATTCAAGGTAATTGTTCAGTGAATGGGAACATTACATATCATAATGATTTGAGTGCATAGCCTTATCAAGGAATATTGGAGCAGTTATTACTCTTCATTATGTCATGCACTGTACATCAGCCTTTTTATCATGCAGTAATGTCTCTAAATGAAATATAAATTAACCCTTTGGAGATGGATTTTTAAGTCCTTCGTCTGAAGGTCTCTTTTGACTTAATTTCATGCTTCTGAAAAAAAAATTGTGTTATTGTTAACATTAATGTCTCACAGATTCGTCAATAAAATGTGTTGAAACAGGAAAAGTATCACATGAAAAGGAATGGAGAATCTAACAGTAAATCTTATTTTCTAGAATTAATTTGCTGTACATGAAACCTAAAACTGAACTCTAGTTAATAAAAATAAAGGCATATAATGTACTCACATTAATTATAAAGGCACCGGTTGATTCTGCACTGGAACTGTTTACAGTACAAATTTAGTGTGTTATTCTTGGAGGGAACACTCAGTCCCACTTCAAATTTCATACAACCTGCATGCTGTTTGTGAATGTACTCTTTGAGTGGAATGTGCACAGTATCTCAACCTGTTACCCTTAACAGGCCAGACAAGCCAGTGATCACTGTTTGTCAGTGCATGGTGATCTACAGTTTTTGCTGCATTCCTGGGTCTTTCTTTGGTAAGCAGATGAAGGTGCCTCAGTTTCCCTGCTTTATCTGTAAGATTTCTCACCAAACATAAGTGACAGTTTCTTTTACAAATTGGTTTCTGAAGTTGGTGACAGAATCCAACTGTTCAGAATAGTCAGGTCAAGCAAATAAAGGAGCAGTTTTTTCATCCATTTCAAAGTACGGCAGTTCATCGAATAGCAGTTTCCATTCTGTCATGTTTGACATCTGAAGGCATGCATGCCCATACAGTTTGGATGTACCGTACCACAATAGCTGATTTTATAGTAAAGGTGAAGTTTTTCCTGTAACATGCCATGAAGATACAGAGGGAAAGTAGAGGTACAGCCATACTCTCCTAATCTTGTCACTAGATGGAGGTGGGTGGTCAGCTCCACACCTCAGGTGCTCTATCCCCAGAAAGAGCCCTGGTACCCATTGGAAGAGGCTGGGTTGGCCATGGGGCTGGTGTGGATGGGATTTGGTGAAGTGAAAATCCTTTGCCACCAATGGGGATGGAATCCTGGATTATTCATCCTGTAGAGAGTTGCTATACTGACAAGCTACCCCAGCCCTGATTTTTATAGTTGCTGCATCATCGTATAAGGAGGGGACCAGAAGAACTTGTCCATAAAAATCTTATGTCCATCTTCTTCCAGCCTCCTCCTGATAAGATGACTCATAGTGTATTTGTCACTGTCATATTGTCATGTGCAGTCTTTGTTTCTTTATCAAGATACATCCTCGTGTCATATGTGTAGCCTCTCATGTCACTTCTTTAAGTTCATGGACTGAAGTTACCTTGTTTGTATAAAACTTCAGGAATTTTCTAAGTACTCTTGTTATTGATTTACAAGAGATGCCTGTTGGCTGGGATAATTTGTGAACAGACTTTTTTGCACTTCTCATAATGTGATAAGAAATATTCATGACTTTATCCTCTGCTACAACTGTTAGCCTGCCAGACCTTGGCATGTCTGCAACTGTTCCAGTGTCTTTAAACTTTTAAAATGAACTGCCACAGGATTGCAGTTTGGCTTTTCACATTCAAGTTACATTGTCACAAACTTTTATTTGAACTGTGCTGTATATTCTCCTCTAAAATGAAACATGTTCACCAGAAACACACCGGCCTTAGTTGACAGCGTAAATTTCATAAAATTTACATGCATCCAGTCTGTTACTTTTTACCAGAATGGCATGGGTAGTAGGAAGTTGGAAGGTTTTGGGGCTTTATAATGGAAATCGTTTGTGCTGCCTAAGGCATGTGCGTGAATTTTTGCAATTCTGTCACAGTGCTGGTAAATATTCACTGTGAATTTTTTATGTGTATCATCCTTTATACTTAAATGAAGTAGTAATTCAAGTGTCTTAATATAGAAGTTACAGCTAATGGCTGAAAATCAGTAGCACACTCAACCTTCCCACCTACCCATGCCTTTCATCTCTTACTGTCCTGCACATTGGCTCTCTCCATTCCCAAAACAAATATTAATCTATGCAAAAGTTCATAGACCATATACTGAGCCAGACATATCTGTATCAGCTGAAAAAATATGCAACACCCTGGCATGTGTACCTAACCATGGAAGTCAGTGGCAAATATTACTTGAGATGAACAGAACCAAGATATTTGACAGATTTTTTCCAAATAATAGTTTATTAACAAGGCTGTATATTGCTGTCACATTTGGTGTTTACTGTAAGATTGAATGTAGTTCCCATTCATTATGAAAGTGGAAATGTAACTGTGAACAATTATGCAGGATGGAGCTACGGTGTGTGGTAGCAGTTATCCGACATGGTGACCGTACACCCAAACAGAAGATGAAAGTAGAAGTGCGACACCCAAAGTAAGTTATCATTATTTTCTTTTGGCTCGGTTTAGAAAATGGAGTTCGTTGTTGAACTGAAATTTCATGCTATTTTATTTAGGAAACTGACTAGTTGCAAATATAAAGCAATTATGCATGCAATATTCCCTCCTACGTGTGTTGGTGGTTGACTGCTGGCATCAGAGAATAACTCCTAAAACTATGGTATATCATTTTAACTCATATATTTACAGAAGCTGTGGCTTCATTGGGTTTTAAAATATGAGTTTTTAGGAGTTACTCTGTGATGATGGCTGTTGCCTGCCAAAATATGTAGGTGGGAACATCATGTATACATGCGTCATCTGTGCCAATAGTTTTTTTTTTATTTTTTTTATAAAATAGTGTAATATGGTGCGTGGAATAAACAATATCAAATTAAATTTCATGGTATGTCTGCAGAACTTTTATTGGAAGAAGTGCATTGATTACCAATACTCCATTCAGTGGCGTACCGAGGGGGAGGGTTTAGGGTGTTCAAACCCCCCCCCCCCCCACGAAATTTTAAAAGCCCCCCAAAATCATACCAAAACAAACCCGACTGTTAAAACAGTAAAAAAATCCTAATATTAGACCCCCACCACCCCAAAAAGTTTGGGAAAAAAG
>Ga0123355_10019470_pt1 | contig 10809 bp, 10 predicted proteins | sample TergutEmb28metaG_3_FD_89872 | JGI IMG/M metagenome (GOLD analysis project Ga0123355, IMG submission 89872) | Embiratermes neotenicus P1 segment gut microbial communities from Petit-Saut dam, French Guiana - Emb289 P1 | ecosystem: Host-associated > Arthropoda: Insects > Digestive system > Gut ...
CGTCGCTTTATACTTTATATTTTTCATACACATATCTTATCATTTTATTTCTATGAGAACAATTTCTAATATTTGAAAATCAAATTCAAAAACATCTGGATAAAACGCATATGAATTACCATTAACATGGCATTGTTTTCCGCATTTATGTCAGGAAGTATCTTGGGAAGTAAAAAATGTGCTATAAGCCAGACAATATATGTGTTGCTAAGCTGCCTTAGCTTGCCAGTATTTGCAAATATGCGTGGCGGTATAGTGATAATTATTGGACCTATTGGCGGATATATAGTAGGGTATATAATGGCAAGCTTTATTGTTGGCTTAGTTGCCAAAAGAACGCAAAGTTGCGTTGTTGCAGGGGTGTCTATGACAGTTGGGCTTGTGGCTTGCTATATATTAGGTACAGTGTGGTTTGTATTTATAACACAGACTCGAATATGGGATGCGTTGTTGATGTGTGTGTTTCCCTTTTTGATAGGCGATATTAGCAAAATCTTTTTGGCGGCAACATTATCACAAAGGTTGGAAGCATAAAGTCATCAATTTTTATGAAAACAAAACGATATGAAGGATTAATGAAAAATGAACACAATAAAAGTACGAGCATCGACAAATTATGAAATAAAAATCGCTCATGGGTTGTTGCATCGATGTGGTGAGGTGACCGCAGAAATCAAGCGTCCATGCTTTGTTGTTTTGATTAGCGATGATATGGTTTGCGGCATATATGGTGATACCGTTAAGGCGTCTTATGAAAAAGCAGGGTTTTCGGTTAGCCATTTTACGTTTCCAAGTGGAGAGCAATCTAAGAATTTAGCTACAGTTGAAAAACTGCTTGATTTTATGACTGAACAGAAATTTACTCGAAACGACTTAATCATCGCTCTTGGCGGAGGGGTCGTTGGTGATATAGCTGGATTTGCAGCGGCAATTTATTTAAGAGGTGTTCCGTATGTTCAGATTCCAACTACATTACTGGCAGCAGTTGATTCATCGGTTGGTGGTAAAACGGGAGTCAATCTAAAAGCAGGGAAAAACCTTGCGGGGTCGTTTTACCAACCGATTGCTGTTTTCTGTGACCCCGAAACATTTCAGACTTTACCGAAGAATGTTTTCAATGACGGGCTTTGTGAAGTAATAAAGTACGGATGTATCGCTGATAAAAAGTTATTCGACATACTATTAAATCATAATATCCACGATAGACTTGCTGACATCATCGAGATATCAGTCGTTATAAAGCGTGATATCGTTGAACGAGATGAGTTTGACCAAAATGGACGTCAAGTACTAAATTTCGGGCATACAATTGGACACGCTGTTGAGCGTCTAAGTAATTATGCTATTTCACATGGACACGCAGTTGCAATTGGTATGCGCATCATGGCAAATATAACAGGATGCGTTGAGCCGCTATTGGCATTGTATGATAAGTACGATATTGATTCAATTTGCTCCTATACAAGCAAAGAACTTGCCAATGCAGCTCTTTCGGATAAAAAGCGAAGAGGTGATATGATTACACTTGTGCTACTTGAAAAAATCGGAAAGGCGTATCTGGAGACTGTAAACATTAAAGAGCTTGAAGATTATTTTACAAAAGGACTAGGGTGAGGCGATGGATGTTAAGATAGAACCCTCAAAACTCTCGGGTAGTATTGTCGCAATTCCTTCAAAGTCATATGCTCATCGGATACTGACTGCCTGTGCTTTGGCAGACAGTTCGACTACGGTTTTAATGAATTTTAGCTCCAATGATATCTTTTCAGCTATACAAGCACTTACTGCGTTTGGCGCAAATATTAATATTGAAAAAGACCGAGTTATTGTTTCCCCAATGGAAGTCATAAGCTATCTTAATGCAAATTGTGGTGAGAGTGGCACAATGGCTCGTTTTTTGCTACCGGTGGCTACCGCACTTTATGATAATGGTGTTATTACCGGCGAGGGGAGTCTTTTAAACCGCCCGTTTGAAACTCTTTGCGATGCGCTTGAAAAAAATGGATGTTCTTTCATAAGCAAAAGATTGCCTGTTTCATTTCGAGGAAAAACCAATCCTGGAAGTTATTTGATAAGAGGTGATGAGAGTTCTCAATATATTTCGGGATTATTGTTCGCGCTCCCACTATTGAATGGTGACAGCGAGATAACGCTCACGACACCCTTGGAATCTTCTGGTTATGTGGATATGACATTGCATGTTTTAAGAATGTTTGGAATTGAGATTAACTGGGAGCATGGAGTATATAAAATAAAAGGTGGACAAAAATATAAATCTCCTGGGATTATAACGGTTGAAGGTGACTGGTCGAACGCAGCGTTCTGGCTTGCTGTAGGGATAGAGGTAACTGGATTGCATTCCGGTTCACTTCAAAAAGATAGGCTTTTTTTAGAATTGAAAGATAGCAACGAAATAGATGCTTTAGATGTCCCAGACCTAGTTCCTATTTTATCTGTCGTAGCGGCGAGTAAAATTAACGACACTGTAATCTATAACATAAAGAGACTACGATACAAGGAAAGCGACCGAATAGAATCTACTGTGGCTATGCTGCTCGCACTCGGCGGTAAAGTCACTACATACGAAAATAAAATCATTATCTCCGGTTGCGGTAAGCTGAGGGGCGGTACAGTTGACAGTACCAATGACCACCGGATAGTCATGTCTGCATCAATAGCTTCATGTTTTTGCGAACAACCTGTAATCATAGCTGGTACACATGCGGTCAATAAGACATATCCGGATTTTTTCAAGGCTTTTAACATGCTTGGAGGAAAAGCGATTGTCGTTTAGTTTTGGTTCAAAAATAAAAATACAAATATTCGGTCAATCTCACTCCGAGATGCTAGGTGTCGTGATTGATGGATTACCTGCGGGATATGTCATAGACTATGATTACATCCATGCCTTTCTTGAACGCAGACGAGGTGGTCAGAGCGATTATTCAACAAAACGAACTGAAAGTGATCTGCCTAAAATTGTGTCTGGCATCGTTGATAATAAAACCTGCGGGTCACCGCTTTGCGTGGTTTTTCTCAACAGGGATGCAAAATCACTTGATTATGAGCAGTTCCGTTTCATCCCGCGCCCTTCGCACGCAGATTATAACGCGCATGTAAAATACAGCGGCGTAAACGATATACGCGGTGGCGGACACTTTTCAGGAAGGCTTACTTTACCGCTTTGCTTCGCAGGTGCGGTATGTAAACAGTTTTTGGAAGAAAAGGGGATATATATTGGTGCGCATATTTATCAGATTGATGACATTTGTGATATTCCATACGATCCGGTGAATGTCAGCCGCAGTGATATTGAGTATACAGGATTTCCTGTTAATGATTATCACATAGGTGAAGAGATGAAAGAGAGGATGATTACCGTAGCGAGTGCCGGTGATTCAATTGGAGGAATCATTGAATGCGCTGTTATCGGGTTGCCGCAAGGAATTGGCGGGCCAATGTTTCATGGGCTTGAAAATAGCATTGCACAAGTTGCCTTTGCTGTTCCGGCTGTCAAGGGAATTGAGTTCGGCGTCGGGTTTTCAGTCGTTGACATGGCAGGAAGTGAGCACAATGACGAATACTACGTAGAAAATGGAAAGGTTAAACTAAAAACAAATCATGCAGGTGGCATATTGGGGGGTATTTCAACCGGTATGCCCCTTGTCTTTCGGGTGGCAATAAAACCGACACCGTCTATTTTCAAGGAACAAAACTCTGTAAATTTAAGAACCATGCAGAATGTGAAATTGAAAATTGAAGGAAGACATGATTCCTGTATCGTGCCACGAGCAGTGCCTTGTATCGAAGCAGCAGCGGCGATTGCAATTATTAACTTGTTGGAAGGATAAACAAATGCGTTCTGGGATAGATGAATTAAGGCAAAAAATTGATCAGATTGACGATAAAATCAAGGTGTTGTTTGAACGGAGAATGAAACTTGTCTTAGATATTGGAAAAATAAAGACAGAGAGAAACCTGCCTGTGCAGGACGCCGTAAGGGAAAGCGAAATAATATCCCGCCTTATCTCAAATCAAGATGATGATATGGCGGAATATACAAAGACTTTGTTCGCTACGCTATTAAAGGTATCTCGTTCCTACCAGACTGGGAAATTAGGTTTATAGTAATGAACTACGGACTTATCGGTGAAAAATTGTTGCATAGCTATTCAAAAACAATTCATCTGTTCTATGGGAATACATCTTATGAGTTATTGGAAATTTCCTCAAAAGAGCTAGATAGTTTTTTACGTGCAGCAGAATTCAGTGGTATAAACGTAACGATTCCCTATAAACAGGCGGTAATGCCATACTGTGTTTTATCAGAAGAAGCAAAGAGGATTGGAAGTGTAAATACGATTGTCAACCGAGGGAATATCTTGTACGGTTATAATAGCGACTATTTCGGATTTCAATATATGGTTCAAAAGTCGGGCATTGAATTTCGAGATATGAAAGTTATTGTACTGGGCAGTGGCGGTACTTCCAAGACTGTATTGTGCGTATTAAAAGATATCGGTGTCGAAGATATTATCATTATTTCAAGAAGCGGCGAGGATAACTATAAAAATATCCAAAATCATTATGACAGTCATATTATAATCAATACTACGCCGGTTGGGATGTATCCGGAGAATGATGCAACGCCGATTGATATTTCCGAATTTAAACAGCTTACTGCTGTTTTTGACGTAATATACAATCCTTTGAAAACACGCCTATTGCTTGACGCACAAAAGATAGGGATAAATTTTATGAATGGACTCTCAATGCTTGTTGCGCAGGCATGGCATTCACATAAGTTGTTTTTTGATCATAAAAACAAATCAATGGAAGATGCAAAAAGTATAGGTGAAGTATTACAAAAAACAGAAAGGTTCTACAGAAATATTATACTAATCGGAATGCCTGGGTGTGGAAAAACGACGATAGGCCGCGAGCTTGCGCACAGACTTGGTATGCCGTTTATTGATACAGATCATGAAATAGAAAAGCAAACCGGAAGGCTTGTTCCGGATATCATTAACGAAGATGGCGAAGATTATTTCAGAAAGATTGAATGCGATGTTATTAAATTGATTACAAAAAAAGCAGGACAAGTCATCGCTACCGGAGGTGGAAGTGTGACAATACCTTCCAGCGGGGATGCACTTGTGCAAAATGGAGTTGTTTTGTTTTTAGACCGGAAGCTATCAGAACTCTCCACTGATAATCGACCTCTCTCAATGAATATGGATGCACTAAAGAATTTATACGATAGAAGAAAATCAATTTACAATGTGCTATGTGATAATAAAATAACCGTAGAGGGTAATCTTGACATAAATATATCTAAGATATTGGATTTGATAAAATGAAAATACTTGTAATCAATGGACCGAATATAAACATGCTCGGCATCAGGGAAAAGGATATATATGGCAAGTATACATATGATGATTTGATAAAATATATTTGCGGATATTGTGAAAATAAAGATATTTATGTAGAGTTCTATCAGTCAAACCATGAGGGAGCGATTGTTGATAAAATTCAGTGTGCATACTGTGTTTTCGATGGAATCATTATCAACCCAGCTGCTTATACCCATACAAGTATAGCAATTTTGGATGCTTTGAAAGCCGTTTCGATTCCGGCAGTCGAAGTTCATATCTCTAATACTCTTACGCGGGAGGATTTTAGGAAAATATCCTTAACAAGCCTTGCTTGCATCGATGTCGTTCAAGGACGTGGATATGAAGGATATATTATGGCGACTGAACTGCTACAAAAGCATATATCAAAAAAGAATAGTTTTGATAGAATTGATGACTGATAAGTTGTAATACACTTGTGTTCACTCTTTGATAGAACTGTGAAGCACAAACAGCAACCCAAAAGATTTAGCGATCTAGACAGGAGATTGATATGACATATAGACTTCCAATAAACAAAGAACCACTTATAAGAGCATATACAACTAGCGGCTTTGTAGATGCAATTATCAGTAATGAGCTTGCTGTTGGAAATAAGTTAGCGGAATTTTATTTATATGATTATCAGAAAACTTTATGGCAAGAATCATTAAAAGGTATTCGCTTGGAGTCAAATAATAACTTGCTAAGTGTTTTTGTAGAACCGTATCAATCAGAGGCAACTGGCCAAGTTTATAGAGTGTTAAACAAGAAAGATGAGCTGATGATTAGGATAGATAGCCATCTGTTTGCAAACCCATGGGAAACATTTAGTATCAGCATACGACCAATGAATAAAGAGAGTGATGCAGATGATGAAATATATTCTATTGGTAAATTTGTGCGAGGAGGCTTATTTGTACGTATTAATGAACAAGTCAAAAGTTATTTTAACGAAAATCATGTTAAAGCAATGCCATATTGGTTGAAGTTTGAACATTTAAATAGCGGTATAAAATGTATGTGTTCTTGTGACGGTGAAACGTGGGAAACATTAGAGTGCGCAGAAGTTCAAAAAAGTGTAGACGGTTATTATTGCATTGGGGTTGATTTACAATATCGTGGAAATCAATATTTTAATTGGTTATTTTCAAATTTTATTCAATTAAATGGTGGAACGCAAGCTAACCAAGGTCTTCCAATTATGTACAGTGGCTATACATACAAGTCTTATACACTTTGTGTACTTAACCCCTTTATAACCGCAATACCAATAAGGAGAGATTTGTTATTAGCAAAAAATTTTTCTCTTTGGGATTTTATTGTAGAGAACATTAGTATGAATAGGTACATAGAAGTTAACATTGATGAGTTTTATATTCCAGGCACACAAGCTTATAATGCATATCGCTATCCGCATGGCAACCTTATTTTTGGGTATGACAGTGATGGGCAAAATGTGGATTTATTGCACTACTATAATGGAAAACCCAAGATTATCACAGTTGCTTATCAAGATCTTATAAACGCATTTGAAAAGTGTGAAGATGTTATTGAGTTCATAAATCTATATGAATATTATAGAAGTCAAGTTGGCTATGGCATTAATGTTGAAAGAGTTTGTACAATGTTGCAATATTATTTGAGCGGTGACGGTTACCATGACATTGGACTAGGAATATATGCGGAGCCGCAAAATGTTGTGTATGGCATAGAATTGTACGATGATTATATTAAGGATTACCCCTCTATTGATGTATTTTTGAATGATGTGCGAATATCATATATGTTTAATGAACATAAAAACGTTATGCGAGAGCGCATTAAGTACTTAATAAGCAGTGGTGTGGTTTGTTTTAATGAAGCCCAAGAAATAGTGCAACAAATTGAGACACTGACACAATTGTCACAAATGTTAATGTATCTTGTTATGAAAAATATGATGCAACCCATTTTAGACATTTATGCAAAGGTTACGCATTATATGACATTAAGTAAATCTTTAGAGTTGAAAACATACTCCAATTTAATTAACATTTTAAGACAAAAACTTTGTAAGATATCATTTAATGCAAAAAATCCATATGGAACACTGACTGCGCTTGCTGATGGCATTCATATAAAAAGTGGAAATTTTATTTTAAAAGGTAAAAATGTCGTGTTTGAAGCAATTCCGCAGGCTGGCTATACAGTGGATAAATGGATTCTTGAAGGGGATAAAGCTAATAGCAGTTCAACGTCAAAATTGGAAGTTAATAATATATATGCGGATATAAATGTTACAATGATATTTGTGCAAATCATTGATTGATTTTCACAATATCGCCAAATAATAAAACACTAGTCTACACACTATGATTGAAAAGTTATCCGAAATCAGCGGACAAAAAAACAGTTAGAGCAAGCGCAAGCTGATTTTGGATAACTTTCAGAGTTTACAAGAGATAAGCTATTACCTATGTTTGACAGCATTAATTTTCATTAAGGTGGTTTGTTTATGGATAAGAAGATTATGTTTAGGTACTGCTGCGAAACTCATGATAAATATCATGCTACTAACTCTTTAGATTGTTATGAGTATGCTATCGCAAACGGAATAAAGAGCAAATTCGGCAATGAAATAAATATGTATAATATATTTGCTAAAGATATAACATTACGCATGACAATAGATGAAAACAACAATATAAATTTAGGGATGAACTATCATCCCAACCAGCATATTTATATTGATAGGTATGAAAATTCTTCTCTTGAAATACTTGAACAATTATTAGACAAAAATGAGATTGTTTTAATTAGCACATTGCATCATGAAATAAAGTTTTTCAAGTATTACAATACACCATATAGTACCGAACATGGAATGCCGATACATTGGTTATCAATAGTCCATCATGACAGTGAATATCTATACTATGTAGAAAATCCAGATTTGATTAATTACGATAACTATAGTTATTATCGAGACAATAAAACTGTAGGTGTGATAAGTAAAAAGTATATGAAAAAATTCTTTGATAGATATCTCTTGTGCGTAAAAGTACATATTGACTTTGAAAGGCTGGACATATTTACAGATCGATTGCTGCAAATACTGAAAACAATTGTCGCAACATCTGAAAAAAAGAAAACTACAAATGGAGGTAATGAGTATTACGGGATAACCGTCATTGAGAAGTTGATAGATGTATGTCTTGGCGAGAGCGAAATATACAACAGAGAATCTTCTGAAGAGTTCAGTTATGGTATGGTAGATGCAACAAGATTTATTTTTCAAGCTAGAATTTATATGAAAGAGTGCTTGATGAATTTTGTTGAGAGTAAAACGAATATAACAAAAGACGAAATTTTTGATGCCTTCGAACCTGCAATAGAGGCATGGATTATTGTCCATAATATATTTTTGAAAAGACACATTATGAAACAATCACTGCTGAGTAGACAAATGATTAAGTGTTTTAGTCAACTTATTCTACATGAAAAACAGATAATTAGTTGTATGGGAAAAATTTTACTTTATATCTGAATCCAATTTGAGGAGTTTTTATAGTCAAAGCCCCACAAAGCCGTCCCCGACGGCATGTAAGATGTTGTCGTAAGAATGCAATATTGAGCGTAATTCATGTTTCAGCCAAGCCCAGAATTTCTCTATGGGATTCAAGTCTGGCGAATATGGCAGGTAAATACAACACAACTGCTCCAGCGTTTTCAGCAAGAGTGCGGAGTACTGATTTTCGATGGAAAGTTGCCTTGTCCGCCGGGCGTAACATTTTCGCGTGCGTTCGGTAATTTGGGAAGAGGTCTATTGAGTTTATCGGTTTGTTCACGTCTATCAGTGTTCATTCTTCTGAGACATTTTATATCTATTCTTGGCAGAGGTTATTGTTAATTATGCGATTGGAAATACAGTACCCTGCCTCCGTTACATTAAAGGCGGCGGATGACTCTATCCAAACATAAATTTTCTTAAGACGTCTGATTTATTATCACTTAACTCGTCTATAATGCGACATGTATCGGCAATTTCTTAAATTCCCACACTCAACACATTTTAAGAAATGGTCAAAATATTATGTCCGTATTATATATTAAGTGGCTTCTGTGGCAATGTTAGTAACCGCAAGAAGCCCTAAATAACTAGGAGGTAATCTCATGAAGTTGAACCCACTATGCGACCGGGTAGTTCTGAAGCAACTGGAAGCAGAAGAAACCACAAAGTCTGGTATTGTGTTGCCAAGTGCAGCCCAAGAAAAGCCCCAACATGCGGAAGTAGTAGCAGTTGGCCCTGGGGGCGTTGTAGATGGCAAGGAAATCAAAATGGAAGTTAAACCAGGCGACAAAGTAATTTATTCTAAGTATGCAGGTACAGAAGTTAAACTGGCAGAAGAGGAATTTATTATTGTAAGGCAAAACGACATTTTGGCAATTGCAGAATAAGGAGGAGCAATTAAATGGCAAAACAGATTAAGTATGCAGTTGAGGCACGCACAGCACTTGAAACGGGCGTAAACAAGTTAGCCGACACCGTAAACATTACACTAGGCCCAAAAGGGCGCAATGTTGTACTGGACAAAAAATACGGAACCCCGCAAATTATTAACGACGGTGTAACAATAGCTAAAGAAATTGAACTTGAGTGTCCGTTTGAGAACATGGGTGCGCAGCTTGTTAAAGAAGTAGCAACAAAAACCAACGACGTAGCTGGCGATGGAACAACCACCGCTATTGTTTTAGCCCAAGCCATGGTACGTGAAGGTTTGAAAAATATTGCCGCAGGTGCAAACCCAATTATTTTGCGCGGTGGTATGCAAAAAGCAACCAATGTTGCAGTAGAAGCAATACAGGGCATGAGCCAAAAAGTTGACGGCAAAAACCACATTGCAAAAGTAGCCGCAATTTCTGCTTCAAGCAACGAAGTTGGCGACATGATTGCAGGCGCAATGGACAAAGTATCCAGCGACGGCGTAATAACTGTTGAAGAATCTAAAACCATGTACACCGAGCTTGAGTTGGTAGAAGGTATGCAGTTTGACCGCGGATATTTGTCTGCATATATGTGTACAGATATGGAAAAAATGGTTGCTCATTTGGAAAGCCCATATATTCTTATTACCGACAAAAAAATCTCTACAGTGCAAGAAATCTTGCCAGTGCTTGAGCAAGTTGTACAAACAGGCTCAAAGCTTCTTATTATTGCAGAGGACATTGAAGGCGAAGCCCTTACGACCCTTGTGCTTAACAAATTGCGCGGCACATTCCAGGTTGCAGCAGTAAAAGCTCCAGGTTTTGGCGACAGACGTAAAGCAATGTTGGAAGATATTGCTGTTTTAACAGGCGGTACAGTTATTTCTTCTGAGCTTGGTCTCGAACTTAAGGAAGCTAGCCTAGACACATTAGGCCGCGCAAAAGC
>Ga0123355_10019471_pt1 | contig 10808 bp, 9 predicted proteins | sample TergutEmb28metaG_3_FD_89872 | JGI IMG/M metagenome (GOLD analysis project Ga0123355, IMG submission 89872) | Embiratermes neotenicus P1 segment gut microbial communities from Petit-Saut dam, French Guiana - Emb289 P1 | ecosystem: Host-associated > Arthropoda: Insects > Digestive system > Gut ...
ACCTAGCCACAATACTGTGGGAGTCTGCCACCAAGTCACCTTTCTCATCCTTTACTATATTACATCTAGGCTGGTACCCCTTCTTAAAGTAATTGATGCCCCTATACAAGTCCCTAATGTTTTTGCATCTTACTGTTAGTTTCAAGTTCCTCAATTTTAGCTCTCAGAGTAAAATACCATTAAGAAAATAAGTTGTTCAACGCATTGTGTCCCTCAGCATAACTGCTGTCATGGGAGCTTCATCACACAGGAAGCCTGCACCCCCCGGATATTCAGAGCATTCTGCGACTCTTCTATGAAATAAGGTAAGCTGAACTTCAAATGATAAACTCTAAATTCACAGCAGATGCGGGTGTAATATATGACAAATCTGCCATACACAAGGAAACAATAAAAATGGGTACACTGTTTGTGTACTCGAAACTGGATAATAATGAACCTCTAGTGGCTGAACACGAAAACACTGTCCCAGTCAACTAAATATCCTCTTAGCATTAAAGGAAAAACAGTATTCCAAAGAACCATGACGTATTTAATATTTTTTGCACTTAAAGAAACAGGTTTCTTTCTCACAGTATTTTCCTAAGAAGCCTTTAGAGGTATAAGAGATTATTGAAATTTAATTACAGTTAAAATGTTCATGTTCAGCAAACATGTTCAAAAGGGCACTGTTACTTCCAGACAAAATATTACAACTCCCATGCTGCACTTTTCTGCAACAGTGCATTTTAGACAACTAAATTTCTAATTGCTTCATTCTGAATCTCCTCCATAACAATGTGACTTTGCATGGACATGACTAACTTCTACAAACCTCTTCAGCTGAGTAAAGATGCCTGGTTCCATAATGTAGTCAGGCGTGCTGAACTTATCTAGGCACTCTCGCAAGACTTCTTGTGGGTTTTCCACCGGTTCTTCCCCTCCTTCAGACTAAAGAAACAACAAGAAACTTAACTTACATAACTTAAGGAGTTCGCTAACTGATGTTTGAAGCAAAACTGTGTTCAGAAGCCCAAACTATACATATAATACTTCCATGATTTCTTAAATGCTAAGTGTATGATGTGGGTTCTAGTACCACAGGCCAATGCTTGGACTTGTATGTTCATTAAACCATACACACATCAATAACAAACGCATCTGCTCTGTGTAGTAATTGACTTTTCTCTTGAGACCAGTGATATATGGTTTAGCAGTGACACCTCAGTATTGAGGGGATACTCACAAACAAACACACACACCAGTTTGACATGTCACATAGGAATGCAAAGTTAATAATACTGTCAAATCTACATCCTGTCCTTCCACAACATCTACTCCATTTAGGATTCCTGACTAAACTTCTGTGTTCACTTGTCATGTTTCCCAGATATGCTTAATGCCATGTGTCCATCTCATCCTACTGTATTTAACATTTTATGAAGCATACCATCTGTGTTTTTCTTCCAGGTATTTATGTTTTTGCCCATTAAATTAACACCATCAACACAGACCAAAAACTGGTGTCTCCCATTTATATCAAATCACCAGGGCATTCTTGATCCTTTCTAACGGTACATTTTACAGCAAAGCTGATAAGAAGTGGTGATAACTATTTTGGCTTTGTCTGTTTGTTTGATTTTGGCATGACAGTCCCCAGTGGGACAGGGGCTCCTCACTCACAAGGTTTCTAGATCACACATGACGATGCACCAGTCGGTCGGTAGGACTCCTCTGGAAAAGCGATAAGCTCGTTGCTAAGACCTATTACTGTTTCAGTGTAAGTTCTTACAGTCATTAGTCACTGTTTCCACTGATCCATTTAAATGTTTGGTAAGGTAATGAACCAGAAATTTCAAAGTGATAAGCTCATCACACAACTCTACAATGTGCAAATTTTAATAATTTTGTGAACATTTAACTGACAGATAACTTATAAGACTGTAAACTTAATACTGTAAGCACTGTGCATGATGCAAATTTCAGTCTACTTTGTGTGTTTTAATTGAAACTGATCGTGTGTCTGTGCTTTACAAACTGGACTGTTCATAGACACTGCTCGTGTTAACGTAAAGACTCCCTGATGATGCCACCCTGGGAGTGGCAAAATATGTAGAAAAGGACAGTGTATCAAATGTGTTTACTTCTCAGTGCATGAAAAGTTGGTTAGATAGTTTGAAAACTGTAAGATTGTAGTTATATTTCATGTTATTTTAGATTTTACAAAAGGTCCACTGCAATTTGGCATCTATGTACGCTATGCCTGAAGATGGTAGTAACTGCCAAACCATGGTGCAAAGTTAGGTGTCTATAGATGCTCATTAATTTACAACCACTCATACTCACAAACATGACACAAACATTAAGCCTTGCAGTTGGTGGATGCAATGTGCATGCATGCGAGTCATATTGTCTGAACCTGTGCATTTGTTTTTTTCAATTTACCATGACGATGTAGACACTTGTACTTGGGTATATGGTCTGTTTACATTTTACTTCATTATAAAGTGGGCAGTCTACGTACATGTATTTCTGACTTATGATGTCAACTTACGATCTGCTCATTGCAATGGAATCCCATCATAATCCACAGAGAATCTGTATTTTAATGTAAATAGGCATAAATAAAAGTACACTAGAAAGGAAAAAACCATGAGTGATTCATAAAATAAAACACGACACAAACAACAGAATTCCGATTATCTTACTCACTTCTCCATCTCCCATGTCTCCATCCCAACCCTTATCATCAAATTCATCATCCATGATGACACAGTTACGTTAATCTGAAAATGATAATAATACTGTTTATTAATATAAACAAAGTCATAGTCCACGTATTTTAAAACTATGGGATACGCTGCCGAATCCCCCAGCGGACTTTCCGCTCGCCGCCACGCGTGTCGCTGCTGTCTTGCACGGTTCACCCACACTCCGCTCCACCCACATCCATGGTTCACCCACACTCCGCTCCACCCACAATGCATATCTGTTTCCGCTACATTCAATCACACTTTCCCTTTCAGTGTGTGATATTGTGTGCTTCTGCGTGTTCCGCCGTGTGTGTCGCTTTTGTCTTTGTGTACGTAACCTTGTGTGATGTCACACACACAATCCTTTTCGCATTCTACTCCCACAATGTAATAGTTTGTTGCGCTTCATGTTGCGTTGTGGTGTGGGGATCTTTGTGCATCTGAGTGGCGTGTAATATCTGTTTACAATGGTGGAAAACATTACCACTACTATTCGTTCATTACTAATCATCCTTAGGTTACGCTTGTTTAAGTTATTTTTCTTTTAATAACCTACTACTACTAATCATTTCGGTGTTCGGGTTTCGTTACTATTTCCTTCGTCTACTTATTCATACTCTTCGCCTAGAGCAAGGCATTCTGTGTTAGAGGAACTTAATTTGGCCATGTCAGATTTGACACCAAGAAACAAAAGCTTTATCATAGAATTCGGAGGAAGGAGAGTGCATTCTGTAAACTGAGAAAGAAGTACAGATCAAGAAAGTTGAAAGATCTCTGTGATGTGGACAGTGAGCCATTGATGCAGGAAATTTCAAATTCTTTGAATGCAGAGGCTGTCAGGTTATTGGCAGCAATTATTAGGTATAGTAGCCACAAGCCGAGGGGAAGGAGGTGAAATTTTGAAGGCAAAATTTTGGCTCTGTCTCTCCTTAAATGTAGCCCAAAAATTCTATACTCTTTTTCAGATGCTCTTGCATCAGGACGAACCTTGCAATCCCTCCTCAATACTGTTCATTTTAGGACAGGTATCAATACCCATGTGTTGGAGTCACTTTGCCGTTGTCTGCAGAATATGTCTGAGAAAGATCGGTTACTGTTGTCTCGTGTTCAATGGAATGTCGATCAGAGAAAAGTCCGGTTTAATCAGAAATTTGACTGCATTGAGGGATTTGAGGATCTTGGAAGTTGAGGCAGGATGTGCAACGTAGCAGATCATGGTCTGCATCAGAAGTGGAAGCAGCCAGTGGCCTACTTCCTCAGTTATGAAAGTACTACGACTGAGATGCTTGTGCAGTTCTTGAATGAGGTTCTTGGTGCATGTCAGAATATGGGACTGCATGTTGTAGCTACTGTCTGTGACATGAGTACCGACAGTGTCAAGGCCATGAACTGTTGGGTGCAACCATAAGAAAGTCATTCTTTCAGTTTCAGATTCAAGCAGTTGCAACAATATATGATCATCCACACCTCGATATGTGCACCGGTAACCTGTGTCTAAAATATGATGTGCATTTGGAGTCTGGGCATATGGGCAGCCACCTGCCTGTTTTTGCTAAGTGGGAACACATTGAGAAGCTATACAAACTCAACAAATGTGGCATGATCCATATGCTGTATAAGCTGGCACCCACCTGTCCCCTGCTATGAAAGTGAGCTTGGCTGCTCAAGTCATGAGTCACACAGCAGCAGCAGGAATTTACAGTCTGGTGTCTTCATTGATTCAGTTTTCAAAAGAAATAAAGTAACTTATTCAAATGTAAATTGCTTTCTTGTGGGAAAGTTATGTTTCAAACTGGCCAACCGTGGCATTGAAACAGCTGTGGAACTGATGTTTTTGTGTTTTTTGTAGGGGTGTTCAGCAGCGAATACCTGCCTACGGCTGTTTGTTGAGGACATCGACAAACTGTTTGATAGCAGTGTGAAGTGTGCTGCCCCTGGCAAGACATTGTTTAGCCCACTTAGTGATAACAGTCCTCATATACGTCACTGGACCAAGGCAAGTATGGGGATAAAGAGCTGGATCTTCCTTCAGGATGGTAAACCTGCCTGCAAGAAACCAACTTCGTTACAGAGTGGGTGGATTATTGATATTGGTGTTGTGAATGCCTTAATCATGATAGACAAAGCATTTACATACTTGGCAGTGGCTGAGAGTAGGCAGTTCTTTACACTGATCATGACCTATATGTTGTCTAAATGTACACAAGAGCTATATAATGTGTGCCCTTCTGAAATGATGTTGAAAACTGCTGGAGAACCCAATTGCTTGACTGTGCTGTTTCTGGGCAGTACAGACATTATGCTTTCATGGTGCAAATGGCTCATACTAAACGAGACATTTGAGCCCATATGGGTAAGATCGCCAGATGCAAGTTACTGGATTTATAGCCTTATTGTTCCCCAGCAGGTCACGGTGCAGTGTCAAGAGATAGGATCTCCTCCAACCACTAAATCGAGTTATCAAATTCTGCTTGAAGGAACTGGAATTCTACTGAATTCTTCCTCGTGCTATATACATGCTAAAAACTTTAAGTTGCTACCACACTCCCTAGGAAGGACAACAGTTACCTTGACTAAAACTCACATTGTGTTACCCAGTATTGAGAACATACTACATTTCTCTGAAGAGAATATGTTACAGTCCAATGCAATCCCACCAGTGAATCTACAGCATCTAGACCAAATTCTGGTACAAGCCACCTCCAGAGGCCACATGCGAGGCGCCGAGGTGAACAAGATTGTCAATGCACTGCGGGATGCTAAAGTACATCAGCAGCCCATACACTGGTCATGGATTATTGGTATCGCTATTGTGTCCTTGGGGTTTGGATCCTTATGGACTGTTTGGCTCAGACTCATTGATAAATACTGTCCCTATGTAAGGAAGTGTGTGGCAAAACCTACATGACAACCTGAGACATCTGCTGCCCCAAAACTAAACGATTGTGAAACAGAGTTACAGGTGATGCAGAAAGAGGATGAAGCGACGACAATGGGGGTAGTGCGAGGGGCCTCTTTGGGGGAAGTCCCCGTGACACAAGTAATACCTACTGTGTTCATTTGGCACTTGGAGTTGGCAGACGACCACCTATGTGGAAGGAGATGTCACACCACAACTGCCGGCACTGCCAGTAAACTTCAGTGGGTATCCAACAATATTCACGACTTACAACCATTGAAGCTACCAATGGACTAATTGTTCATTGCTGGAACTAGTTTTTCTTTGTAATCAAGTTAAGCAGGAAAAAGGATGTGGGAAATATTGTAACCATCATGAGAAAACCACATTCTCATTATAACAGTATGTGAACTTGCTTATTAACCTTTTGACGCCTAACGACGACTATAGTTGTCGTACCTCACCTCTAACCTCTAAATGTTGCATTTTATATACTTATTCAACAAATATAGGTAATGAATGTTTTAAACATGGTATATACGCTCCTTTTTTCTTCTTCAAAATTCAGTTTGTTTCATAAATCTAACATATTTGGTTCCTGTATTACTCACATTTTATATACAGGGTGTGCTAAAATTAAAAAAATAATTCCGGCGCCAAAAGGTTAATATTGTACTAAACTACCTTGTGAAAATGTGGGTGCTGTAACACCCCACATTTCCATTTAAGAAGAGGCGGGTGTTGTGAACGCCTTGCTACTGAATGTACTGCTATTCTGTCTACTGTACTATCTCACTTAATTACCTATATTGATTCCTGATAATTAGTCAAACCATATGTATGTATTACGATTCTTTATTCAAGTATTGTTCATACACATGGAGATGAAAGAAAGTTGTGGTGAGGATGTATGTTGGGTTTAACTTGAGTACAATGGGACTTGGTAAGCCACAGAGGGATTTCACAAGCTTTTTCACCACAGCCTGCTGCATCATAGTTCCTGTGCACATGAGCCTGAACCAAAGTCCAAACGGATGAACAGGGCGTTTGTCCGGGATGTAATGACAATGAAGAAGCGCCAATCGGTGTTCCTTTATTAAAGATGACTTGGCCGATATGGGTGTGATGCACCAATAGACGATCTTTTACCAAACCAGGGGGATGGTCTGTATTTGAAGACCGCTCGGAAATATGAATTATTAAATACCCTTGGTTGAGAACTGGACTGGTTATTCTGACTTCAATTCTGATTACCTTGAGGATGAGCTAAAGAGCCAGAGGAGGTCTTGTCGGGACCTGCACTAGTGACCATAGGAGGAGGCTGAAGCGGAACCGTAAGATGATGTCAACTGCAATCATCATGCTCTGTGAGTAGATTGTTAACTCTCAGCCAAGGCAGGTCGGGTTAGGTTACTCAGTAACCAATGGGCAAAGGAGCAGTAGCATGTTATTAACAGAAACACTTGTTATCCTTTTTTTATTTTTATTATTTCAGAATATATAGTGTATGTTACAAGTGTTGATCTTTTGATTCGCATTATTGTAAAGAGAGAGAGAGAGAGAGCCTGATACTGACAGTATCAACCTCCATCCTTGACCCTTGACATGTACCATAACACTGGTGCTGTCCAGCATGTGTGGAGAACGTTGAAAAGGGCAGGTTTTGACTATCTTGAGACGCAAAACCTGAATCAAGATCCCCTTGAGAACACCTTTGGTGTTATTCATTTGTGCTATGATTTAAACAATAACCCAATTGTGGGACAGTTCGTGAGACTACTGTCATCAATGGCCTTGCATATACAGGTCTGCATAATGCAAATTGTGAGGGTGATTACACTGAGCTTCAGGATAATCTACATTCCTTCCTCAAGGAATCTCATCCTTCTCCACTAAATCCATCCACAAGTCATAGTAGGGAGACCCTTCATGATGGTCTTAGTGGCTCTCATATTGCAGAGCAAATGCAGCGAGAGGTGAATGGTGTTGACGTGTATCTCTTCTCAGTAGCATATGTCAGTGGCTTCATTGCCAGGCATGTGCTATGTGCTGTCGGGTGTGATGACTGCATGATGTGTCTCACATCCCCAGTGATGTCAACCAATGCCTTCATATATTTCTTAGAGTACAAAGATGATGAACAGGCTCTATCCTATCCAATTTTGAGGTGCAACTTCCCTGTTTTTTTATTAAATCACAATGTACAAAGTGAGTGTGAAGCAGTCTAAACACAACTATATTTGGTAACTATAGCTAGCAATGGTGGGTAGCTATCAGCAACTACATGTTTTGGCTATCATGGAGGCCATCATCAGGTTGTACATTCTAAAGTAGATAAACTAATACAATATGCAAATTCAATCAGCTTGATGTCGAGATCTCGAACACTTTAACATTCATCAATCTTATAGATTTTGGTTATGGCTAGAAATAATACTATGAGTATCTTTTGGAGGCATGAAGTTCAGAGTCAGGCGAGCTAGTTGACTTTCAGGAGACTGATGCGTTGTGTGTTGGTCGGCTTCTTGACAGGCATAAACTAGTGGCAGGTGGGTGTGTGCTCCGAGGCACATAGGATCATGTCCATTCTGTGGAGCATTGGAAACATATAGGTTGGTGAGATGTATGTGATAGTAAGGAACCTTGCAGGGTGAATAGTGGCTAGGTATTTATGTGGGAGGTAAAATCTGTAGCTGGCGTGGAGGTTGGTGTCCCGTAGCTCATGTTGTGCGGGATATGCTGTGGTTTTTGCACATTGTTCACTGTACGTAACCAGTGTGTTGCTCCAATTGGGTTGTAGGAAAAAACTGCACTGTATATAGCATGTAGGTGAATGGCGTAAATTTTTGTGGCGCTTCTTAAACCAGCCTAAATGCAGTGTCACTTATGCATGTACACCATCTATATGATGAAACACTGTTATTATCCTATGCATGAGATGCACTTTGCATTCTGGTGTAAGCTTTCTCTTGAGACTGTTGTGTGCCTTGGGGTGGAAGCCGTGCTAGGGTTGGGAGTGTGGAAGTGCTTTTGTCTGTGTGAAGGATCGGGAGGTGAGGGTTGGGGTGGGTGGGTATTTATTACTGCTGGTGGGTCTTTAGGATAGGGTCAAGATTGCATTGGGAAAGATATTCTGATTATAATTTAAATGGTTATTAGCAATAGATTCTGTGTGGATATAGTATCGTTCTACTGTGTTAAAGTGTGCACTTTTCTTTTGGTAGTGAAGGATTTGCATCAAGTTGTGTACAGTTCCAAAGGAGTGTGCTTGTTCAACAAGGTGTTGGGCAAGTTTTGAAGTGTGGCTGTTGTATCTAAATGCCTGTTTGTTCTCATTGTACCTGACTAAGAAGCTTTTACCCGTTTGACTCACATATGCTTTATTGCAGTCTGGTCATGTAAGTTTATAGACTCCAGACTGTGTGTATTTATCTGTTTTGTGGGTTAGTTGGTTGTAATTAGTGTTATTAGTGTGGAATGCAATTTTTATGTTGGTGCGTTTGAGTAAGTTGGTAATGAATGTGGTTTGTTTTCCAGTGTAGGTGAATGTGGCCCATTTTTGTGTTTGTGTGTGTGTGTATTCCATCGCTGTTTCTGTAGCTTGGGGTGGTGCATTTTATGTGATTGTATGGGAAAGGAATTGTACAAAACGTTGTGGATGGTGTTTTCCTCTTGTAGGTATTCATCTGGTTGCAGGTCATATGTGTGTAGCCTGTTGTAGTGGAACTTGACTGCTGTGCATTTGTGTTGTGAGGGGTGGTTAGGCGTGTACAGAATTATGGTGTCAGTGAATGTGGGTTTTCTGTAAATTGCTGTTTTCCAGTTAGTGGGGGGTCTTATGGATACGTACGTCGAGATAGTTTATCATGTTGTTCTCTTCCATTTCGGCTGTAAATTGTAGGTTTGGGTGTAAAGTGTTCAAGTCTGCTAAGATGGTTTGGATACTGGAGTGATTAGGGTCGAATATTATTAATATGTCATCACAATAGCGGAAGTAGATGATGATCTTATGCCTCATTGATAGTCGTGCTATATGTTGATGTTCGATGTGCTGTAGGAAAATCTCCGCTATTAAGCCGGATGAAGGTGCGCCCATTGATAGGCCTTCTCTCTGAATCAGGATCATGATGATGTACGGAAGTAGTTTTGTTTCGTGACTGTCTCATACCAACCCAGCAGCTCGAGCTGTGTTTGGGGATCGACTAGTCACTGGGATGTTAGTGTGTAAGTGCACAAAAACCACAGCATATCCCACACATCATGAGCTAAAGCACACCAACCTCCACACCAGCTACAGATTTTACCTCCCACACGTAAGTACCTAGCCACTATTCACCCTGTGAGGTTCCTCATATCATACACCTCACGAACCTATATGTTTCCAATGCTCCACAGAATGAACATGATCCTACGTGCCTAGGAGCACACACCCACCTGCCACTAGTTATTCCTCTCAAGAAGCCAACCAACACACAACAATGCACCAGTCTCCTGAAAGTCAACTAGCTCGCCTGACTCTGAACTTCATGCCTCCAAAAGATACTCATAGTATTATTACTAGCCTTAAACCAAAATCTGTAAGATTAACAAATGTTAAGGTGTTCGAGATCTCGACATCAAGCTGATTGAGTTTGCATATTGAATTAGTTTATCTACTTTAGTATGTACAACCTGATGATGGCCAAAACATGTTGCTGATAGCTACCCACCATCGCTAGGTATAGATACCAAATATAGTTGTGTTTAGACTGCTTCACACTCACTTTGCAATTGTCTATCCTATCCTTCTGAAAAAATGGTAGAGAGTAAGTGCTTCTGTAACTGTGTTAGATGGTAGGATGGCAGATGTTGCTTACACACATTCAGTTGAAGAGAAAATTATAGCTGCCATCAAGAACACCGTTGATTTTGGATGGATTCAGTCTTCTGGCTGTTTGCTTCACCAACAAGAGATAGTGGAAGGTATTGCACGGAGTGTTACTAGAGGAACGGCCTCCGATAAGGAGGGTAGCTGCGAATAAATTGAATAAGCAGTCGCGGACAGCCGATGAGGGGTGGTCCTCCAGCTTGGGGCTTGGGCGAGGTGCTAACAACCCCTCCCTGTTAAAACCAATGTTCAGTAACACTCACATGCGAGATGATTCCTCTGGACACAAAACAATCCGGAGGTAAACTAC
>Ga0123355_10019472_pt1 | contig 10808 bp, 8 predicted proteins | sample TergutEmb28metaG_3_FD_89872 | JGI IMG/M metagenome (GOLD analysis project Ga0123355, IMG submission 89872) | Embiratermes neotenicus P1 segment gut microbial communities from Petit-Saut dam, French Guiana - Emb289 P1 | ecosystem: Host-associated > Arthropoda: Insects > Digestive system > Gut ...
AAGCTACACAAATTGCCCGAAAATGCATCTGTACTTGTAATAGGGTTAGGCAACCGCCATGTAACCCCCGATGCTCTAGGCCCTAAAGTGTGCGAAAAGTTATTGGTAACGCGCCACCTAGGTGAAGATGTACCCGAAGAATTGCATGGAAAACTGCGTGCAGTAAGCGCGATTGCCCCTGGTGTAATGGGAATAACAGGCATAGAAACAGCAGAAATAATCAAGGGCGTGGCAGAAAAAACCACCCCCGATTTAATAATAGCTATAGATGCCCTAGCCGCCCGCCGCACCTCACGCATACACGCCACCATACAAATGTCCGACGCAGGAGTAAACCCAGGCGCAGGCTTAGGCAACCGACGCACCCCCCTTACCCGCGAAACAATGGGCGTGCCTGTAATCGCCATAGGTGTGCCGACAGTAGTGGATGCTGCCACCCTAGTTAACGACACCATGGATAAAATGCTTTCAGAAATAAAAGAGGCAGCCCCTCACGGAGATGCCTTCTTTGAAATGCTTGCATCCTTAGATGAAAACGACCGTTACGGCATAATCACAGGCATACTAGCCCATGAAAATATGTTCGTAACCCCAAAGGATGTAGATGCGGTAATTCAGCGTCTGGCGAATATTATTGCAAATACTCTGAATATTGCCCTTCACCCAGGCATTACTTCAGATGATGTTAACCGTTATTTGTAGAAATTTATTTCCACAGATTTGACAATATATCTGTTTTCGTGTATATTCATGTCGAACCTTCGGAGTGCGTTTTTAAATGCATGGAAATTGCTCTGCAATTTCGACTGTCGGTAACAGAAACGCGCAGGCGCGTTTTGTTCACAAAACACGAGGCTGAGTTTTCACCGCATATCGGACGGGTAGTTTACCCGTCCATTTTTATTTGTTTTATGGTAAAATAACCACGAGGTGATTTGCATGATAAAAGAAGCAATCGCAACGCTGGCAAAAAAGCAAGACCTTACTTATGAAATGGCCGAAACGGTTATGCACGAAATAATGGGTGGCGAGGCCACACCAGTGCAAATGAGCGCGTATTTAACCGCCCTTAGCCTAAAAGGCGAAACCATCACGGAAATCACAGCAAGTGCATCGGGTATGCGAGCGCATTGCAAGCGGCTTTTGCATGATATAGACGCGCTGGAAATTGTAGGCACAGGCGGCGACCATGCAAATACATTTAACATATCCACCACGGCGGCCATTATTACGGCGGCGGCAGGCATTCCAGTGGCAAAGCACGGCAACCGTAGTGCCTCTAGTGCTTGCGGCGCAGCAGATGTTTTGGAGGCCGTAGGCGTAAATATTAATATTCCACCAGAAAAAAGCGCGCAACTGCTGGCGGAAATCGGCATATGCTTCCTTTTCGCACAAAACTATCACATTGCCATGAAGCACGTAGCCCCAATCCGCCGCGAGCTAGGCATACGCACGGTTTTCAATATTCTCGGGCCGCTAACAAACCCCGCAGGCGCGAAAATGGAGCTTATGGGCGTGTACGACCGCGACCTTGTAGAGCCACTGGCGCAAGTAATGTGCAATCTCGGCGTGCGCTCGGCCATGGTGGTACACGGCGAAGATGGTTTGGACGAAATCTCCCTATCTGCCCCTACTTATGTATGCGAAGTGCGTGACGGCTGGGTGCGTTCATACACCCTTACGCCAGAGCGGTTTGGCTTCACCCGTTGCCAAAAAGAAGACCTGGTAGGCGGAAACCCCGCAGAAAACGCCGAAATTCTGCGCAAAATACTTGCGGGAGAAAAAAGCCCCAAGCGCGATGCGGCAGTATTTAACGCAGGTACGGCCATGTTTGTCTCGGGCAAATTTAAAGAAATAGAAACAGCCATAGCCGCCGCCAATGAAGCCATAGACAGCGGCGCGGCCGCCCGCAAGCTTGAAGAGTTTGTAAAATTGACACAAATGTAAAAAAACCCCGTAGACGTGGCAATCTTTGAAAAACTGCAAACGGTTTTCGGAAATTGCCACGGGCTTAAAAATGCCCCGTCTAAGGGGTTATTTCCCATAATAAAGTGCTTCTTGCACCGTTTTTCTTCAAATATTTTTCGCTCAAAACTGCTATGCCTGTTCCAAAAGCCAGTGACGTAAACGCACCGCTTGCCAGCCAAAACAAATACCCCTCCGTGGAATTGATAAAGGGAATCAGCATGGATATTCCAACCGAGGCCGCTAAAACAATCACCGCCAAAAGATAACGGGGAAGAAATCCCAAAGCTTTGTTATGCCCAAAAGATAAAACCCACGTGGCAGAGCTTAGCATAGATATTATCAACCCCTGTATCAGCAAGGCAAATGATATGTGGTGATAAAAATTCTCGATGTTCAGTAAAGGCAGTATAAGACCGATTGCAATATACAGGCAAACGGTAGCCATAAATATTGCCGCCCATAATGCCTTGATGCTTAGCTCTGTCTCTTTGCTTATTTTTTTCATAGCATCCTCCGATTAATTTTAATATCGCCATCGGGAGTATAGCAGAAAAACACACTGCTTTCAAAAGAGCGTGCGTTGCATGAAAGAGTAAGCCAATGAAAACAATCTATACAGCTACATCGCGCCGCCTGTAAAACGCTAATCCGCACACGGTTAAAACCAAAGCCATCGCGGTTAAAGCCAACAAGGGCAAAATACGCATATCTTCCAACGGCAGTTGTGGTACATGATAAAAAGGCGATAACATCATAGCCCAACGAGGCATATTGAGTAGCTCGCCAAAAAAACCGAGCATGAAGATGTAAGTAAAATACGCCCAGCAAAGTACGGCTACTTTAGGGAAAACACCAACGAAAAAGATACTCAGCCCCAACATAGCCCACAAGGCTGGAACATACACCATCATTGAATGAATCAATGAGCCTAACGCAAGCGGAGTTTCCATCATTAATGAACTGACAGCCCATAAACCCATGGTTGTTACAAAAGGCATGAGCAAGCTCGCAATAAAAGCAAGAGCAATATAGCTCGTCAAATAATGAAACCGCGAGATTGCTGTGCTAAGTATGAGTTCGGCACGACCTTCTTTTTCTTCTCGCAAAACCTTAAAAACTAAGACCAACACAGGCGCAATACATACTATAGCAAAGCCCACATTGAGAAACATTGTAAAGAGTTCAACAGCCGAAAAATCAGCAGATGCGGGTATTAGCACTTGAAATGCTCCGTTTTCTCCTGCAAAGTGTTCGGCATCACGCAAAATGCCACCCAATGCCGCACCAAAGCCAAACAACACAATAGCCCAAGAGAACAGCGTGTTGCGGTTTTGCCGCCAAGCAAGCCCCAAAGGCGTTCTAAGAAAATTTGATGCATAAGCACGCCCTTGTTTTTCGGGCAACAATCCCTGTCCAATATCACGCCTTGCGTTAAGAAAATATGCAATGCCAAATAAGATAAACGCCAAAACTAACATAACGAAAAACGGCCAAGGATGATTTGATACAAAGGCTTCTGCTCGAAGCGGCAAACCCAGCGGAGATATAAGTGCAAGAGGTTCAGACGCTACATCACCTACAGCCCGTAACAAATATGATGCAATGAGGACAAAAAACGCATACCCCGTTACAGTTCTGGTAGAGTGGGAAAATTGAGATATAAGTGCCGAAAGAGCCGCAAAAAGAATACCTGTTGCGCCTAAACTTGCACCATAAGTAAATGCCCCTGCTGTTGTCATTCCGCTTATAGTTAAAACAGAAAGCAACGCCCCATGAGAAGCCGCCAGCAAAATATTAACAATAACCGCCGTTGCCATTACAGCATGAAATGCAGATAATCTGCCAATAGGCAGAGAGCGTAATACCTCGTACCGCCCTTTTTCTTCATCGCCGCGTGTGTTTTTCACAACGAGGAAAATATTGAAAATTGCCACCGCTATAAGGGTGAAAAGATGCAATTCTGCCGCAAAAAAATTCACCACTTGGAAAGTATCTATTGCAAAAAACGGCCCTTGCAATGCTATATGAGCGGGGTTGTCTTTCATAATGAGCAACCCTTGCAGTTCCTCCGATGTAAATTGATTTTCAAACGCTATAAGCATTACACCGGCTACGAGTAAAAGCAGGCCTATCCAAGCAATTATAAAAATACGCTCTTTATAAAGAGTGAAACGAGTAAGTTTCATGCTGTTTTTGAATGTTTCCGCCATGATGATTTACCTCCGTAAGGGAATAGTAAACGTCCTTCTTAATCGTGTCAACATTTTGACTGTATCAAAAAAGTGTTGTAATATGTTTTTGGGATGATTTTAAACGCAAGGAAATTGCTACGCAATTTCTCTCTGTCGGAAAACAAAGGCGGCATAGACGCTTTGTTCAATATAGGAAAAGAGGGTGCGAAATGAAGATGAAAAAAGTATTCTTACCGCTACTTGCCATGGGTATTGCGGGTATAGTCATTTTTTCTGCCTGTGGTGGAAATGGCTATGATGACGCAACAGGGGACAGTTTGACCGAAGCGGGCGACCCTGTTGCCAATGACTTAGGGCATCATGGCGGTGGTAACGAAACAACCCCGCCTGTGCAAGGCATTGTGCAAGAACCGCCACCGCAATCCACGGGGCTTATTTTTCTGTATGGCGAAGAGCATCTTCGCGACCATGAAGAAATGCTTGCGCGGCAGTTGGAACGCTGGGGATATTATTACAATACCCACGGAATGCGGCATTTGTTTTTAGAAAAGCCGTTCTATACAGGGGAATTCTTAAACCAGTGGCTGTATGCAGACAACGAGGCAGAAGCAGATACAATGATGCTTGCGCTGGTGGATGAGGGCGCGGTTTCGCCCTTTCATGCCGAGCATTTTTTCGGCGTGATTCGGCGCGACTTTCCCGATACGGTTTTCCATGGTGTTAACATCGGAGGGATGTGGAATGTTGCCACTGGGCAGCGTTTTTTGGCGTACTTAATTAGTAGTGGGCAAAGCAACACGGCGCGGTACGAGCTTACCCGCCAAAACATTGCCCAAGCTGAGATGTATTCGCGTACTTGGGATGATGGACTACCGCCCATTTCATGGATACGCGACAAGGCCGATAACTTTGTGCGTGCTTTTGACGCACTTGGCGGCGAAAGTGTAATGGGCATTTTTAATACACAGCACACAGAGTTTGGCAACCATACACAGCTTAGAATGTACGCCAGTGCCACGCTTGCAACGCGCTTGCAAAGACGCTATGGCGATGCTGTTTCTTCTGTAAATTTGCAGGAGATTTTGCAACAGGAAGAATGGTACAGAATAGCCGAGGAACTTATTGAAAGTCGTACAATTACTTTAAACGACATTGACTACGAAGCGACTCTTCTTAGCGATGCGGATTTAAGCGGCGAGGATTTATTTATTGTTCGCAGTTTGTTTTTTAGGCTGGAAAATGCCTATGAGAATTTGCGCCATAGCCTCGATACAGGCGGAAGAATGGCGTTTGTGAATTTCCCTGTAGAGGTGGAGCATGAGCAGATATATGTAATGGCGCAAATTACCGAAGATGGCTTTGCCTGGATGAGATATTTCCGCACAAGCAGAGGAGTTGGGCTTTTTGTGCGTGAAAACGAGGATGGCACTATACTTGCCAGTGATATGCCAGCATATGGCTGGGATTTTGCTCCGATGGCGGTAGAATTTACAGCAGAAAGAAGAGGATTTTTTGACTATTTTGGATAAAATAGCCGCCCGCACTCACGAGCGCGTTGCGGCGGCAAAAAAGGCAATATCACTGGAAGGTATTCGCGAGGCTGCGCGCGCTGTAGATGCGGCTTACAGCGGCCTGCCATATGCTTACCCGTTTGAAACATCTTTGCGCGGGCGTGATATTGCGTTTATTTGCGAAATAAAAAAAGCCTCGCCATCCAAGGGCATAATCGCACACGATTTCCCCTATTTGCAAATTGCGCGGGACTACGAAGACGCAGGCGCGGCAGCCATTAGCGTTCTCACAGAGCCGTTTTGGTTTCATGGCCACAACGAATATTTGAACGAAATAGCCAGCGCAGTACGTATACCGCTTTTGCGCAAGGATTTCACCGTGGACGAGTATATGCTGTATGAAGCAAAGCTGTATGGCGCAAGCGCGGTGCTACTTATCTGCGCAATTTTAACGCCTGCACAGCTTGCAGAGTACATGGAAATAGCCCACTCACTGGGTCTTTCGGCGTTGGTAGAAACTCACGACGAAGCCGAAGTAGAAATGGCTTTGGCCGCAAAAGCAAAAATAATAGGCGTAAACAACCGTTGCCTAAAAACTTTCGAGGTAGACATTACCCTTTCCGAACGCTTGAAAAAACTTGTTCCGCCCGAGGTGATTTTTGTATCGGAAAGTGGCCTATCTAAGTCCGCAGACATAGCAAAATTGCGCGAAATAGGTGCAGATGCCGCGTTAATAGGCGAAAGTTTTATGCGCAGTACGGATAAAAAAGTAGCTATGCGTGAATTGCGCGGTTAGCAATGGTAGCCTCCAAATACCTGCTTCACACGAATTAATTAAGCTTCAAGCGAATCAATTCAGCATGGTTTTGGAGGTTGATTAATTTGTCGCAAAATGCGACAAATTTATTTGAAAAGTTTTGACGACCAATACATTGTGTATGATAGTGTGCAATAGTGTGCGAAGGCGGTGCTGGTAGCTTGCAAAACAATCCTGTCAAAATAAAAATCTGCGGTCTAACCCGCCAGCAGGACATTGAAGCCGTAAATGCCGCCCGCCCAGATTACATCGGCTTTGTTTTCGCGCCGTCGCGGAGGCAAGTTACCCTTGCGCAGGCTTGCGAATTGCGTGCGGGTTTACATAAGGATATAGTTCCCATAGGCGTGTTTGTGGATGCAAGTATAGATATGATTGTGTCGGCGGTGAATGCAGGTGCAATTGATGCAGTACAGCTTCACGGTGCGGAAGATGAGGCGTTTATCGCCGCATTACGGGTGGGTTTGCAAAATGCTATGGCAGAGCTTATGCATAATCGCGCAAAAACGGTTTGGCGCGACAATGCTATGCAACACAGTAATGCACTATATCCATGCGCATCCGTGCATATCCCCGTCATCAAGGCCGTTTCCGTTTCCAAAAAAGGCGATGCCGCCGCATGGGAAAATTCCACCGCCGATTTTCTTCTGCTAGACCACAAAGGCGGTGGCACGGGTGAAGCTTTTGATTGGAGCTTAATAGGCAATGTGAAGAAGCCGTTTTTTCTAGCAGGTGGCCTTTCGCCACAAAACGCCGCCGCCGCTTGCGCAATTAAAACGGATGCAGATGTTTCCACTGATATTCCTCTTGTTGCGGATATTTCCCCCATTTCTTCGGCAATCATACGACCCTACGCACTGGATGTTTCCAGCGGAATAGAATCCACCCCAGGGGTAAAATGCCCTAAAAAAATTATGGAATTTGTATGTAATGTACGGCAGGCATAAGCCCGCCGAATTTCTACTCCGCCAAAGCGGTCTTCATCTTCTTACTCATTCTACCCACAGAAGGATATTCCTCATCAAAATCGGGGGGCTTTTCGCCTCTCAGCTCTATTTGCAATTTTGCCGTTTGCGGCTCGTCGGTAAAAATCGCGCCTTGCCCATAGGCTACAAGAATCAAGCTGTTTATATGCTCGAAGTCCAACTCACCAAGAGTGCAGTCATCAGCAGTTGTTCTCGGGCTTTTTGTCTTATCCGCACGCTTTGCAGAGGGATATTCTGCAAAGCGGTTTTCTGTTCTATCGTGAAAAAAGCTGAAATCGGAGTTGTGTTTTAGAGGGAAATACACTGCTATTTCCTCATACAAGTCCTGTAATGTAAAATTATCTGGCAGGTTTAAATCCATCCACAAGGTGCTATCACTTTCCAGCTTTATACGGAAAGTAAGGACTGCGCCAGGCAACCTACCACCTGCGGCCAAGGGTGCAAGCTGCTGAGCCATCTGTACAAACAAAGAAATGGCGCGTTCGTTTGCAAAAACAGAGTCCTTCATCCCTTCAAAGGGGACTTCGCTCACATCGAAGTAATTCTCGCTTGTAGGTGCTATATTAAGAACTTTTAAACCTAAATCCGTTAATGTGTAGCTACTACACGGCGCGAAAAACGCCACAAAGGCTTCCTCTGGGTCTTCGCATACATTTATATAGTCGCTTACTTCTTCGTAGAAGGCAAAAGGCAGTGCATACATAGGCCGAATAATTCTTAAAAAATGCCCGAACGGCGTAAAAAAGAACCTGTCCAGCACTATACCCATTACAAAAGTGCCAGAAAGCAACTCCATATCCATCCCAAAATGCTCTGGCGACATTCCCTCGGGTATGGGCTGGCTACTCGCTTCAAGCAATTCGTCTAAGTCGAAACCCATTACGCTAAAAACGCGCTCAAAAATATCATCCGTGGCCATGGGCTTTGTTAAAAGCCCCCGCACAAAAGACTCCGTAAACATATGGTCGGGCATAGGCATAGAGTTTCTAAGCCCTGCGGTGGCCATTTGTATTGCCGCGTCTATTATGTCGCGCAAAATTTCCTCGTTAGACCCATCAAGAAATTTTTCGCTTTTCGTAGACGCTTGCATTCTTTCTACATGCAACGAAGGCACTTTTACAAGCAATTTCATCCAAACGGATAGCTCAAGCAAAAAAGATGCATAATGTGGGTCGTTTATGCTTAAAATTTTAGCTACATCCAATGCCTGCTCATCTGTAAGGCATCCCGATGCGTGCAAATCTACATGAGGCGTGCAATATTCCATTAAAATGCGCATATCCTGTGCGGCGGGGTGATTTTCCAATGTATATTGCAACACCTTAAAATCTACGCCAGCTACCTTTGCAGGGGTACGCAAAACAACCACCGGGCATTTGTCCGACGGCTCATTAAAATGCGCCGCAATACTTTCCACTATATTTGCAGGGGTAAACGGCGTATGCTCCACGAGGGTAGCGTAATACCATCGCCTGTGAATTGCCTGCAAATATGGTAAAATTCTACGACGCTTCTTGCTACTTGCGTCGCGATATGCTTCCATGAAGCCGTTTTCAAATAAAGAATGTAAAATCGTAAGATATTCTATATAATCGCTCACAATATACGTCCTCTTTCTTGTTGAATATAATTATATCCTCTTTTTTGTTGAACTCCCTCCTATAATATTGTAAAATTCAACAATATACAAGTTGAACGGAGAATTTTTAAGCATGAACATTCATTCGCAAGACCTATTGGAACATGATGTATCCATAAAAACACCAAGCATGTATGCCGTAATCCTTCACAATGACGAGATTACAACAATGGACTTCGTTACAGAAGTTCTTATGCAGGTGTTTCACAAAACGCCGCCACAGGCCGCCGCCCTTATGATGGAAGTGCATGAGCTGGGGCATGGTGTAGCGGGAGTATATGTTTTTGATATAGCGGTGACAAAAAAATCTCATGCAGACCTACGTGCGGCAGAGCGCGGTTTTCCGCTAAAATTAACAATCCGTGAGGTGGAGACGTGAAACTAGACAACTTAGTGAGCCAGATTTACGTAGTGGCGGTAAATGAAGCACGTCTGCACGGCCACGAGTACGTAATGCCCGAGCATTTTTTGTACAGCGCGTTAATGTTTGACGATGGGAAAGAATATCTTTCTTGCACTGGTGGCGATATAGACAAAATTGCCGCAGACCTCAACATCTTCTTTGAAGAACAACTGCCCAAAAAAGTTACCACCTCCCCCATTGAAAGCTTCGCTTTCAACCAAATGATAGACCTTGCCGCCGTAAATGCCCGCAATGCGGGAAAAGACCATGTTTCCATGGCAGAATTTTTGCTCGCCATTTACACCTTGCGAGAATCATTTGCACAATATATTCTTGCCAAAAACGGTGCAACTAAGAAGGCATTTTTGGAAAATATTAACGCAAAAACCGACACCAACGCCGCAGGCAAAAGAGGAAAAAAAGCCTCTACCTCCGCGCAAAACGCGAAAAAAAATGAAGCTCCAGACCCAAGTCTGGCAAAGTTCACAGTGGATTTAGTAGCCGCCGCCAAGGCAAAAAAGTTAGACCCCCTCGTAGGCCGCGAAGATATTTTAGAACGCACGGCTCATGTTTTGTGCCGTCGCTTAAAAAACAATCCCGTACACGTAGGCGACCCTGGCGTGGGCAAAACGGCTTTGGTGGAAGGGCTTGCCCAGCTTGTTGCAGCGGGCAATGTTCCTGCGCCGCTTAAAAATGTAAAAATCCTGCGGGTAGATATGGGCGCGCTTGTAGCGGGCACTCGCTATCGAGGCGATTTTGAAGAGCGGCTTGTAAAGCTTTTGGAGGCCGTTGCAAAACTGCACAAACCCATACTTTATATTGACGAAATCCATACCGTAGTAGGCACGGGCGCAGTTTCTGGCGGTAGCATGGATGCCACAAGCATTATAAAGCCATATCTTTCTCGCGGAGAAATTCGTTTTATAGGCTCTACCACTTTTGAGGAATATAAGAAGCACTTTGAAAAAGACCGCGCACTTGCAAGGCGTTTTGCACGAATAGATATTTCCGAGCCTTCCGAAGAAGAGTGTGTGAAAATTTTGCAAGGTTTACGTGGCCATTATGAAAAATTCCACCGCGTGAAATATTCCGACGACCTTTTGCAAAAAATTGTGGCACTAAGCACAAAACATATGACAGACCGATTTTTGCCCGACAAAGCCATAGATACAATGGACGAAGCGGGGGTTTTTGCACGACTTGAGGTTGCAGAAAAGCCAGATAACGGCAAAGCAGACGACAGTGCAAAAGCCAGAAAAGCCCCATGGCCAAATGTAACCGAGGAAGCCGTAGAG
>Ga0123355_10019473_pt1 | contig 10808 bp, 5 predicted proteins | sample TergutEmb28metaG_3_FD_89872 | JGI IMG/M metagenome (GOLD analysis project Ga0123355, IMG submission 89872) | Embiratermes neotenicus P1 segment gut microbial communities from Petit-Saut dam, French Guiana - Emb289 P1 | ecosystem: Host-associated > Arthropoda: Insects > Digestive system > Gut ...
TACGTAGCGTGTGGCAAGAGACTGACTACAGGTGGGACGTCTGCCGCATTACCAATGGAAGTCACATTGAACCATAACTATCCGAGGTAAAACTCGGTGTGTTTTGCTGCATTTTGACAGTTCTAAACGTTGTTTATGTCCTCTGTATAAATTTCTATATGCTTTCAAAGTTGTAAAGCTCTTTTTGAAACACCCTGTATTATGCGGTGTTCCTGACTTTGGGGCACCGTATTATTAATGTTAAATTTATGAAGTATTAAAACGAAAAGTTGGGTATTAATTAACCAAGCGATACATATTGGCACCATACAATTAACCAAGCGATACATATTGGCACCGTACAATTAACCAAACGATACATATTGGCACCATACAATTAACCAAACGATACATATTGGCACTATACAATTAACGAAGCGATATATATTGACACCGTACAATTCGTAAATCGACTCCAGTGCAACGGAGTCGTGCCAGCGTAGTCGGGGTAGTGACCAGGCTGTGAACTGGAAGATCGAGTTTTCGAATCCCGCCAGAGGCAATACACCTGTTCTGTGGCCCAATCAGCCTTGTACTCTCTGTGAACGGGGCTTCTTTCCTGGGCCCAAGGCTGTCGGGGCGTGATGTTGATCGCTCACCTCCATCTAGCACCGATGTTACGAATGAGTGGTACTGCCGACAGTGGAGCTGTACCGCTACTGCCGACAGTGGAGCTGTACCGCTACTGCCGACAGGGGAGCTGTACCTCCACTGCTGACAACTTAATCTTTTTAACTCTTTGCTACTTTTACATTCCTTCATGGTAAGAGACCACTTGGAAGACCCAGGCGTAGATGGGAGTCTAATATTAAGAGGAATCTTTAGCAGGTGAGATGTGGGAATATGGACTGGACTGAGCTGACTTAGGATATGGACAGGTGGGGGGCACTTGTGAATGCGTTAATGGAATTTCGTGTACCTTAAAATGCGGGGTAATTCTTGACTAGCTGAAAACCGGTTAGCTTCTCAAGAAGGATTCTGTTCCATGGAGTAAGTAAGTAAGTAAGTAAGTAAGTAAGTAAGTAAGTAAGTAAGTAAGTAAGTAAGGAAGGAAGGAAGGAAGGAAGGAAGGAAGGAAGTAAGTAAGTAGTAAGTAAGTAAGTAAATTACTTTCCTTCATACGTGGAGTTTGAGGTGTCCTTTTCCGTGTTCAGAGACAGATTTTACCTATAGCTGCTGACGCCAATTAAAGTGGTCTTGCTAGCTGATGGATCAATTCCGAAACGTGTGCAGAGCAAGCTTTGTAATTTTCGTACAATTTGTCTTCACAAACTGCAATTCACAAAGACTTTCGTTACAGAGTCGCTGTTTATTATCTTTTTTTCTAAATTATGTCCCCCGGATGAAGAAACGTGGAACGTTCGCGGGCGTAAATTACGGGGAAACTTTCGTAACAGTTGACAAACGTAAGGTCACGGTAGGCCGACTCGTTACTTCGTCACAAACACGCGAAACACTCACGCCATTTTTTAATTACTCTGTATAAAGGGCACATTTCCCTACACCATTCACAACTGTCCTACGTATTTTGCAACATCGCCGGCATGTACCTGCTATTCGCAGCAATTTTCAGTTGACGTGGTGCCTGCAGCAGTAAGTATTGTCGGCTGTGTTTGAAATACAGTCATCGCGGCAGCTGTGCGTCCGAATGCTGCACACTGCAATACGGCATTTGTTTTAGACCGAATGCATGGCTGGTCGAAATGCTGGATGACCTGGTAAAAAGACATAGGTAAACAAATACCATAACAGGCCTGGAGAGACCCTGAGGATTCCAGGAGGTTGAGGCTCACAGATTTCAAGACAATCGTCACATGAAAGTGGTAAGGTTGTCAGCCGTACGCACCGGCTGCCTTTACACTCCCAAGAAATATTCCTGGTACTCATTTCTCTTTGAGGCTGAGTGAACCGCAGGACCGTAGTGCGACCGGAAGGATTATGTCAATGAAAAATTCCAATTACACCATCGGGAATCGAACCCGCGACCTTCCGGCTTGTAGCGCAGTGCCTCAGCCAACTACACCACCACGTACCCCCCGCTGAATGACCTGGTAAGTTTGATAGTCATTGGTTTCTGATCCCCGTGTTGTCGTACTTCTGTATGACCTTTGTGTCGCTGTATCCTGGCTTATGACACCGTCCTGTCTGGTTCGTGGTGTCAGCCTTTCAAACGAAATGCTGACTTACTGTCATCGCAGAAGTTAGAAGCAAGCAACATTTCTATCTGGGACTCTGATAACCAACTACCAGACTGCACGTTGTAAGTACCGTTGTTAAAAAAGAGAATTCCCTTATTTATTTGTTTACGATTGTCATGCGGAAGATTTTCGAGTCTAAGGGGGACGAAGTGCCGGGGGATTGGAGGAGACTGAGTAGTGAGGAGCTTCGTGATCTGTTCCCTTCAAAAAGTATTAATCGGGAAATCAGATCAACAGGGACAAAATGGGCTGGTCAGTGGCACATACTGAGGAGAGGAGAGGAGCGTACAGCGTTTTGGGTGGAGAGACCTCAGGAATAGAGATCACTTCGAAGAACTAGACGTAGAGAGGATTTTAACCCTTTGACGCCTAACGACGACTATAGTGGTCGTACCACACCGCTAACCTCTAAACGTTGCATTTTATATATTTATTCAACAAATATAGATACTGAATATTTTAAACATGGCATATACTCTCTGTTTTTTCCTCTTCAAAATGCAAATTGTTTCATAATTCTAACATATTTGGTTCCTGTTTTATTCACATTTTATATACAGAGTGTGCTAAAATTAAAAAAAATAATTTCGGCGCCAAAAGGTTAACATTAAAACAGGTATATAAGAAATGGATAAACTGCGTGTACTGGATAGATCTGGTTCAGAATAGAGACACTTGGCGTTGTTTGTGAACTCGAAAATGATTTTTTGTCTTGAATAAAGCTGGGGTAATATCTTGAATAGTGAGGGATCTGTAGGTTCTTAAGATGATCTATGTTTCCTAGAGCTAGTTTGTTAGCTGTTAGTTAGTTAGTTAGTTAGTTGTGGTTTACACAGCGATACGGTTACTATCTCCGACAATCTGATGTTTGTTGGACCGTGCATCATTATGATAACTGAAGAATAAAAACCAATTCGATGCTACTTATTATTTACTTGTACTTATTATAGACTCAACATGTTTCGGGCATTACTATGCCCATCATCAGGAGCTCACGACTATAATGCCCATTACCACATTGGTAGTTTCGTTCTTGGTTTGCTGTAGGTTTGATGTTAGGTGCGGTTAGGCTGGAGTAGTGTCCGAGCTGCAGGTACGAAACGACCAATGTGGTAATTAACATTATAGTCGTGAGCTTCTGATGATGGGCATAGTAATGCCCGAAACATGTTGAGTCTATAATAAGTACAATAAAATAGTAGGTGGCATATAGCTGGTTTTTATTCTACAGTTATCTCCGAAATTGTTGACCGAATGGTCAGGTGGTTAATGGCTAATGAGCTTTGAAGAACGCAGAAGGAAGTGGTCGTGGTATTAAAGTGCTGTCTTCGCACATTTCCTTGAGAAAACCACGATGAACCTCAGTCGATACAGCCGATTTCCTGGCCGGGATTCTAGCCCATGACCTCCAGAACACGATGCTACATTTGTACACACACGACAGCTACGTGGATCATTTATATTCTTGTTATTGTTGTTAGAGGAACCTAGGGGACTTAGTTCTTCCGGGATATAAGGTTGTGTTGTTAGGCAGGCGGTTTCTGAATTCTCGAAGGAGTCCTCAACCACATCGCGGTGAAAACCTGAGGAATACTACACTCTGTAAAGCAACATCAGAAGCCAAGAACTACACAATTAAGCGACGTTCGCACTATCAGTTTCAGAACATATGCAGCAAAATAGTAACGATAATACTTAGAAGGTAGATTGAAAAGAAAATTGAGGACCTACTTGGAAACGATCAGTTTGGTTTTACAAGTGGAACGAAAAGTGCAGCTGGGGTGCTGAGAGTTATATCAGAAGGATCTGGTAGGACATAGATGGAGAATTGCGTGTTAGTTTCATAGACAGGCAGAAGATATTTGATCGTGTATACTGGACCAGAGTAATGCAGAGTCTAGAGGTAACTGGTATCGACTGGAACGAAAGAGGATTGATCAACAATTGTACATGGATCAGAGTGTTAAAATAAGATAGCACCAACAGGAAAAGGAAGTGTGAAAATTGGCGCAGAAGTTAGGCAACTTACATTTAGTCATCGATTCTATTCAACTAATCCAGCGCGTACCTTATGAAGGAAGCGCTTTAAGGGTTTGGATACTTCAGAACAGGAGGACAAGTCATTCGGACTGTGAAATATGCCGATGAACTTGTGATATTGGTGGAGGAAGATACGCTGCTAATTGAAATTGGAAGGTGCAATGGAATGGAAATGAATGTGGGGAAAAAACGAAGGTAAGGAGAAGTTCAAAGCAATCATCCTCACTACGGATTGTGATGGATCAAAAATAGTCGGATAGTGTGGAATGTTTCAGTTCTTTAGATAGCGTAATAATAAATGATGTAAGATGCACACGTGAAATTAAATCCAGGATTGACTAGGCAAAAGCGGCATTCAGCAAGATGAAAATTTCACCAGAAAATTGGAGTTATATTAAGGGTAATGTTACATATGGAGCATAGTTTTATGTGATGCTGAAATTTGTGCACTCCGTCAAGAAATACCTGGAAAATTTTGAAAAGCGGTGCTGGAGAAAGATGAAGATCATTTGGACCGATCTTGTGAAAAATGAAGAAATATTAGAGATTCAAGGAGGAAAAGAACGTAACATGTATTTAGGCTAACTGGATTAGTCACATGTTGCGTAGGAACTGCCTTCTAAAACACGTTATGGAAGGAAAGATAGAAAAAAATATAGAGATGACCACAAAACGAGGAAGAAAACGTAAGCAGGTACTGGATGACCTTAAGGAAACGACAGGATGCATGAAATTGAAATTGAAGGAGGAAAGTTTACATCGCGCTCTGCGGAAAGCTGGCTTTGCTAACAGCTATGGTCCTGTCGTAAGACGGAGTGAGAAATGCGTGACGGCTTCATGGAAGACGAAGACGTAAAAGAGAAGGTTTTGTTTGTTTTGAACAGGAAAGAGGTTTTTGAAAAGAGCAATGTTAGTTGAATAAAGAGAGAACAACTTGATGTCACTTGTTTTATTATTTCATTATTTAATTCTCAACATGTTTCGGACGTTAATACATCCATCCTCAGGAGCTTGCGTCTTATTTGTTGAGTTATTTCGTGGGTTGTATTGCTCTGGTTCGATGTGTGTTGGTGTTACGTTGTGGTTTGGCTGTGGTGGTGCGGTATCTGTATGCAGGCTGAGGCACTAGTGCCTCAGCCTGCATACAGATACCGCACCACCACAGCCAAACCACAACGTAACACCAACACACATCGAACCAGAGCAATACAACCCACGAAATAACTCAACAAATAAGACGCAAGCTCCTGAGGATGGATGTATTAACGTCCGAAACATGTTGAGAATTAAATAATGAAATAATAAAACAAGTGACATCAAGTTGTTCTCTCTTTATTCAACTAACATTGCTCTTTTCAAAAACCTCTTTCCTGTTCAAAACAAACAAAACCTTCTCTTTTACGTCTTCGTCTTCCATGAAGCCGTCACGCATTTCTCACTCCGTCTTACGACAGGACCATAGCTGTTAGCAAAGCCAGCTTTCCGCAGAGCGCGATGTAAACTTTCCTCCTTCAATTTCAATTTCATGCATCCTGTCGTTTCCTTAAGGTCATCCAGTACCTGCTTACGTTTTCTTCCTCGTTTTGTGGTCATCTCTATATTTTTTTCTATCTTTCCTTCCATAACGTGTTTTAGAAGGCAGTTCCTACGCAACATGTGACTAATCCAGTTAGCCTAAATACATGTTACGTTCTTTTCCTCCTTGAATCTCTAATATTTCTTCATTTTTCACAAGATCGGTCCAAATGATCTTCATCTTTCTCCAGCACCGCTTTTCAAAATTTTCCAGGTATTTCTTGACGGAGTGCACAAATTTCAGCATCACATAAAACTATGCTCCATATGTAACATTACCCTTAATATAACTCCAATTTTCTGGTGAAATTTTCATCTTGCTGAATGCCGCTTTTGCCTAGTCAATCCTGGATTTAATTTCACGTGTGCATCTTACATCATTTATTATTACGCTATCTAAAGAACTGAAACATTCCACACTATCCGACTATTTTTGATCCATCACAATCCGTAGTGAGGATGATTGCTTTGAACTTCTCCTTACCTTCGTTTTTTCCCCACATTCATTTCCATTCCATTGCACCTTCCAATTTCAATTAGCAGCGTATCTTCCTCCACCAATATCACAAGTTCATCGGCATATTTCACAGTCCGAATGACTTGTCCTCCTGTTCTGAAGTATCCAAACCCTTAAAGCGCTTCCTTCATAAGGTACGCGCTGGATTAGTTGAATAGAATCGATGACTAAATGTAAGTTGCCTAACTTCTGCGCCAATTTTCACACTTCCTTTTCCTGTTGGTGCTATCTTATTTTAACACTCTGATCCATGTACAATTGTTGATCAATCCTCTTTCGTTCCAGTCGATACCAGTTACCTCTAGACTCTGCATTACTCTGGTCCAGTATACACGATCAAATATCTTCTGCCTGTCTATGAAACTAACACGCAATTCTCCATCTATGTCCTACCAGATCCTTCTGATATAACTCTCAGCACCCCAGCTGCACTTTTCGTTCCACTTGTAAAACCAAACTGATCGTTTCCAAGTAGGTCCTCAATTTTCTTTTCAATCTACCTTCTAAGTATTATCGTTACTATTTTGCTGCATATGTTCTGAAACTGATAGTGCGAACGTCGCTTAATTGTGTAGTTCTTGGCTTCTGATGTTGCTTTACAGAGTGTAGTATTCCTCAGGTTTTCACCGCGATGTGGTTGAGGACTCCTTCGAGAATTCAGAAACCGCCTGCCTAACAACACAACCTTATATCCCGGAAGAACTAAGTCCCCTAGGTTCCTCTAACAACAATAACAAGAATATAAATGATCCACGTAGCTGTCGTGTGTGTACAAATGTAGCATCGTGTTCTGGAGGTCATGGGCTAGAATCCCGGCCAGGAAATCGGCTGTATCGACTGAGGTTCATCGTGGTTTTCTCAAGGAAATGTGCGAAGACAGCACTTTAATACCACGACCACTTCCTTCTGCGTTCTTCAAAGCTCATTAGCCATTAACCACCTGACCATTCGGTCAACAATTTCGGAGATAACTGTAGAATAAAAACCAGCTATATGCCACCTACTATTTTATTGTACTTATTATAGACTCAACATGTTTCGGGCATTACTATGCCCATCATCAGAAGCTCACGACTATAATGTTAATTACCACATTGGTCGTTTCGTACCTGCAGCTCGGACACTACTCCAGCCTAACCGCACCTAACATCAAACCTACAGCAAACCAAGAACGAAACTACCAATGTGGTAATGGGCATTATAGTCGTGAGCTCCTGATGATGGGCATAGTAATGCCCGAAACATGTTGAGTCTATAATAAGTACAAGTAAATAATAAGTAGCATCGAATTGGTTTTTATTCTTCAGTTATCATAATGATGCACGGTCCAACAAACATCAGATTGTCGGAGATAGTAACCGTATCGCTGTGTAAACCACAACTAACTAACTAACTAACTAACAGCTAACAAACTAGCTCTAGGAAACATAGATCATCTTAAGAACCTACAGATCCCTCACTATTCAAGATATTACCCCAGCTTTATTCAAGACAAAAAATCATTTTCGAGTTCACAAACAACGCCAAGTGTCTCTATTCTGAACCAGATCTATCCAGTACACGCAGTTTATCCATTTCTTATATACCTGTTTTAATGTTAACCTTTTGGCGCCGAAATTATTTTTTTTAATTTTAGCACACTCTGTATATAAAATGTGAATAAAACAGGAACCAAATATGTTAGAATTATGAAACAATTTGCATTTTGAAGAGGAAAAAACAGAGAGTATATGCCATGTTTAAAATATTCAGTATCTATATTTGTTGAATAAATATATAAAATGCAACGTTTAGAGGTTAGCGGTGTGGTACGACCACTATAGTCGTCGTTAGGCGTCAAAGGGTTAAAATCCTCTCTACGTCTAGTTCTTCGAAGTGATCTCTATTCCTGAGGTCTCTCCACCCAAAACGCTGTACGCTCCTCTCCTCTCCTCAGTATGTGCCACTGACCAGCCCATTTTGTCCCTGTTGATCTGATTTCCCGATTAATACTTTTTGAAGGGAACAGATCACGAAGCTCCTCACTACTCAGTCTCCTCCAATCCCCCGGCACTTCGTCCCCCTTAGACTCGAAAATCTTCCGCATGACAATCGTAAACAAATAAATAAGGGAATTCTCTTTTTTAACAACGGTACTTACAACGTGCAGTCTGGTAGTTGGTTATCAGAGTCCCAGATAGAAATGTTGCTTGCTTCTAACTTCTGCGATGACAGTAAGTCAGCATTTCGTTTGAAAGGCTGACACCACGAACCAGACAGGACGGTGTCATAAGCCAGGATACAGCGACACAAAGGTCATACAGAAGTACGACAACACGGGGATCAGAAACCAATGACTATCAAACTTACCAGGTCATTCAGCGGGGGGTACGTGGTGGTGTAGTTGGCTGAGGCACTGCGCTACAAGCCGGAAGGTCGCGGGTTCGATTCCCGATGGTGTAATTGGAATTTTTCATTGACATAATCCTTCCGGTCGCACTACGGTCCTGCGGTTCACTCAGCCTCAAAGAGAAATGAGTACCAGGAATATTTCTTGGGAGTGTAAAGGCAGCCGGTGCGTACGGCTGACAACCTTACCACTTTCATGTGACGATTGTCTTGAAATCTGTGAGCCTCAACCTCCTGGAATCCTCAGGGTCTCTCCAGGCCTGTTATGGTATTTGTTTACCTATGTCTTTTTACCAGGTCATCCAGCATTTCGACCAGCCATGCATTCGGTCTAAAACAAATGCCGTATTGCAGTGTGCAGCATTCGGACGCACAGCTGCCGCGATGACTGTATTTCAAACACAGCCGACAATACTTACTGCTGCAGGCACCACGTCAACTGAAAATTGCTGCGAATAGCAGGTACATGCCGGCGATGTTGCAAAATACGTAGGACAGTTGTGAATGGTGTAGGGAAATGTGCCCTTTATACAGAGTAATTAAAAAATGGCGTGAGTGTTTCGCGTGTTTGTGACGAAGTAACGAGTCGGCCTACCGTGACCTTACGTTTGTCAACTGTTACGAAAGTTTCCCCGTAATTTACGCCCGCGAACGTTCCACGTTTCTTCATCCGGGGGACATAATTTAGAAAAAAAGATAATAAACAGCGACTCTGTAACGAAAGTCTTTGTGAATTGCAGTTTGTGAAGACAAATTGTACGAAAATTACAAAGCTTGCTCTGCACACGTTTCGGAATTGATCCATCAGCTAGCAAGACCACTTTAATTGGCGTCAGCAGCTATAGGTAAAATCTGTCTCTGAACACGGAAAAGGACACCTCAAACTCCACGTATGAAGGAAAGTAATTTACTTACTTACTTACTACTTACTTACTTCCTTCCTTCCTTCCTTCCTTCCTTCCTTCCTTACTTACTTACTTACTTACTTACTTACTTACTTACTTACTTACTTACTTACTTACTCCATGGAACAGAATCCTTCTTGAGAAGCTAACCGGTTTTCAGCTAGTCAAGAATTACCCCGCATTTTAAGGTACACGAAATTCCATTAACGCATTCACAAGTGCCCCCCACCTGTCCATATCCTAAGTCAGCTCAGTCCAGTCCATATTCCCACATCTCACCTGCTAAAGATTCCTCTTAATATTAGACTCCCATCTACGCCTGGGTCTTCCAAGTGGTCTCTTACCATGAAGGAATGTAAAAGTAGCAAAGAGTTAAAAAGATTAAGTTGTCAGCAGTGGAGGTACAGCTCCCCTGTCGGCAGTAGCGGTACAGCTCCACTGTCGGCAGTAGCGGTACAGCTCCACTGTCGGCAGTACCACTCATTCGTAACATCGGTGCTAGATGGAGGTGAGCGATCAACATCACGCCCCGACAGCCTTGGGCCCAGGAAAGAAGCCCCGTTCACAGAGAGTACAAGGCTGATTGGGCCACAGAACAGGTGTATTGCCTCTGGCGGGATTCGAAAACTCGATCTTCCAGTTCACAGCCTGGTCACTACCCCGACTACGCTGGCACGACTCCGTTGCACTGGAGTCGATTTACGAATTGTACGGTGTCAATATATATCGCTTCGTTAATTGTATAGTGCCAATATGTATCGTTTGGTTAATTGTATGGTGCCAATATGTATCGTTTGGTTAATTGTACGGTGCCAATATGTATCGCTTGGTTAATTGTATGGTGCCAATATGTATCGCTTGGTTAATTAATACCCAACTTTTCGTTTTAATACTTCATAAATTTAACATTAATAATACGGTGCCCCAAAGTCAGGAACACCGCATAATACAGGGTGTTTCAAAAAGAGCTTTACAACTTTGAAAGCATATAGAAATTTATACAGAGGACATAAACAACGTTTAGAACTGTCAAAATGCAGCAAAACACACCGAGTTTTACCTCGGATAGTTATGGTTCAATGTGACTTCCATTGGTAATGCGGCAGACGTCCCACCTGTAGTCAGTCTCTTGCCACACGCTACGTA
>Ga0123355_10019474_pt1 | contig 10807 bp, 6 predicted proteins | sample TergutEmb28metaG_3_FD_89872 | JGI IMG/M metagenome (GOLD analysis project Ga0123355, IMG submission 89872) | Embiratermes neotenicus P1 segment gut microbial communities from Petit-Saut dam, French Guiana - Emb289 P1 | ecosystem: Host-associated > Arthropoda: Insects > Digestive system > Gut ...
AGATACAATATTCAGGAGACATTATCACAACATGCTACACAAAACACTCAATCACCATAAGACACCACGGCAGCCAATACTTGCGAAACACACTCTCTAAAACAGCCACACGCATCAAGACCAGCAACGCCCTAATAAATAAGCGCGCTAACACAATACCTCTATACTTCTTACAGATACAACCCATTAAGTAACTCAACGAATTAGTCGCAAGCTCCTGAGGATGGATGTATTAACATCCGAAGCATGTTGAGCATTAAATAAAGTACTAATAAAACAAGTGACATCAAGTTGGTCTCTCTTTACTCAACTATCCATTTAAAACCGCCTGGTAAGTATATGTGCCAACTGCTGCAACATTTTCCGAATTTTTTCAAGATAGCTTACTTATGAGTTTCCTATGATTGCCAAAATAAATCCAGATTTTTATATTATTCATAGGTGCATATTTACACAGTCAATAAATCAATCAACAAAAGAACTTAATGAAATACACTACATAACCAGTATCAAACTACATATGTCGGTACGGAGTGCCATCCTCAGGGATTTTTAGAACACAGGAATATAAGATCGGCAAGTTACGCTAGGTATTAAACTGCCCTTAGTGAGAAGCTTAAAATGTTAAAATTTTACAATATATAAAAACTTGATAAGCATAAAAATTACAATATTTTGATATTAAAATTAAGCGATAGTGAGCAGTTCGAAGTACAAGTCTGTAGCTGTTTATTATCTGCATGCAGTATGCACACAAACATGTCTCAATCACTTCTTTTATTACAGCTAAATGCACACAACATGTTAAACACACATATTTATCACCAATGGCCTCCTACATGTTTCGGTGTTTGTTACACCATCTTCAGGGAGACCATTGGCTTACTGGCTCAAAAACTATAGTTTTTTTTTGCACTGTATAATTTTTGACCAAGTAACGCAATGGTCTCCCTGAAGATGGTGTAACAAACACCGAAACATGTAGAAGGTAGCTGGTGATAAATATACAAATGTAACATATTATGTGCATTTAGTTGGAATAAACAGAAGTGATTGACTGCAAGAATGCAAGTAGTGGAAAGTTTCAAAACAAACATCTATCTCGTGATCCGAGGGGATCTCGTCCACGTGGAGGGTGTGGTGTGTGTCATGTCAGGCTTATGTTCCTCTGTGCTAAACCTTCCTGAGAATGAGACCACGGTGCCGAAACATGTAGGAGTTTAATACTGGTTACGAATTGTTTTATACTATGTGCTATTTTTGGTTGACATATTGATTTAAATAAGGATAATTTCCATATTCAGCATTGGCGGAATGTGCATTATAATGCTGACGGACTGTGTAGTAGGTAAGATGCGAACTGAAGATTTATGTGGGCTACGTTCCTCTCAGTTGCTTTTATCTCTTTTACCGATTTTGCAATTTTTAACAACCTCGGGAGATTTCATATACCGGGCCACTTTTGTAATTTATGTATTCACTATAAAAAGTGCACAATAATTTAGGCGATTTTGCATACTACTTACTCTTATTTGCCCACGTGCGGCCCTCTAACCAGCCCGCAATAACCGGTGTGGCCCGTTGCCATGAAAAGTATTGAGACCTGTGACATATATGTCTACCGTGTACTGGCCACAACTGTGTTCAGCATAATTACACTCACAGGCCGACGATTGCACTGTACGAGCTAGAAAACTTTTCTTTCTTAGCACAGATGTATAAAACAGCGGGATCGCGACAGGTTAGTCCGTATAGCGACTCGCTACGGGCTGGACTGTCCGGGGCGCGAGCCTCCGTTGGAGCTAAATTTTCTGTTTCCGTCCAGACCGGCCGTTGGGCACACCCAGCCGTCCGTAACGAAAGGAACCGGGTCTTTCCCGGGGGTAAGGTGGTCGGGGCGTGAAGTTAACATTCCATCCCATTTAGAGCCGAGGTTCTGTGCCTTCATGGCAGGTTAAGGGGTGAAATTTTACATTCATGTTTATAAAATGAGTGCCCGTTAATGTTATCTTTATTTTAATTGTCCGCTATCAATTCAGTGTGAACAAACTCTTTGTGACATGTTTCGAGTGCATAGAGCCTTCTTTCAGGCATATTTGCATTTGGAAATTAATAATCACACACCTTAAAAACCCCTCTTGTAAATGAAAGATTTTGCAATAATATTTACGTCATTTATTTTTCTTAAGAATGGCTGTTTAAAAACCAAATCAAACTTCACACATAATTTACCTTTCTAAAACGCCTTTTCATCATTATTTATGATATTTTTAGTACTATCAAATTCTATTTAGTATATTATTATATAATTTTATCTTAATCGTTATTACTGTATATTTGGTAGGCCTGTTTGCAGCAATAATAATTTCTATCTTCTCCTATTCTTATAACTATTCGTACAGCACTGTCAGTTACGTAGCCCTCTTCTACTGGTTAACGTAGTGGTATTTTTCTTTGTCAAGTACGCTTCTTGGTCGTTGCAGAAGGTTATAAACACCCCTCCCCCCTCTAAAAAAAAAATTCATGCGCGTTTTGAAGCTGTCACAATTCTGGGTCTTTTCCATAATTCCGAGCAGTCATTGAATCTTTCAGCAGAAAGAAAAGTTGACGTGTTTTTCTTCGCGTCTTTATAACGCACAACCCTCAATCACGTAACCACGCCAAACGCCAATTCACCATAAACTAATGAATGACAAACTTTCCCTTCAGAATCTCGTCGGTCATTTTAAGCACTTTCGAGCATTATGTCGCGTTCCTGCCATGTGCCGCTGACCCTCATTTTGCAATGTCATGACGATATTTCAAGAAAGTAAAAGTCAGTTATAATGGCGGAAATTAAACTTTGTGTCTACGACACAGTTACATACATGACGCAAATGTAAATTCTTATTTTTTTTTATTCTGTTGTGTTTTCCTATATCACAAACAAAGGAAAATATGCCTTCCAACACAAAAACTTAATGTCATATCACACAGTACTATATGTTTCAGTTCGCATAAACCATCGCCAGGCACCTCTTGCTATAACAGTTTACAAATTGTTTTGTTTTTAAATTGTTATAAAAAGAAATGCCTTGTGATGGTTCATGCGAAACGAAACGTGTATAGCACTCTGTGAAAATATGACATTAAATTGTGTTGGACGGCATATTTTCTTTTGTTTATGTAAATTCTTATACTATATCCATAATGCGTGCAATCGACAGAACTGAACTAATTCCACAAAGTAGAGCAATTCTTTAAAAAAAATGATAATCACTCTACCGTTGGACAGATTCTACACCTTTTTATGAAACCAAAAAGTCTATTGTCGTGTTCCTAGTGTCAAGCTCTGGACCCCGTCCTTGGACAGTTCACTTTATTCCACACCATCTCACTCTACATTTTCCAAGTGACTCTTTTCCAAGAGGTTAACGTACCAAATTTCTGTGCTATATCCGTCTTTATTCTGTTCATGACACACATCTAGCCTGTTCGCAAACAGGTTTAATTATGCAAACAATCCACATGACAGTGTTAAGAACAAATAAATTACAGATGTATTTGACTGTCTTTCTATTAGTCTATATTCTTCAAGGAAGAATTTCACAGCTTCATAAAATCTCCCACGTGTGCTATCTGTATGGATTTATCTTCACATCCAGCAATTAGAACAATACGTAACAGCGTGTAGTAGGTTACCCGGTTTAATTTCCTGTTCTACCAAGCATGAAATAAACAAAACACAATTCACTGCTTTATTAAACAATAATTCAACTATTGTTTGTTTTTTTCTAGGTCAAAGATGTTATTACTTCTGATCACAACATTGAGCCACAATGCACTAGGAAGACCACAGGCTGATGAAGACGTAAAAATAATAACTAATCCTTCGCCAGGACAAGAGTATGTTGCTATCCACAACGGCAAACCCGTGATTCCACTAAAGCAGTCCAAACAGCTAGATGTTGATGCTGATGAAGGTGAATGTATGGGCGTTTGGGTCGAGGCTTTAGGAGTTTTACAGCAAATTATATATTTCAGAAGTACAAATCTTTATTGGGTTTCAGTTGTTCTGTAATGTGGGTTCCGTGTCACTAGGTGAATGGTTTTGATATTTGTGTGACCGTGCATCATTGAACAATAATATAAACAGTCAACTAGATGCAACAATAATAATTTTATGAATAATTTCAATCAGCTCAACATGTTTCGGGCGATAATTCTGCCCATCTTCAGGAGTGCTTTATACCCCAAGCTGTAAACACAGTCTAGCGCTCCTGAGGATGGGCGAAATTATCGCCCGAAACATGTTGAACTGATTGAAATTATTAATAGAATTATTATTGTTGCATCTAGTTGGCTCTTTATATTATTGTAGGTGAATGGTGTCTGATGTTGTTTGACAACATAGTCATTACGATTCCTCGAAACGTCGGCCACGAATCACCCAGTGACGGGCGCCGTATTCCAGAAGAATAAGGATCTCAACTGCAAAGATGCAGCAGCCTAAAATCTCGCTAATGTGTATTACTTTGTAAACACCGTTATAAGATCGAATTATGTAAGTATATTATGCCAGTACACATAGTCGCTGGCGTTAAGTCGGTAAAGCTTAGAAAAAATATGATTATCTTTACTATTACCGTGTCAGCGCACAGGATGATGCACTCAATCCTCCTGTGTTTCTTCTTATCCTAGCAACTGCGTTATAATCAACTCTTGGGTATTCCACATGCGGGGTATAAACTGTCTGTATTGTTTTTCCTTTTGAAGGTTTCCCGAGTGGAAAGATCTCATCCCACTCCACAGCTTCTATATCATCCCTGTTAGTCTGTGACTGAATGACTGAAACTAGCAAGACTGCAAATGATGTATGCTGTAACGCAGTACACAGACCTTATCAAAGCATTCTGTACACTCTAAATACCATACGGCATCACTGCGTACGCGTAAATCTAATATCATTTACGCCCGTAAGAAAATATACGGCCTTCTTCTTCTTCTTCTTCTTCTTCTTCTGCTTCTGGCGTTACAATCCTTGGTGGACATTAGCCTATTCTTCAATTTTAAAAGCTTCTCAACAAGCGTATGTTCTATGGGGTGGAGTGTTAGCCCCACACCCAATCCCCAACCTGAAAAATCAGGGTATTCCTTTTTGTCTGGGTCATCATCTTTGGCCTGTCTGGCATAGGAGGCTCTGCCAATAGCTACGCTAACCCCAGCGTAGCTCTCAGGACCATTGGGCCACGCAAGCCCCACAACAATTTCAAAGTAAGGACATCTTCTGGGGTGGGGGGTGGCCTTCGTTAAGTTTATTTCCATAAAACCTACAAAGGTTGAACAGAATTGTTGTCAGTCCTTAACATCGAATTGCAACCAAAGCGGACAATAAATATCGAAAGTACACATAGCAATTAACTCACGCCCATTCATAAATTATTGCTTGCACTGCGAAACTCGGGCCCATTCAAAGTTTTTCTGATATCCCCATACTGAATTTTGTGCAATTCGGACGAAATGTATAGAAAATATAGGTCTTAAACGCTTAACTAAACTATAAATTTCACTGCGCCGATTTTCATTAAAATCATACTTTGTCAATGCCATCACATGAATATCTCCTCTCACATCCAACTCGGTCGAGAAATATGGAAATAACCAGAAGAAATTCATTTACGCCCGTAAGTAAAAGGCGAGTGTTACCACGCCGATTTTCACAAAACCTGTGCTTACTCGAATGTAGTACTGCACACAACTCCTACACTGAGTTTCCTGAAAATTAGGCAGACGGTTAAGTCGCTAATACTGTCAAAGATGGACGAACATGGTCTCCACATGCGTTCCTGTCACTTCCTAAAGGAGGCCTAAAAATTACGTCTCTGAATGGCATAATGTTCGTACCTAGTTTCGTGAAAGATGGAGAAATGTTACTAAGTTTAAATGAAGTACACACACACACACACACACACACACTAAGACAGTATGATAATCTCATAACCCTACTCTTTGATTTTAAGGAAGGACAGCCCTTAAGTGCACTGAATACATCAAGTTATAATGAATGTTACTAAGCAAGCAGCAACAAGATTGAAATGTATAAGTTGGCAGAATGCTTTAATGTGTATTTCACTGGCCACTTCATTTCTGGATACAACCCTGCACGAAAAAGTTTTGATGACTCTATAATAAGAATATCCAACAAATGACTGATGTTGCAAACATGGGATTTGAGTGTTCTAACCCAAGAATGTGGTCGCTGAACAAAAGGCAAATGGAAGATGCTGGAGTACATGTCAGACAAACAATGAAGGAGCATTTTGTCAATAACATATTTTAAAAAATCCAGAAGCCACCTTCCATTTAACTGCATTTGAATAAGCACCATATCTTACTTTAAATTATGTGATCTATTTATATACAGGTCTGCTCTGCGGATGTTGGTGATCATTTCATTTACTCGCTTTATATTTGCTGTTTATTTAACAATGCTGTCAGTAGCTTGGACAGTAATATCATATTTATTGTACAGACCATCAATCACAACAATTCTTTTTACCTGTTGTTTATATTTTTTTCAAATATGCAACATGTCTCGCCTGCAATGGACCATCATCAGGTATCAGTAATAAAAATGCTCAGAGAAAATTTTAATGTCTAACCATAAATCCTCTATTAAGCAGGAGATCTCATTCTTTTACATACAGAGGTTGGCCAATTCATAAAAATGTTAGTTCTCAATACAGTTAGACCTAAACATCTGCAGCTTATGTTACAAATATGTAAAACAAATTCTACTGGGATTATAAATTAAAAATTTAAACAAAACGTAATAATAGAGACAGTGTTCCTAGTAAAGGCCCAAGGTTGACAGATTTGTTATTGTAATCATCAGCCTAGAGATGTAACTACTATTTTATTATCCTTGGTAACGTTATGTGGAGCCTAGGTTACGTACTTGTTTTAGGATGTGATTTTCTGAAGTCCAAGATCAGTAGCACCATGTTTTATTTCCCTGTAAAGTTGGAATATCTCCCATTTTTTTAACAAGATGGTTTTATAGCATCAAGCAGTAGGATAAAAGAAAATAATTCAGAGAACAATATCAAAGAAAGTATTCATGGCCTTCACTAATGAATTATCTACCATGTCTACCATTCGTTTCACCACAGGGAAATCTGTAGTTTTAACACCTAATTTTGTTCTTAATACTACTTCCAGGTTTTTCAACATCACATAAGGTACCCAGGCAAATAGCTTCAGAGAAGCTCTTATCGTCACAAAGCCCTACTAAACATAAGACCTTACTCTCTACTTCTCAAAAAATCAGCCGATATCATGTGCCTTTAGTGAAACGTTCCACAGACAGTGTACAAAAAAATCCCACTGAAGAAAACAAAAAATCAGACACCGCAGTTTTGCTCAGTACTCTGTCTGAGGCCATTCTTACACCTGATCAAATTTTGCCTGAAACTGAAACAAAGATAACTCTTCAAAATGATGAGATAAGAACTGAATACTCTGTAGTAACAAGTAGAACTCAGAAAGTGGTTCCATCAGAACAATATGCCCCAATAGTTAATATTGAACCTAGAGGTGATTATGGAGTTATTGAAGAGAAACTGGAGGGACCAGATGAGCAAACAGTGATGCAAAAGAGACTGAACACAGAACATGGCAAGGAAAACAAGAATATACCTCCCGAAGATGGAAGTAAATCTGATGACTTTCTAATTGGTAGTGTTGAAGTGAAACCAGTGTCTCAGGTTGGTGTTACAAGTCCAAAATTTCAAACCAGAGAAGGTGACATTTCAGTACCACCTCAGAAGATAGACACAGACAGTTCAGGCCTAGTGACAACCACAACTGTGCTTCCATTGACAAGTACAGCTGCAGGAATCACAAAGTCAAATTTTGATATAATTCCAGTAAACCTGGTAGCAGATAAAACAAGAAAGAAACATGAAAAAGACTTTGATTTTGAAGACTCACCACTTGGTGATAAGCTTCTTGTCCCAGCAGGTTCAGAAAATAACAAGCAGTCACGTATAGAAGTAAAGAAGGGTCCAAATGGACAAGATTATGAATATGAGTACGTTTATTATTATTATGATGATGAAGACAATGATACCATTGCCACAGCTGGTGAGAAGTCACTTGTTTCTGCAAGTCCACCCACAACCACTTCTACAACTACACAAAGAATATCAACGGCTGGAAAACGATACTTGCCAACTGCTTCTCAGATAGACAATAGTGAAGAGGCAAATCATGCATCAACTACAAGAGGGCGAAGCAGAAACAGAAGTCAGCCACAAGGGACAATAGACGAGGAAAACCAATCTGAACATTTTGAAAGTAAACCAAGTAGTGGAAGGCAAAGATACACAACCATTGACAGAAATAGAGGGGAAGCTAGTACAACTGTGGTTCCAGAATCATCAAATGAAGTAGTGCCACCTTCTCATGGATCAAGGTACACAAACAATAATTTGACTAATTCCTCATTCTGCTAACATTTAATTCACAATATGTTCTCTATCTTGCATTTAACAAATTAATATACTTCCTTTGGTATATGTAATGAACCTTTGTTACATAAATATGACAAGACAAAATCAGCCATAGACTTACAGTCAAGCACCACATAATGATGTTTCAGTCAAAGATGGACCACATATACGAAGTTGGTCCCATAAGATTATAAAACTATAACATAATATTATAATACAATTATTAAATTGTTACAATTGCCTACAGTATTCAGTACAGTAACATGCCGTACAGGTTTGTAGCCTAGGAGCAATAGGCTATACCAATAGAGACTAGGTGTGTAGTAGGCTATACTATCTAGGTTTGTGTAAGTACACTCTATGATGTTTGCACAAAGACAAAATTGCCCAACAACGCATTTCTCAGAATGTATCTCCGTCGATAAGCGATGCATGACTGCATACTGGTACACAAATCACTGGCTACTAAAGCCAAATAAGCAACACAACTCCCTCTGCACAGAGTGAGAAAAAACTGGGTGAAGAACAGGAGCTTCAGGTGCTCTGTGATATAAAATTCTTGTGGCCATGCTTCCTTCCATCCTGTGTGGCAAATGCTAGATCATAAAATGACATACTGAGGGAATAATCTATGTACACCATTGTGTTATAATTATGGAATGAAATACAGTTTAAAGCAGAGACGCACAAATCCCAGGCACCAGGTTTCCCAGGCAACTATATTTTGTATGGTGGCTCCAAATACAGCATTTCTGGGTCCTCAGTATGGAATCTACCCTGACCTAGAATTTTGGGGTGGCTCCTAGGTTTTTGGAAAATTGTTGGACCCCTGGTTTAATGCAAAAAGTAGTTAGCTAATCCATGATATATTCTAAATCCTTGACTTTGTATCTATACAGTGTAGACATACCTTATTACCATGTGTTGCCACAGTGGCAAATAACAATACAGGTATATGACGTCATATCATTATGCTTTTAGAAAGTAAATTTAATGACATTAAGAGTAATTCAGTGTCTGATTCTTGCTGTGCATTAACTTCCATGGGTCTGGTATTGCCATTATTGTTTTCATGGTTTGTGAACTTTGTGAGGGAAGTAAGTACAATTTAACCCAATATACACATATACACCAATAAAATTTACCATGGGTATGTAAGACAAATTATTTCAGTACTTATTTTAAGGAAACCGGGACAAAGAACAGACGTTTCAGCTAGTTATCATATTTGGTCATAAATATATACTGAGTAAACTTTGCTTTTCACGATTATAATTTTATTAAAATTCTTTCACTACCTACAGTGTTCTCATGGAAATGATGAAACTCATATCATTTTCACTTCCTGAAGTGGTCCTTCAAATACCTTGATGTTAAATTTTGTTACAAACCACTAATATCCAAATATTCAATGCAACACTTCAATAGTGTTAGAGTTTCCTTCAATTTTAACAAAAATGTACACATAAATATTGTTCTAATTATGTTATGAAGGTTCCGTGGACGTCAACTGAATCTGCAAACAACTCCTCAGCCTCTTGAAGAAGCTACACCTGTGGCAGAAGAACGCTTGCCAGCCAACACTCGCTTCCCCCCACGTTCACGGTCCAATCACAACAGTGCAGTAGTCACTACACCAATCTCTGATGATGTAGTGGGTACTAGAGGACGATCTTCTGGTAATACAGCATCAGCTGCCACCACTGGTGTAAGACGTCCCAGTCTAGAACTAGTGGACAGTAGCTCATTCAGAACACATTCTAGTGATGTGGCGCGTAGCCAGGATCTTACATCACAGCCACCTTCTTTCCCTTCTGTGCTGCCAGCAGGTGAGTGAAAGAAATTCAAAGCCCTCTTCATATGCAGAACTCCACACCATAAGGGTATGGAATAAGAAACATCTAGGTTTAATCATAATTACTGCAATTAAGGTACAGGGTGATGATAAACCAGTTTAAGATCAAAAGGTGATCAAAAACCAGTTTATGATCTACACAGAAATGTTGGTAGTCAGATATGCTGAGTAATAATTTCACAGAGGTAAGTACACGTAAAAATACAACCACTAGGGTGGAAGGAACAAGGAAAAGGGGAAGACCACATAATGGATGGAGGGACAAAGATGAAGAGGATAAAAGTAATGGGAACAAAAAACAGGCAGGCAATGGTCAGAGAATGTTGGGAATGAAGAAAGACTGTAGTGGAAGCCAAGTACTTTAGGAGGAGGAGCAGGAGGAAGAGGAGGAGGCAAAGTGCACATAAAAATAAAACCAATCAATGTATACTTTTTTATTATAAAATAATAATAATAATAA
>Ga0123355_10019475_pt1 | contig 10807 bp, 8 predicted proteins | sample TergutEmb28metaG_3_FD_89872 | JGI IMG/M metagenome (GOLD analysis project Ga0123355, IMG submission 89872) | Embiratermes neotenicus P1 segment gut microbial communities from Petit-Saut dam, French Guiana - Emb289 P1 | ecosystem: Host-associated > Arthropoda: Insects > Digestive system > Gut ...
ATATATATATATATATATGCATTATGCACATTCTTTGTTTTTACACAACTGTAATGAACAGAGGGTTCATTGCTTGAAGAAACTGGTGTTGGTAGACACAGTTTCTGATTGTTTATTTTAACATTTATGTCTCATTTAACTGGCATGTAATGGGAAGTCATAAATGTATGGTTTCCAAACTGAAGTAAGTACATTTAATGGGCAGTAACAGGTTACTTCAAGCACAGAATTTTTTATGTCATATTGGACATTTTATGTTGACGCAATCATCCTGTATTTGTTATGGCTGTACAGACGTTAATCTGCGTCAAATGTTAGTATGTGAACAGCAAATTGGTTAATGTTATGGATTCGTTACTATATTCCATTATGATATTTATACTGTAATGGAATTAAAATAGTCTAGGAAAATAAAGTTAACTGTATAATACAATTATGTGCTGTGGTACTTGATGTCATCTGACCAAAGAACTCAACAGATTCTTCATCTGCATTATATTTAGTTCAGGTACTCATGTTACAATATAATTTGAGCATAGCTGTAGGTTTGTGGTAATGTTTGAATGACACTTTTTAAGTTCTCTGGTTCTTCTGGTTACAAGAAGTGATGAAATTTGTGTGAAGTTTATTATTAAAGTGTGTTTTTCCCTATTTAACCTGTTGCCTTGATCCACATGGTACTGTGTTTGTACTTTATTTTGTATGTAATGAGATGCCAGTATAATCAAAGCAGATCATAACCAGATTGCATACTGTAAGTGATACATGTCCAGCTCTGTTACTTACAAGGATTGCAATATAAACAAATTGACTAATACACATCAGCACAACAAATGTTTATTAGAGTCTATAAGCTACATGTTTTGACCTGTTAACACGGCATCATTAGGCCTTCAGAAAAGTAAGTCTCAGGTGCTGTTTTGATATTGGGATCCCAATATTTACATTTGTGGATGTACATAAAATATGAAACGTATGAGGTCTAGTTAAAACATGAGTAGATATTTGATGCTTTGAATAGGTTTTTCACCCTAAGATTGCTCACTGGATATGGTTGTTACTGTACATTCATTTGGTCGGTAGGACTTCTGTAGTAACAGCCTCTCATGGTAGTCTGTGTTGTCCAAAGTATTTCAATTGATGGTCACGTGTGGCTACTTATATTCACTGTATTTCCAATTGGGTGAGTTGTATGGGTCCACCTTATGTTGGGATCTGTGATCAGAAATGCATATTAAAAGGAGCAGATTAACTGTGGAATATGTCCTTTATATTATAGATGAGTCTAAATTGTTTATTACATGTAGAATTAACTTACTGGTAGCAAGCAGGGTGGTTATCCGTTGTGTCCCGGATCCGTTGCATGTTGTGATGTGAGAAGTAGAGCTGCCCTTCCTTTATAGCTGTGTCCACTATGTGTAAAAAAATCCTGTGGTTGTTCTGGTCCGGTGTTTGTAGTGTCATGTCAAGCTGGTTCTCCCCAATGAACTGTGTATGTAGGTGGTCGCGTGTTCGTGCTGTGGCTTTCCTTACTGTGTGTATGTGTGCTGTCCTCTATGGGGGTTGTGTTGTATTAAAGCTTCGAAAATCAGGGTTTTCTGGAATGTAAGTTTATCATTGATCTGGTTGCCATTCTGTGTCTCCCTGTAGATATAATACTTCTCGAGTATCTAACATATTGCCCTTCTTCTCAATATGAATTATGTCCATAATGTTGGTCATGGGGCTAAAGGAGTGGCCTTCATCTAAGACGTGATGTGCGAATTTTGATTTATTGTTGGCGTACTTGTAATCATTGTAGTGTTCACAAAACCTCACACGAAATGGTCGGCCAGTTTGTCATGTATATTTCTTATGGCATGTGGGACATTTTAACTGATAAACACCATTTTTGTCGTACTTATCAGGTTTTTGATCTTCTTGTGAGTTTAGCAGTTTTCCAAGGTTATTATTAGTAGTGAATGTTATTCTTACATTGGTGTTTTTAAACAGGTTTGTTATTCGTCTAGTTTCTTTTCCTATGTATGTGAATTTAGCCCATCTTTTCCGTTGGTTTTCTGAGTCTGGTTTAGTTTTACTGTTCCTAATTCTGCTTAAGATGGAGGTATGGAACTTGTTGTAGACGATCTGTTTAGGATCTCTGTTTCTTTCTGTTTTTCTGCATGGCCTATGTCATACATATTTATTCTGTTTATAAAGTACCAGATTGCAGCCATTTTCTGTTCTGACGGGTGACAGGAATTGTTGGGGATAATGTTATCAGAAGTAGTGGGTTTTCTGTTTATGTCGAAGGTCATTTTGGTTGTCTTATTTATTGTAAGGTCCAGAAAGTTCAATCCATCATCTTGTTCCAGTTCTAATGTGAAGTTAAGATCAGGTGAAATGCTGTTAAATCTGTTGTGGATCTCATTTATGTCGGTGAGGTTTTCGTTGTAGATGATAAGAATATCGTCTACCTACCTGAAATACCCTTCTATTCTGGTTTTTTGAAGTACATTGTAAATCAAGGTGTTTTTCATGTATTGTAAATAGATTTCAGAAAAAAAGGAAGTGGGAGCTTCTTCTATACATACGTATTACCTTTGAACCAGAAGTAATTCTGTGTGATGATTAACCTTGTAATTGTTAAAATGTTTTTTGTCAATATCTTGTCTAAATTATATACCTCGCACAAATTGATGATTATATTTATTACACCTTCAGTTGGAATGTTGGTGCACATATCCGAGATGTCCATTGACGCTAATTTTAGACCAGGAACAAAAGGTATATCTGACAAATCTCTAATTAGTTGGACTGAATTTTGGACATTATAGACATTAGGGAGTGGGATGTAAGATTTTAGTATGCCTGTGAACAGCTTAGCCAGTTTGTAGGATGGGGCATTTTTTAAATTAACAATTGGGCGGATAGGCATATTTGTTTTGTGAACTTTGATTAGTTCTCTCAGACTTGGAGGTTCCGGGTTTAAATTGATGAACTTTCCTTTGTTTTCCATTCCTATTAGCATTGGGATTCGAATATCTAAAACAGCACCCAAGACTTACTTTGCTGAAGGTCTGATGATGACCTGTTAACAGGTCAAAACATGTAGTCTATATACTCGAATAAACATTTGTTGTGCTGACGTGTATTAGTCAATTTGTTTTTGTTGTGTTAGAGCACTTCATGATGCCCTCTTTTAAAGTACAAGGATTGACGATGTTGGGCAGGTCTGCCATTATTCTGAGTCTTTTTTAAACTTTTATTGGTGAGGTAGGGTAGAATTTGTAGCGTTATAAGTTCTCACAGAAACCCGGCAGGTTAAGCCTGTATACCTGTAAGTCCTTGACCTGTCTGGTTAATTCCTGTTCCTTTCTTTCCCCTCCTGTCTCATATTTTATGTGACTTTTTATTTACTTACTGTTATTTTCCAGTAGTCTCAGTGGCTTGGAATATGGAAGCAGCTTCTGTTTTGAAGATTCATGTCTTCCATGTCAATTTATTTATATTTACTAACATTTTGAAGGATCTTAGTGCCTTTGTCTGGAACTATTTGCAAGGTACACAGCACAACATCCCAGAAGACTTGAATGTAGCAACACAGCTGTGAGAACCTGAACTTCTGTCTGATTTTGAAATTTTTGGTGTAACTTATGGTAATTCTAATACTCACTTGTACTTCATGGGAGGTCAGGAACAGCTGACAGAAGAGAGGTGTATAACAGCTACATGCCCCCCATCTCTTTATGTGATAGGACATGGTTTTAAAATAGTTGCTATAGATACCTGGGTGTTACGTGTCGGAACATACGCTTTTGTAAAATAATACACAGCCAGCAGTGTGAATTGTTTGTACATTGCAAACAAAATTAAGAACTTACTGCATTAAACACAAGCTTTAAAAAGAAGGAAGCCCATTACCAGTTCTTTCCCCTGATAGTCTTCCATGTGCTTGTATGGCTGTGTCATTTTAGTACTCATTTTGGGGAAGAGGAAATTGAAAGAGGTAACTTGTGCTTCTGGTTTTTAATTATGACATACCCTGAAAGTACTTGAATGGTATTTTTGTATGGTTTTTAACAGTTTGATATTAATTTTTAAAAAATGTCACTGCAACAAGTTTCCTAATTATTTTGTGTAAAATTGATTATTAGGAAGATGGATTTATACTGCTCTTATAAGTCATAAGTGTTCTGTCACTGAATCATTTTTCTAACAAGTTTTATTTTTAATATGAATTTAATTGGTTGTGTTATGTTTGCCTTCAGAAGGAAGGTTGCTTATTAAATAGAAAGTTTTCTTGTTGTCATCTGCATTGAGCACAGCACCTTTCTGACATGAACAGCCTACCTGTGCTGGGATATCCCATGACAACTGCAGCCCTGAGAATAGCAGTAAAAGAGATGAACTAAACTTTGTTAAGATTATGGCCTCCTGGAATGTGACAGTGTATAGTGTCATAGTTAGGCACCAAGTTTTGGGGAACCCTGTTGCCCCAGTCTTCCCTGACAATGCATTGGGTACCTGTCAACCAAACTACAGAGCTTTCCATCCAAAAAGATTGTAATCTATTTAATGCCTCAAGAACCTCATCTCACTAACCTTTGTGTCTTAGTTAAAATTATTTCATACAAATATTTATTACTTCTTAGACTTTTATCACTGAAGACTTTCCCTATTACTGTCATTCATTTGTCAATGTCGACATCTGCTATTGGGTTATTCAACATTTTATGTAATTCAAGTTTCTTGGACATTATTTCACCACAAGGTACGTAGTATGTAGCTTATTCCATTTATCTGTACACATATTTGGCTTTTATTTTCAAGGTGTCTGTTGCCATCTAGACTTACTGATTTCCTAAATATTGTAATTCACTTAGCTGCTGTATTGTTTAGGATTTGAATAACTTCACCCCACTTCCTCCCCAGTCCATAGATCCTTGAGAGCGCTAGGCTGATGGTACAGAATATGTCACACATTTGATACAAATATAAGTATATAGGTACATGAATGTTACAGTAATTAAATTTATCTTTTTTTATGAGCAAAGAAATTATGTCAAAAATTCCCCTGTAAAAATTACATTGTCATGTAACAGTCTGTCCTATTATTAAACATTGTTTTAAACATAGTTCTATCATTCTGACTGTATGTCAGAATGCGTTACATTAGTCTTACTACAAGATACAAGTTAATGGACAACAATGGGAATCCAGTCAATTTCATCCAAATTTTAAGCTTTCATGAGCATGTAATTAAAGTGTATTGATGTGTTCATGGTTACATTATGTTTGCTTGATTTGCTGCTCCAGTGTCCTAGCATAAAAGATATTGAAGCAGTAAAGTTTTTTTTTATTATAGGTTATAATTCATTAGAATTCACTCAAAAGCATTACCATTACCTGAAAACAAAGTTCACCTTCCATCCAGTTGTTCTGTGGTTCAGTGCTTCGATTATTCACTGAGAAGTAAGTGGACAGGTTATGATTATGAAGATTCTATTAAGACACAGGTTAGTGTTTTAGGTTTTAAAGCCTAACATTTTGTTCAAACTGAGTGAGACTTGCCAGTTAAAAACTGTAGGTTTTTTTAATGTAGTTTTAACTCAGTCAAATGTATGTGTGGAGTACTGGAGAAGTAAGTAGAGGTACATATATTTCTAATGGTATGTCTGCAGGTACACTTTAATTTTTTATGTTAAACATGAAGTACATGAAAACCTGCAATTCAGGCATACTGGTTACAAGATAATATTAAAAATTATGAATATTGTGTGTTAATGTATATTCGTTCATGGCCATAACATGCATATGAAAAGGAAATTGTGGCACGCAGTTTCAAAGCAAGCAGAGACTATACATTTTATTTATGTGAAAAATATTATGACCATTGATATTGTATAGTCAAAGTGACATATACTTTCAAGGTTATAGTATTGGCATCCATGTTTGTGTACAGAAAACTAAAATCATATTAATAGTTTTTCTTCATCCTATTCATTTTCATTTGTAACATGCAAACAGCTCTTACCCACTCTGGACTTGCAGTGAGGAATGCCTGATTACTGTGTTTGGAAGATGGCACTATGCCAATAGTACAATACCACCCTCAATACTGACTTGTTTATTAAAATTAATTTCCTAAAATAACCCTCAGTTTGCCTCTCTGTTCTAAAAGTATGTTACCTCCTTGGAAGTAATAACTAGCATGTAATCTGGTTTGAGTATATGAGCCATTTGTATGGGCCATATATTATTGATTTCTGCATTTTACTGGCAGGATAATGATGGTGTACCATAAACCAGGTATTTCATTTTCCCAACTGTACCCACTTGTATCTTAGTTCATCCAGAATGACCTAATGTTCTTAAAATACTGAGTGTTAACTTGTGATTCTGTGGAGAAACTTCCAAAACCAATTTACCTGCTGCTGTCTTCTTTATGTAGGATTAAGATTTGTTCTATTGTCAATAAGTCTGTTTCACTGTATTTTACTTTCTATCATACCACATCATATCCATAATGAGAACTCACGTGCTAATGTGTTATTTTGGGCCGTCCATGAATTAGGTTGCCATATCACATTCCAAAGCTGAACTTGAAGATAATGAGGTATCTTAATGGGTGTTTGATCTCTGAGAAGTGCTGTAAGATTTGGACATAGGTTTGGAACTACTTCAGAGAAACATTTACACAGTTCAGCTTTGGAATATGTAAATATGGTAGGTGTTGAAAGATGAGGATAATTGTTCATATAAAGGTAACAGATGTTCACTGTATAGTAACATTGTGAGTTAAGCGGTGTAACTAGGATGTCACGCTCCTTGAATACATATCATTTCAGCATCTAAGAAGAATGCAGTATTTAATTTCACCACATGACTGAAATATTATTACAATCAACCAAGAAGTGCATTAACAATGCCTTCCTGTGTAGTTGCTGATGTACTTATAGGCAGATGATTGCAGTTACATTAGGTTGAATCAACTGTACTGTTGATTAGGAAGTACAGAATGTGCTAATAACGTGTAAATATGAGTGAATTTAGGTGGAGGCTGTGTTAACAAGCCACATATTGATGATTTATGGGCAATTCCGTGATTGCAGGGTGTTGACAAATACCATTCCAGACCATTACAAGTGGATTCATTTGCAGCTACTGATCATTTGGTTTTAAAATCTGTTGGTTTAATTAAATAGTATTATAATTATTTCATGTAAATTTAGGATTCCACTAGTGTAGTAAAATTGTGCAGCTGCAGCAAGCAGCAGTTTGGGGCCTCGGTTGTAGTAATTGCTGCGATAGTATTACAATTTACTTGTGTCTGTAATTGAGCCATTATACTTCGAGGGTTGTGTCCACTGCGATGACTGCTTTTGGGACCATTCTTTTGTGTCATTGGAACAAGTTGTATTCACATGATGCACATTCAGTGTGTATTGCAAAATGAATGATGACACATTTAAAAATTTGCTAACAGTGAAGAACTGAACCTGGTGCAGTATGTGTCATGTAATATATGCCCATATGATTTGATGACTTCAAGTTCAAGATTTTAAAATAACTACACTGGGAAATGTAGGGAAAGAAATAGCCAAATGCATGGAGGGAAGAATGTGTTTATTTCTGTAACTTGTTTAAGATCATGGCCAAGCAGACACCAGCATGAGGTATGAAGTCTTCAGCAGCTGTTGATGTCTTTGTGTGTGTCTTCTTTCTTTCAAGCTTGGAAGCAGTTAACTAATTCGTGAAACTTGGAATAAACATTATACCATTGGAGTCCATCACTGTGTTATACTTTTTGATATCCTGCAGTCATTAATAATAGCATGGCAAATGTATGAATTCGTGAGAAAGGAGCTACACTTGCAGCAATTTGTACAGAATTCTGAAAATATGTGTGGTACTATATCTTCTAAAATGCAGGTTTTGTTAAAGTAATTTTTTTAAGAACCTAAGATATCAACATGACATGCCTGTGTAGAACCAACATTCCATATTATGGGAAAGTAGACCTTATATGGTCTGGTTGGAACACCATGTTTACAATTTTTAGATGTCCACACCCAATGCTTTAAAAGAAGGGATGGCATGGAATAAAGTTTGGGCATTTAAATTATGTGTATGTTTGAGACAAAGAATAACGACTTCTAATAAACTGAAAATGTTAAATATTTAAATGTTACAAATAATACAATCATATGAAGGTGTTAAATATTTGCTTATTTGCTGAGTTGAATTATGCTTACTGTTTCACAAAATTATTGCATTGTAACTACTTTTCTTTGCCACTTAACTTTCCCATGTGCTTTGAAGAAGTTCCAGAAACCTGTAACTTCAAAACTCTTCACACTGGTAATGGCTACAGTTCTTTCTAGAGCCGGTAAACTTATGGTTAATGGTCAGTTGTTTTGTTCCTCATGTTCACTGCATGTTTGAACACAACCTTCACAATGTCAAAAGTAAGTAGACAACATTTTGCAATCAATAACAGCTTACAAATCTCAGTTTTCACTGTTGCATGAGTGTAGAAAATGCTCAGAACCTAACCCAGGGACACAGATGAGTTTTCTTACATTCCTGTTTTGCTTAAACCATATTTGAAAGCAGGTTTTTTTGGATTCTTCCTTATCTTGCTCTCTGCTGTAGAGCTTTATAATATTTTTGTAGTGTCTGAATGCTTTGTCTCCAACATAACTAACTTGAAGGACCAGAGTTCTTCATGAGAAGCTGACAGTTTTGAGCTGGTCAAGAAATTCCCAAATTCTTTTGGCACCTGAAGGTATATTAACCATGTTTACAAGAACCTGCCACTTGTCCCTAACTTGAGCCAGATGAATGCAGTCCACACCATCCCAGTTCGTTCTTTTAAGATCCAAGTGGTTTCTTTTCTTCAGAATTCCTACCACAACCCTATATGCATTTGCCTTCTTCCACTGTGTGCCATATCCCCTGCCCATCTTATCCTCTTCTGTGATCTGATAACTGTAATAATAATAATTGATGAAGAGTACAATTTATGAAGCTTTTCGTTATGCCATTTTCTACATTCTCCTGTCACTTCCTCCCTCTTAGGCCAAAGTATATTCCTACATGCCCTGTTCTGCAGTGCTTTCAGTCTTTGTTCTTCAATGAATTTGAGAGACCACGTTTCACACCTGTTTCATGCCACAGACCAACTTACAGTTCTGTGTATTTTAATCTTCATGTTTTTGGATAGGAAATGGACAGTTCATTGTGAACTGGATGGTAGCAAGATTTTGCTGAATATATTCTGCTCCTAATTTCTCTGTGAATACAGTTTTCATTGTTAATGCCCTTCTCAGATGTTTGAAATATGCTGCAATTTTGGCATATTTATTGGCTATCTTTATGTTGTGATTTTTTCCTACAATCTGTTGATGAGACATGAGCACATACATTATTTCCAATTATAACATGAGCCAAGAATTTTCAAAACTTGGCAGTTTGGTACGTTCTCATAAACCAAAATTTCGGAAGTAGGTATTTTTTTCTCATTGTAGATTTTGAAAAGATTCCGCTGTCAGCTCACTTCTTTCACAAGAACAAACATGTGTCACAATAAATATGTGTTTCAGGATTCAATCAAGAAGCAATCCTTGTATATGAAAAAGGGGTGCCACATTTCTTGCACATAAAGTGTGTACATGCTTTCTTCTTCTGTTGCTCCCACACAACTGGGGAAATACCAGCATTCCAAGAACTCAGCTGTTTCTGGTTAGATCATGCTCGGCAAGTAGAGAGGCATCTTCATCTCACATACCAGTTGAAGTAATTCTCAAAGAGTTTGTTTGGTGATACAGTGAGAAATTTGAAACCCATAAGCTAGTGACCTAAGTGACTCTCCCATAACAAGGTTACTGCGAAAACAAAACTACAAATGGGTCAAATATATAATAAATTTATACCCTTGTCAATTGTGGCTTTGTTTTATTTGGTAAGAAGAATAAAATTTATTGCTCTGTGTGTTCATAAGGGCTGTTGAAAAAATAAAATAATATAGTAATAAGAAGTACATGAAAATTACAACATAAAAAAAATGTTTGTATGTGTTTAGGCAAGTATTTCATGAAAAATTGAAAGCCATGCAAGGGAGTAATTAGGAAGGGAAGTGTGGTACTAGTTCAGCTGCCTCTTCCGGATATTACAAATGGTCTCTTGTCAAATACTGTACCCTCCTAAATTTGTTCCAGATGAAAGAAGGTAAATATTTGCTGTTGAAGGGAGCAGTGCAATAAGAATTTGCAATTTATGACAAAATTATCTGTTGAGTAAGCAAATTGTTTGTTTGTAGTCTTTCAAATGAAAATATGCCTCGAAGAGCTGGATCTAGCGTTCTTCTGGAGACAGTTTGGACCATGAAGATGGTTGAGAATGTGAAGAAATTCCACAACAGCATGAGATAACTTGAACATAATTGAACATATTTTCTGCTTTCCTTTCTCTGCCACTCCATCTGTGAGTGTAACAAATATTTCCTTGTCACAAGGTTCAAAGAAGATAAAAAATAATGTTGACATTGCTCATCTACTCAACAGGAAGAAGGAATACTAGCAGTTGATTGGAATTGAATAGAAAGAAGTGATATTGATGTGTTTCACATGAGTACAGCTCTTTCTATGAAATGTCATCCTCCTCATTTAATTTCTGTAGGTAAATTGTAGCACTTAAGGACCAGTACTGAATGAGAGCTCAGAGTTCATTATGGGGAGGAAAAAAAAAAAAAAAAAAAAAAAAAAAAAAAAAAAAAAAAATAAAAAACCAAAAGGAAAAGAATAAAAGAAATAATAAAAGGGGA
>Ga0123355_10019476_pt1 | contig 10807 bp, 8 predicted proteins | sample TergutEmb28metaG_3_FD_89872 | JGI IMG/M metagenome (GOLD analysis project Ga0123355, IMG submission 89872) | Embiratermes neotenicus P1 segment gut microbial communities from Petit-Saut dam, French Guiana - Emb289 P1 | ecosystem: Host-associated > Arthropoda: Insects > Digestive system > Gut ...
GTCATAATCAGTTCACCATCACCGCCGACAAAGGTAAGCAATCCGACTTCGCCAAGGGTTTGCGCATCCTCACGCGAGATTTCAACGGCAGGGATTTCGACGCGAATTCGATTCGGCGGCTGAATTAAAATCGTTGCATGGAAATATCCCATAGTATCAAGCCGCACCCGGAGAATGTCGTGCGCCGAGTTCATTTGCTCCGCTGTTGGGTTGTCAACTCCCGCCTCAAACACGATTACCGAACCGCCGTGAAGAGATAAACCGTCCATAAACGGCACGCATGCCGTTGCAACGGCGAACGCTAATATTATTGATAGAATTGCCGCGATTCGTTTTGGCATTTTATTCCCTCATTTACATTTTTTCGTAACATCAAGGTATTATACTATACTTGTCCGCATTCCGTCAAGCATTTTAACCAAATTGTAATGTTAGCGTAAAGTTACTTCATTTCAACTATCGTCACGCCGTGTTCGCCTTCGCCGAATTTACCGAGACGATAGGATTTAACTTGCCTGTGCGATTTGAGCATATCGTGAATTCCCGCGCGGAGAACGCCGGTTCCTTTGCCGTGGATTATGCTGACGATGGAAAGCCGTGTCATTACGCAACCGTCAAGGAATTGGTCAACTTCGAGCAACGCTTCGTCTAAGGAATATCCGCGCAGGTCAAGTTCGTTTATTGCGCGGTTTGCCGAACCTGTAGGGGACGCAGTCCTCTGCGTCCCGTTGCCAAGATGGGAAATGTGGGTGGTCGTTATGGTTTGAGGCGTGCCGAGGGCGTCACGCCCTACAGTTTCGTCCTCAACCTCCATTAAATTCTCAATTTTCGCCGTAAGTTTCATTATGCCGACTTGGATTACCGCGGATTTTTTCTGTTTATTCACCGACAGAACGTTGCCCGTGATTTCTTGGTCGATAATTAGCACCGTTGTTCCTGTTTTCAGCGTGTTTACGTCGATATTGGATTTCGGGCGCGCTTTTTGCGGAGCGGCAGATTTCGCGGTGACGGATTTATGTTTGAGTCCGAGTTCGCGCTTAACTTCCTGCATTGCGCGTTGAAGTTCGGCTTTATCATCAAGCTCTTGCGCGGCGCGGAGTTCGGCGATTAGTTCGTCAGTTTCCTCTTTGGCATTTTCGATAATTTGGGTCGCGGTTTGCTTCGCTTTCGAGAGGATTCGTTCTTTTTCAGCCTCTAATTTGTCAACCTCGTTCTGGTGCGACTGTTTGAGCCGCTCGATTTCCCCGCGCAACTGCTCAGCTTCAGCGCGTTCGGCTTCGGAAGTTTGGCGGTTCAACTCGATGTTTTGCAAAACGTCCTCGAATTTCACATCTTCGCCCGAGAGTTTTTCCTTTGCGTTGGCGATTATGTGGTCGGACAATCCAAGTTTTTGCGAAATGCTGAACGCGTTGGACTTGCCGGGAACGCCGATTAGCAGGCGATAAGTCGGCGATAGCGTTTCGACATTGAATTCGCAGGATGCGTTTTCAACGCGCGGCGTTGTGATTGCGAACATTTTGAGTTCGCTGTAATGGGTTGTCGCAACCGTTTTCGCGCCGAATTTCTTGATGTAATCGAGAATTGCGGTCGCGAGCGCCGCGCCTTCAAGCGGGTCGGTTCCCGCTCCGAGTTCGTCAAAGAGAACGAGAGAATTCGGTGTGATATTCTCGACAATATCAACGATATTCGTCATATGCGACGAGAAAGTTGAGAGCGATTGCTCGATACTTTGTTCGTCGCCGATGTCGGCGAAAACGTTGTCGAATACCGACATTTCGCTTGAATCGTGGGCGGGAATGTGCAATCCAGCTTGGGTCATAAGGCAGAAAAGTCCGACGGTTTTGAGAACTACTGTTTTTCCGCCGGTATTCGGTCCGGTTACGACTAATGTGTCGAATTCATCGCCCAAATATACGTTAATTGGCACAACTTTGGTTTTATCGAGCAACGGATGCCGTCCGAGCTTGATATTGATTCTGCCATCATCGTTAAGATTCGGACGAATTGCGTCCATTGAACGCGCGAGTTTCGCTTTCGAGAAAATAAAGTCGATATTGATAATATTTTCAAAATTTGCAGATACTAAATCCGCGATTTCACCAACGAATGACGATAATTCAAACAAAATTCTCTCGATTTCGGTTTGCTCTTTGATTGAGAGTTCCTGCAACTCGTTGTTAGCGTTGACGACTTGCTGCGGCTCGACGAATAGCGTGCTTCCGCTTGATGATACGTCGTGAACGATTCCGGTAATTTCCGCGCGATATTCGGCTTTGACGGGAACGACGTAGCGGTTGTTTCGCATTGTCACGATTGCGTCTTGCAGAAATTTTTGATATTTCGCCGACTGAGTTAAAGCAGTCAAACTTGAGCGGACTTTCGCTTCGGCGGATTTCATTTTTCGCCGAATTTGCGCGAGTTCGGTTGAGGCAGTGTCGGCGATTTCTTCCTCGGATAGGATTGCGGTGGTTATTGCGTCTTCGGTTGATTTTTCAGGAAAAAGCGTGGCAAAGTAGCCGGATAACACGTTCCCTTGTAGGGGCGAACTGTGTTCGCCCGCAGGTGTATCGTTATCATCGTTCGGGCGAACACAGTTCGCCCCTACGGCGTTTTCGCCATATTTTTGGAGAATTCGCGCGCATTTCAACACTTTCGCAACGTTCAGCAACTCCAACGTTGACAACGCGCCGCCGACTTCGATTCTTTTGAGGGAAGTTGCAACGGGGTTGATTCGCTGAATTTCCGGCGAACCGAATTTAAGCAGGCAAACTAACGCCTCGTCAGTTTCGGCTTGCATTGCCGAAACTTCGACGAAGTCGGTTAGCGGCGCAACTTGAGCGATTCGCTCTCGTGTGATTTCGTTAACCGCGTATTGAGATAGGAGTTCGATTATTTTGTCAAATTCGAGAACTCGTAAGGATTTTTTGTTCATAATTGAGATTCACCTCGTAAAATTCATGTATCATGTAGGGCGTGACGCCCCCGGCACGCCACAGTAAATACGCAAATGGCGCGCCGGGGGCGTCGCGCCCTACAATAACGTAATTCTACCATAAATTCGGGAACCTTGCAAGTAGAATCTTCATATATTATATAAATAGTATTGCAAAAATTATGTAGTTATAGTACAATATGCCGAGGGAGGGCGAAAAATTTGGAAATTTATTTGGATAACAGCGCGACCACAATGCCGTATCCTGAGGTGGTTAACGAGGTTCGCGAGGTTATGAGTAAAACTTATGGGAATCCGTCGTCCCTTCATTCAATGGGGATTGAATCATCAAGAGTGATTGAAACGGCGAAAGAGCGGATTTCCGCAACGTTGAAATGTCAGCCAAGCGAGATTTATTTCACGTCGGGCGGAACCGAGGCGAACAATCTCGCGCTGCTTGGCGCTTGCCGCGCGAATCGCGGTTCGCACGTTATTACGTCGGCGATTGAACATCCCGCAACGCTTCAAGCGGCAGATTATATTCAAAGTGACGGCTACGAAATTGAGTTGCTTGAAGTTGACGGCGGCGGGATTATGGATTTGGCTCAATTGGAGAATTCGATTAGCGAGGATACCGTGCTTGTCAGCATTATGCACGTGAATAACGAAGTTGGAACCGTGCAGGATTTGGAGCAAATCGGTCGGATTATTAAGACGAAGAATCCAAAGACGGTTTTTCACGTTGACGCGGTTCAGTCGTATTGCAAACTGCCTGTTGTTCCGAAGAATTTTCACGCGGATATGATAAGCCTAAGTTCGCATAAAATTCACGGTCCAATGGGTGTTGGCGCGTTGTATGTTAAGCAAGGGACGAAGATTTCGCCTACCGTTTTCGGCGGCGGACAGCAGAAGAATATTCGTCCGGGAACCGAGAATGTTCCGGGAATTGCGGGATTCGGTTTGGCGGCGCAAATGAAATTTTCAGGAATGACAGAGAATTCGGCTCGAATGATTGAGTTGCGCGAGCGGTTGCGGAGCGGAATTTTGGCGAATGTTCCCGAGGTTCGGGTGAACACGCCACAGGAGAATTGCGCGCCGCACGTTTTGAACGTGTCGTTCGACAGAGTTAAATCGGAAGTTTTGCTTCATTCGTTGGAGCAGGAGGGAATTTTTGTGTCAAGCGGCTCGGCGTGTTCGAGCCATAAGAAGGATAAGCGGAGTTATGTGTTGCAGTCAATGGCGATTCCGTTTAACTGGATTGACGGAAGTATTCGATTCAGCTTGTCGGAGTTTATCTCGGCAACGGAGATTGATTATACGGTTGAGAAGTTGCGGGAGATTGTGGTAAGGTTGCGGGAGATTTAGAGTGGAGGAATTTACAAATGAAAAAAATTATTTTAGCCAAATACGGCGAACTTGTCCTTAAAGGTCAGAATCGGCGAACGTTTGAGGATAAGTTGATGTCCAACATTCGCGCGAGCTTGAAAGGCGTTGGCGAGTATCGCTTGAGTTGGGCGCAATCGACGGTGTACGTTGAGCCGAAGTCGGACGATTTCGATATCGACGAAGCATTCGCGCGCGTTCGCCGCGTTTTCGGGCTCAGCGCGGTTTGCATTGCGACAAAGGTGGACAACCTTGTAGGGCGTGACGACCTCGGCACGCCACCTGTAGGGGCGGTCATTGGCCGCCCGCAGGACAATCAAGATAACACCGGGCGGCCAATGACCGCCCCTACGCACAACGAAATCCTCGCCCAAATCGGGAAAACAGCGGTTGAATGCGTTCGCGAGATGTTAATGCGGCATCGCACATTTAAGGTTGAAACTAAGCGGGAGGACAAAAGTTTTCCGCTCAACTCTATGCAAGTCAGCGCGGAAATTGGTGGAATCGTTTTGGACGCAATTCCCGAACTTACGGTGGATTTGCACAATCCCGACATCGTCGTTACCGTTGAAATTCGGCGGGAAATTTACGTTCACACGAATCGCCAACCCGGCGCGGGCGGAATGCCGATTGGAACCAACGGCAAGGCGACGTTGCTGCTCTCGGGCGGGATTGACAGTCCTGTTGCGGGATATATGATTGCCAAGCGCGGCGTGGTGATTAACGCGGTGCATTTTTACAGTTATCCATACACAAGCGAGCGGGCGAAAGACAAAGTTATCGCGCTTGCGAAGCTTATGTCGGGCTATTGCGGACGGATTAACTTGCACGTTGTACCGTTTACCGACATTCAGTTGGCGATTAACAAACATTGTCCGTCCGAGCTTCTAACGCTGATTATGCGGCGAATTATGATGCGGATTTCCGAGCGGATTGCGCAGATTACGGGAGCGCAAGCGTTGATTACAGGCGAGAGTATCGGGCAGGTCGCGAGCCAGACAATGGAGAGTTTGGTAGTCACCGACGCTGCGGTTGAAATGCCGGTTTTCCGTCCTGTGATTGGAATGGATAAGGAGGAAATCGTGCAGATTTCCAAGCGGATTGGTACATATGAAACGTCGATTTTGCCGTACGAGGATTGCTGCACCGTTTTTGTGCCGAAGAAGCCGAAAACTAAGCCGAAGTTGGAGCAATTAGTTGAAGCAGAAGCGGTGTTGGAAAGTGTGGATATTGAGGACATGATTGCTAAAGCGGTTGAGGGGACGGAGATTGTGCGAGTTGGCGAGTGAGGATTCAATATTTTTCTTGACATTTTTCGCCCTATGTGGTAATATTGTAGAAATAACGTAAAATTGGAATCAAATTAAAGTAAAAAGGAGCGGTTTTTGTGAAAAAATTACTTATCGTAATGCTTGCTATGGTTATGACTTTAACGGTGTTTGTTGGATGTTTCGGTTGCGTGGATAATATTGAGCAACGCGAGATGGTTATTGACAACATCAGACCTGACATCGTTGACGGCGAGCCTGTTGACGGCGATTTTGTTATTGGATTGGTTCAGTTCGCGCCGCACCCGGCGTTAGACGCGGCTCGTGAAGGATTTGTCGCGGGATTGAGAGAAGAAGGATTTATCGAAGGTGTGAACGTTACTTTTAACCTGCTTAACTCGGGCGGTGATATGTCTACTCTTAACTTGATGGCTCAACAAATTGTTGACCAAGACCCTGACTTAATTTTGAGTATCGCAACGCCAACATCTATTGCTCTTAGCAATATAACTCAAGATATTCCGATTCTTATTACTGCGGTTACTGACCCGCTTAGAGTTCCATCAATTGAGCGTTTGTACGAACCGGGAGCGAACGTTACCGGAACATCGGACAGAACTCCGGTAAAACAGCAGTTTGAGTTTATACAGCGAATTCTTCCCAACGCTCAAAGAATTGGGATTATGTACCACGCGGGCGAGGTGAACGCGGTTACACAAGCCGAGTGGGCAGAAGATGCGGCGAACGCTCTTGGGTTGACACCTGTAAGAATGTCGGTTGCAAATCCGGCAGATGTGAATCAAGTTGCGGGAACTCTTTCTGAGCAGGTTGACGTTATTTATTTGCCGACGTGTAACGCTATGGCGCAAGCTTACGTTACGATAGTTCAAGCGGCTGACGGTTCGGGAATTCCTGTAATCCCGGGCGAGTCGGGCGGCGTTTTGCAAGGCGCTTTGGCAACTGAAGGTATCGACTATTTCGAATTAGGAAGACAAACGGCGGCTATGGCGGCGCGAGTTTTGCGCGGCGAAGAGGCTCCCGAAACAATGGCGATTCAGTATCAAGAGGAATATTTGTTCGCGGTTAACCTTGTTACGGCAGAACGACTTGGAATTGAACTTCCGCAAGACGTAATAAACGCGTCAACGTTTACCGTTAGATGGGCTGACTAAGCCGTATATATATCTACAAATTAGAAGAACATACATAAAGAGGAGCCTGCATTATTTTGATGCAGGCTCTAAAAAAGGGTGAAGTATTATGAGTTTAGAAGTATTTTTGTTAGCGGTAAACGAAGGGTTGCTTTGGGGTTTAATGGCGCTTGGGGTGTTTATCACTTTTCGTACATTGAACTTCCCGGACTTAACCGTTGAGGGTAGCGTTGTGTTAGGCATGGCGGTTGCTGGTCGGCTGATTATAGCCGGCGTTGACCCGCTTATCGCCACGCTAATGGCGGCGGTTGCGGGAGCCGGAGCAGGCTTAATTACCGGGTTTTTGCACACTGTGCTGAAAATTCCACCGTTGCTTTCGGGAATTCTGACTATGACGGGGCTGTGGACCATTAACCTGCGCGTAACGGGTGACGCGGGGCTTCTTAATATTATACGCGGAACCAACCACACGCTCATGTCCGGGAACCGAGCTTTGGAAACTGTTGCAACTAACGTTGCAGGATGGTTTGGCGACGATAGACTTGTGCGGCGAGCCGACCTTTTTGGGATAATGATAGTTGGATTGATTTTCGTTACTATTGTTATCATATTGTTGCGGCTATTTTTTAATACCGAACTTGGTTACGCAATCCGCGCGACGGGCGATAACGAACCTATGGTTCGCGCTCAAGGCGTGAACACTAACAAAATGAAAGTTGTCGGGCTTATGGCAGGTAACGCTTGTGTCGCGTTGTCAGGCGCGCTTATTGCTCAAGCGCACAGGACTATGAACATTCAAATGGGTATCGGCTCTATTGTTATAGGGCTTGCCGCCGTCATAATCGGCGAAGTTATTTTCCGCGACAAGAACAACTATCGGGTTTTCGTTTCTGTCATTATCGGTTCTATAATTTTCTGGCTGATTCGAGCGTTCGTGTTGGGGCTTCACGGAATGGACGCGAACGACTTTAGGCTGATTACCGCTGTAATGATTGCGCTTGCGCTATCACTTCCGATGTTGATGACGAAAGTTAATTCTAAGTTTAACAGTTTAATTACTCCTCGCGCGCCCGCGTGCGGGTTTTTGCGAGTCGTCGGAATATTGCATATCGTTTTAGCGGCGGTTGCGATTGTGACGTCCATACGATTTATGTCGACAATCGGGAATTGGGTCGATTACGTTGACGGAAGCGCGGCGGCGTGGCAGTGGTATTACACGTTCGGCGTTTTGAGCGGATTTTTCACGCTATTTATGGGGCGGCAAGCGGTGTCGCTTCGTAACGACATCGGTAAATCGCGGCTTTTGATGTGGTTTGTTGTGATTCGCGCGGGATTGCTCGCGGCGATTTACGGTTATGCGTTCGCGTTCGGACTTTTCGGTGGATTCGGATTGCTTGCTTGGATAATTTTGCCGATTGAGCTGTTTTTGGCGGTGTTGTACTTGTTTGGCGCGCGGAGAAACTTCAAAGCGTACGTAAACCATAGGCTTGAGGAAGTTGCTGACGTTTCAGGAGGTGACGAATAATGCTGATTTGTAAAGATGTTCAAAAGATTTTCGACATTGGTTCGGGAACCGAGAAGAAGGCGCTTCACGGTGTTAGTTTCGAGCTTCGCGAGAACGATTTCGTTACCATTATCGGCGGGAACGGCGCGGGAAAATCTACGATTCTTAACTCGGTTGCCGGCGTGTTTCCGATTGAAGACGGGAGCATTAGCATTAACGGCGACGATGTTACTAAGTTTCCCGAGCATAATCGCGCGAAATATATCGGACGGGTTTTTCAAGACCCGCGAATGGGAACCGTTCCGAATATGAGCATTGAGGAAAACCTCGCAATCGCTTATCGCCGCGGGAAACGACGGACGCTTCGTTGGGGAACCAGCCGTAAGGAGCGTGAAATTTTTCACGAGCATTTGAAAACGCTTGGACTTGGACTGGAAGAGCGGTTGAAAACTAAGGTTGGAACGTTGTCGGGTGGACAGCGGCAGGCATTGACGCTTTTAATGGCGACCATTCAAAAGCCATTGATTCTATTACTTGACGAGCATACCGCCGCGCTTGACCCGAAAACTGCGAAGTCGGTTCTTGAATTGACCGACCGAGTTGTTCAAGAAAATAAGCTCACAACAATGATGGTTACGCATAATATGAAAGATGCGCTTAAGTGCGGAAATCGGCTGATGATGATGCACGAGGGCAATTTGATTTTGGACGTTGCGGGCAAAGAGAAAGCGGGATTAACTGTGCCCGATTTGCTGAAAATGTTCGAACGCGCAAGCGGCGAGGCAATGGCGAATGATAGGATGTTGTTGAGCTGAGCAGGCCAGAGCCTGCACCATTCCCGCGGCGGCAATATGTGCGAACATTACGCCGCGAGGCATTAAAATAAGGTGAAACTATGACTACTTGTTGCTTCACAGGTCATCGGCAATTTTACGGGAAGCCGCAACACGAGATTCGGCTCGCCGTAACTCGCGCGGTTGAAGATTTGATTAAGCTCGGCGTTACGACGTTTAAAGCGGGCGGCGCGCTTGGCTTTGACACCATTTGCGCGCAGGTTGTGATTTCGCTTAGGGAGAAATATCCCGACATTCGTTTGCACTTGATTTTGCCGTGCAAGCGGCAAACGAGGAACTGGAATCCGCACGATAAGAAGGTTTACAAGGAAATTTTCGATAATGCGGACGAGGCAGAATATTTGTTCGAGCATTATTTCGACGGTTGTATGCAGTTGCGCAACCGCGCGTTGGTTGACGGCTCGGATTGTTGTATCGCGTACCTTTGCCGACATTACGGCGGAACATATTATACCGTGAATTACGCGCGGGAGAAGGGTTTGGAGGTTGTGTTGATAAAGTGAAAAATTTCGCGGCACTTTTAATTTTGTCGGTTGCGTTTACGCTTATGTTCGCGAACTGCGCAACGGCTCCGCAATATTTTGATGCGGAATACGATTTTTCGTATGCGTACACAGAGGAACCCGAGTTGCCTGAACCTGAGTACGAACGGATTGCTTATCTCACTTTTGACGACGGTCCAACAGCGGCACTTACGCCGCAAGTGTTGGATATATTATTAGAGTATAATATTCGCGTGACTTTTTTCGTGTTACCTAATTCGGGAGTTGACCACCTCTTCGAGCGAATAATCACGGAAGGTCACGCGCTTGGCAATCATTCGTATACGCACGATTTCTCGCGGCTTTACGCCAATGATGGCGGCGAATTTTTTCGAAACGACACCATTCGAATGCACGAATTTTTATACGATAACTTTGGGTATGAAACCAACCTTTATCGGTTTCCCGGCGGTTCAATGAGCTGGAGCCGCGCGGCAGTTGACTTGCGGCGTAATATCTTGGAAGAGTTGAGTTACGTATATTTTGACTGGCACGTATCGTCGGCAGACACTGACACGTCGCCTGCGGGGCGCGACCCAAACGTGTTGGCGGGAAATATTCTGAACAATACGCACGAGCGCGAGCAACTTGTCGTTTTAATGCACGACACTTGGAACCAAGCTGTTGTGGAAGCTTTGCCGATGATTATTGACGGACTTCGGGAACAAGGTTACGGATTTGACACGTTGAGGAATTTTTAGTAGGGGCGAACTGTGTTCGCCCGCGGGCGGCCAATGACCGCCCCTACAAAAAAACTCCCGCAAGCATTAGCTTGCGGGAGTTTTTGATTATCTTTACCGAACCACAAATCCATACTCGCGAAACATCTCCCGAACCCGCTCCGCCTCAGCCGCCGTCGGCGTCGGCGTATCCTTGAGCTTATACTCAAGCTCCAATTCCTCCCACTTATACGCGCCCATTTGATGAAACGGCAAAACTCCAACCATCTCAACATTGCTCAAAGTCGTCAAAAACTCCGCAAGGCTTCGCATATCATCAGCATCATCCGTCAAATTCGGAACAAGCACAAACCTCGCCCAAATCGGAATCCCTTCATCCGACAAATGCCGCGCGAACTTAAGCGTATTCTCAATCGGAACACTCGTAACCTGTTTGAATGTCTCAGGATTCACACTCTTAATGTCGAGCAGAACCAAATCAGTATATTTCAAA
>Ga0123355_10019477_pt1 | contig 10806 bp, 6 predicted proteins | sample TergutEmb28metaG_3_FD_89872 | JGI IMG/M metagenome (GOLD analysis project Ga0123355, IMG submission 89872) | Embiratermes neotenicus P1 segment gut microbial communities from Petit-Saut dam, French Guiana - Emb289 P1 | ecosystem: Host-associated > Arthropoda: Insects > Digestive system > Gut ...
AAATAAGCGGAGATAATGTTGTGAATAAAGTTATTTATACAAAAAAAAGAGAGAAAAAAAATATTTGGTGAAAGTTTATTTTAAATATACTATATATATATATATATATATATATATATATATATATATATAGCATAATACACATTTCATCAAAAATAATTCGCTGTAATTATTTATTTGGTTTTATTTTATGTAATGACGCTGTATTTAACGTCGAATTTTTTGATGGTGGTGAATAATGATTTTCAAAGTTTACAGAAGGCTATGGAAGGTCCACCATCATGGAATTGACCTGCAATGCAGTAGAAATGCGCGAAGAACCTTAAGCAAGTCGGTGTTTCAGGCTAGATTCGGTATGGGAACTTCATAATACACGCTAGAATTGTTACTGTTCTGGCAAATTTACTTGTTAAGACAGTTGACACATTAACGTGCCTAAAGCATGTAATTAATAAATTAATAACTTAATTTCACACAAAGTAAACATCTTTATAGGTTTCATTAATGGAGTATATGCAACACAATATCATAAATTTGATTTCGGTGGTTGTGAAATTTTTGTTGTACTGTAAAGTAGTGTTTAACGCCTCGTCTATTGAAATCCAAAACTCTTCGTAATGTATGTGCCGGTTGTTCCCAACCTTCGGCCGTGCTTTTTATAAACCTAGAAATTTCGTCCTTACTTCCTTTGTCGATACCTTCCGAGGCGCCAATTTGCATCTGCTCGCAAGCTACTCGCGGGTACAGTTTTACCGATTCTTCTCATATAGTTGAGGGTAGAGCTGTAGGGAAGCGTGTCGCTACTGCAAACGCACAAAGGAAGTGCCCCCAAGACAAACGTCTGCTAGGTTACCGTGACTCTCAAGAGTCGGTTGTCGAAGGCATTACACAGGATACAGCGCCTCTCGAGAGTAACTAAGAGAGATTCTAGCTAGTTTTACTCTCACGTGAAAACCCAAATTAAGGCTCTGGATTCCGTCTACGCATAGTAATCATAATTGTTAGCCTTTACGTAATACACTAACAGGTGGCAAGTAAATATTTGTGAAAGAGAAGGATGTAATGGAATTAATTTTTAATGGTTATTTAAGCACACGACGTTTCTACTTGGAATCATCCAGACCAATTCTGCGCCCCAAAAACCCCCTGTTCAAGAGGCATCCAGGGTTCCGTCCCCGAGCTAAAGAAACCTGAACATCACACTGGCCGCTCCCTCGTCCTAAGTTGGATGTCATTAATATTGGGAGTTACGCCTCATACACACTGGTAACTTCACTGCGTGCAAAAAGGCAACTTTAGCTTTTACTCAATCTATTAAAATTCTCTTCGTCTCTGAGTGTTACCATGCACAAGTAAAGGTAACGTTGGCTGTGTCCACACCATGCAGACTGTGGATGATTGGTAGTACGGTTACAGTCGTTCATAATCTCGACGCAAGATGAGGTGAGGGCTTGGCTTCAGGAGCACAGTATTCTCTTAATGCGAAGCTGGGTGGGTCCCAGTGCCGGTCTTGGCTGTGAAGAAGGGGAAATGTCTTGCCTTTGCCGGGAGATTGCTGCTATATTTAGACCTAAAAGAAGGTCATTATTTTTGTTGAGTTTCCATTATGGCTAAGTGAGAGGTAATTAATTTTAAGCCAATTATGTACAGCAGAATCCACATGTTAAAATTAATTGAATGGGAATTAGACAGTGACAAATATATTTCACGGTGAAATTCAAGTAACCCTTCTGTAAACATTCCTATTAAATGTCTCCATGTGGCTGTGGCGTGATGTGGATCTCATGCGATATCATCCTGACATCACAGTGTTTTACCCATTAAATTTGTACGTTTCCATCTTCTTCGATTGTTACCAGCCAATGTAATGCATTGTATGCCCCCCACACTTACAGCCAGGGAGAACGTATCTCAATCTAGTTTATAGAGGAAACACTATAGAACGTTGAAATATGGGCAGTTATGTCTAGCAGGTACGGAAGGGTCCTACTGAAAGACGCGCAGTTTAGATTAATATTCTGGTTAGATATACACCTTGGCAATTTAACCACTGGATTAGGTATTAAAATGGATGCAAAATAGGAGCATAATTGCTCACATAACCATGAAATTCTCCTTTGGGTCTTTAGATTGCCTGTGGTATCGAATACCCTTTCTGTGAGATGAGCAGTCTGTGCTCCTATATGGACATAAGGACATAACCCACATAAAATTCAGTGCAGAAATTACATTGTGAATTCTTTAAAATAATATCAATACGATGGAATACCTGTAAATTTCCTGTTACAGTATTTTATAATTCTTCTGTAATAGCCTACATAAAGGGTTCGCGGTGGCGCAGTTGGTTGAGGCACTGCGCTACAAGCCGGAAGGTTGAAGAACAATTACATTACTTTAAATCAAGTTTACTTCTAAGATATTTGTTGAAAAGTATCAGAGAAATAATGTATGAAATGCCGTGACAATACACCGGTCAGTTCTACACCTGTAGGTTACAAGTCTAAGTTATATGAATAGATTATAATCCCTATATAAAATTTCAAACTAACTTATTGCGCAAAGTTTTCTTATTTGTTAATTAAAGCTTCGATATGTCTCGACCGTAGCTGTTGGCCATCTTCAGTTAAAAGGTAAATCAATCCCATTAGAGGCCCGAGGTGCCCAGAGGGTTCCAGGAAGTTAAGGTTCCCAGATTACATGGCAATGGCCCAGGATGGTGGTAAGGTTGTCAGCCTTACGCAACGGCCACTTTTACCCCCAGAAAATACTCCTGGTACTCATTTCTGCTAGAGGCTGAGACGACCCAAGAAACATAGTGCAATCGGAAGTATTATGTCAATGAAAAATTCCAATGACACCATCTGGAATCGAACCATCGACCTTCCGATTTGTAAAACAGCACCTTAACTACTGTGCTACCACGGTCATCTTCAGGGATCTCTTATGTTTTTTAACATACGCAGCTTATGCTTCAACTTATATGGCAGAATCATTTAATCAGCACACCAACTAATGCATATACATAACATTTTTTTTTACATTAAAACTTTCAAAATCGCTCAAAAATGTTTCGATCCTAAGATCATCTTCAGGGAGCTCCACTGTTCCTTGCTAAAGTCACATACAAAGGAATAGTGTAGTTCCCTGAAGATGGTCTTAGTGATCGAAACATGTTGGAGCGATTTTAAATGTTGTAATGTAAAGTTTTATGTATGTGCATTAGTTGGTGTGCTAATTAAATGACTCTACGAAATGCATGATGCAACGAAAAAGATAGATTACATGGCAGAAATTTTGTATGTATGATCAATATTATTGTTATGAGCATTAAAAATCACAATTCTTAAAGTCAGTTTATGGTTAAATAGAGTACAAAATTATTTTAATTTACTGTTGATGTATTTGTTGTGTCCAAACATCTACTTACTTCAAATAAAGCACGTTCTAGAATCAAGTTACCGGTATTTTGTCGTACCGTTATGAATGACTGCGTGATGACGGCAGATTATGTGTTTTTAATTCTGTGAAGAAATTAAGAAGAGAAATTTGCCTGGTCAGACGGGTTGTTAATATGTGTAAGTTTTCCTTACAGCAGGGATGTAGGGAATTTTCAGTACTTGACTAATATTGAAAATTACTCTGGACCTAAAACCCTAACAAACACTGATATTCTCAAGGAATTATTAATTATCTTTTAAGTCTTTCTTTGACGCTGCAAAATATCGACAGGTAAATATTATCAACTTTACGAAACTCCGCTATCTACTTAACTTTTGAAATCGCGAAACCTCTGTGAAGACTTTAATCGTCCATATTTAGGTTACTGTAGCTCAGGAGTGCATAAAATTTCCATCCACCTCAAAATGCCACACGCCAGAAGCGTGGCACAAAACAAGTTCTGTGATGAAAACCCATAAGTATTAGGTACCAACAATCAAAATTTAACCGCCAAGGTGAGCTGGCGCCTGAGCTTTGTTCACCCCTCCTGCACGTACCACTTACTTTTACTTTAAAAATACATGCTTTTTTTTATAGATGTGATCTCAGGTGTTGGACTAAGTTATCTGTTCCATAAGCTTTAGATGCATCATCGCCGTTGTGTTTTATGCAAATTAGGAGGGGGTAGATATATCAAAATACAACTATCTTTATCTCAGTAATTAACCAACTTGATGCACAAAATTTTTGTTTTACAGTAAGTTTATTTCAGGTCACTACATGCTTCGAGCACATGTGCTCATCATCAGGAGGTCAAAATTGCATTACACAGCCTCTGGTATCATCACACCTATATGTGGCCGCTTGTGCACAGGTTGAGAGCCCTCTCTCAACCTGTGCACCGGACGGCCACCTATAGGTGTGATGATACCAGAGGCTGTGTAATGCAATTTTGACCTCCTGATGATGAGCACATGTGCTCGAAGCATGTAGTGACCTGAAATAAACTTATGGTAAAACAAAACTTTTGTGCGTCAATTTGGTTAATTACTGAGATAAATATACTGAGATGCACGGTAAGCAAAAGTAAAAAAAAAAACTGTCTTTGTATCTGTTTCGTTAGGCTGACGACATGTTTCGGCCACTGTGGACCATCCTCAGGTCACAAAAATGTATAACGAAGAAAGACTATACAGTGTAAGATCATTAGTTGTGTTTTGACAATCTACCCCCTCATAATCAGTTCCATCTACGGGATAAAACTGAGTGTCTTCTAATCTTGTGTAGAAAGACGAAACACAGGTGCATTCAAGGGGTTGGAGCCCAAGCTGGGTTGCAACCTCCCCCAAAACAAAAATTTGAAAAACACGTATTTTGTAGACAAGATTAAATTAAATGTCTTATGTGATCTACCCATCTGCCGAAATCAGTCACTGAAATCGGCTGGTGACTACAGCATTATAATTTTGAATAATAGAAAAGAAAAACTTAGGAAGCTCCAGATGAAATTAAAAACCAACAAGATTAGACACTGTGATTTAAATTATGTGACAGAGTCATGAAACAATATATATGCAATTTGCTAACAGTGTTAAGTTACAGTTAAAATTACGTGATTTTTATAATTTACTTTTTAAAATTCAACATACATTTTATATAGCCTCAGTGTCAGTCCCCCTCCCTCCATGAAGAAATTTAGGCGCGCATCTGAACGTAGACGATTTAGGCAACTTTGCAGTTAGTTATATGTTTCTAAACATGGGACAATAGGCATAGCCCAAAAACTTAGTTGCCCTAACGGAATGCACATTGTGTCTCTCTCACAACGAGATAGAAAGTTATAAATTATATATTTTACAACAAATATGCATGCGGCACAGGAGCCCGGACAAACAATTTTACTGGTAAGTAACTTTCAGTGTACATCTGAAATCAGGCAGCGAAAAGGTACACCAAAATAACAAAACCAAAGACTACCTTGTAACTGTACACCAGTCTCTTGAAATAAATGATTTGTGTGCCGCTGATTGGGAAGGCAAGATAACCAAATATGTATGATGTGGCAACCCGGGCCACTTGCTACCAATAGTTACCGGCTAGGGGACCAGCACACAGTGGCTGTCAATCAAACTGCAGGCTTCCCGCAGATGGAAACAGGCAATGAGGTATCAAGTTGAAAGAAAGGTGTACAGGTGAACGGCTGTTCTCCGTCTTAGTGGTCAAAACAACAACCAAGCCAGATATGATGCTCTCACAGTTCTACTGGCGAAGATCCAATCTAGTGGAATGTGAAGCGTATGTATTCGTGTAACACTACCGAAGTTTCGGGGAAGCTAATTTCGTCCATCTTTAGGGTAAAGCAACGTTGGAACCCACATACCAATATATACGACGTCATGTCCTAGAAGACTAGAAGTTTCAATATCAATCATGAGAGACCTAAGCGTATCCCTGAGTGGTTAATTATTACATTTCGTAGATACGCATTTCGACATACTAATTTTGTATCATAAAAAAATAACCAAACGTTACTACCTGAAATATAAAAATAAAGGGTGTTCTTATAACAAAAGCCAACAATTTGTACTCCTCACCCAATATTTTGCGGGTGATAAAATCTAGAAAAATGAGATGGGCTGGACATGTGGCGCGTATGGGTTAGGAGAGGGGGGTGTATGGGGTCTTGGTGGGGAAACCGGGGGGAAAGAGACCACTGGGGAGACCTAGGCGTAGATGGGTGAATAATATTATGACGGATCTTAAGGATGTGGGATGTGGGTATATGGACTGGATTGGACTGACCCAGGATAGAGACAGGTGGAGGATGCTTGTGAGTGCGGTAATGAACCTTCGGTTTCCATAAAATGCGGAAAATTTCTTGACTAGCTGCAAACCAGTTAGCTTCTCAAGAAGGACTCTGCACCATGGAGTAAGTAAGTAAGTCTATAACGAAGTCAGGATGAAACCAGACTCTGTACGATACATGTAGATTTCTTTACCAAAATAAAGTTGAGAAATAGTGCATCGTTTTGGATTTTATTGTAAGAATGTATCACGATGCACGGCCCTATGAGTGTCAAATAAAGCGGATTAGTAACTGACTCAGACCTGAGATTATAGCTTTATGGAAGCTGGTAACAATGTTTGGTGGGAAAGAGCCGTCTCTACCTTGTGTGGTAAAGCTATAGAGTTGGAATTTACTCGTGTTATATGGGCAGCACGACGAGATGATTTATTTATAGACACTTTACTTTCAGTTCGCAAATATTACGTAACTTCGAATGACAAGCTAATTTATTATCTACCATCATAAGGTTCGTCATCCCCGTTGTGTTCAATAAACTAATTACAGTGGAGTGTATGTACTTGTCTGGCAAAATTTCATTTGATTTCATGTACAACCTAAAGATGGCCATTGTCAAGCGCCGAAACATGTAGTTGTACCTTATGCAGTAAATACTAGATATACCTCTAGCGTCAAATAAAGTTGTGTTAGACAAGTACATGCTTCTCATGTAGCCCTCCCTACTTAAATTTAGTAGTAACCGATTTCATGTTTTGTTTACACGTAAAATAACCACTGCCACCGGGTAACAACCCAATTGCAGTAAATAAATATTATTATTATTATTATACACTCCACTCTAATTAGTTTATTATCTATCAGTTTGTAGTATGCGGGAAAAGAGACTGTGGCGTACTACAAGGCCATACTCAGTGATAGTTCAAACCAAAGTGAAAAAATTTTCGAAACCTTAGTCAAGATAACCGGTTTCTGGAATGAGCTTCGAATCTTCGAATTGCCAAGTACAAAGCAGAGTTTGTGATCAATGGAAGACTATGTTAAACTGTGTAGTAGACAAGTGGCAACACGTATATTTGCATATGGAAATTATCTAGTGCGAATTTTGTTACGGGTTTTGATTAACCTGATTTAAACCTTCATTTACACCTTTCTCGAAATTCAAAATTCAGCCTCGTTTTTCCTTAAAACTGTCCCAACGTTTCGACCTTTCTATCGTCAGGATGCCAGCTTTACAATTCGAGAAGTAATTTCTTCCCATTGGAGATGACTACGCTCCTCACCCTAAGCCCACATTCCTTAAGAGACCCAGCCTTGTATTTATGGGATCTTACCTTTCCTTCTCGTTATTACCCCCCGTAGAATAGCTAAAATGCACGCCGACACGTTGGGCCGATTTCAACATACAACACTAAAATCCGAGGGTCCAAGTGACAGTCTGACCAGTGCTGCAGGGCATAGTTGGGCTTAAGGGGGAAATTGTGGTAGAGATAAATAAAAATTGTTGAAGTCGCCGGAATGTCGCCGGAATTTTTGTCCGGAAATTGGCAATATTAGAGTAATATCCGCGAGCTCCCAACTATCTCTTTGTTTTCTGGTCGTAAAAAGACTTCATTGGTAGGGACTGATCAGAATATGAACAGTTAATATTACAGAATTTCCTCCATGTAATAAAAGTTGGCAACGCTATGTTAGGAAACTGGGTTCATAAGCACAAGGCCGGGCTCCTTTTGGAGCTTCATAAAATTCAGGTGTTACGAAATGTAAGATAATGCAGACTTGGAGGTACTTACAGACGGCTCGGATGTACATTCTCCGTCTGAATTTAAGTGACTTGTACCTTGAAAATAGAAGCAAAATACCTCTCCGAAACGTTGGTGAGTATTACGCAGAATTACTCAACCACAAACCATGTCCTATTATATAATTTTTTATGGCTCTACAACACTATTGGCCTGGGCCTCCTCATTGTTGAGGCTCGTGATCACACTCAGACACTCCACACTCGGTAGGACTCCTGTGGAGTATGGGCACCCCGAAGCAGAGACATCTACCTGACAACAAACATTACTTACAACGGACAGACATCTAAGCCTCCACCGACATTCGAACCTTCAATCCCAAAACTCGAGTGGCCAAAGACTCAAGTCTTAGACCGCGCGGCCACCGGAATCAGCTTTCTATCATACATAAGTATTTGTAAACTATTGAGTTCATTTTTCCCATCATGTCCTCTCCAGTTTCCTACGGTAGGATATCTGAACTATTCATACGCCACATATTAAGATTTCTCCGATTTCTCTTGCATTTCTGTCCTTCTCAGCTTATTTAAAGAAGAGGTAAACTTTTCGGATTATAGAGAGTTGATTTGTAGCATGATTGGTGAGTAGTGACCCTGAAAATATGTCAAAGAAATCTATCATGGCATGATTTAAGCTACTAGTCCGAAATTGGCATAGAGTAACTGAAGATATTTAACAATTATTATTATTATTAGTATTATTATTATTATTATTATTATACGACGGATTTTGAGTTTATAAGGGTCTGTCAGTTGAAACTCAAGCTGCAGATAATTTGAAAGCACACACCGACGTCTTACTGAAAAGTACGAACAACAAAAGGAAATATTGGATGTTGGAGCGCTCCTGTAATTTAAGGTAGGTTTTTGCTATGGGGGATAAGTGAGGTGCCCAGCGGGAGGTGATGTTTTATACTGCATCATGCGAGGTACGGAGATCGAATTTCAGCGTGTAATGACATCCTCACTGAGGGCTTGACCGACCATCTGTTTCCCATACGATTTTATCCAACTGTTCTTAAGGAAAATGAATGCAGGAAATTCCGAGGATGGTTGAAACTGTAGTAGGTGGTAAGCGGCCTATCTGCTTACACTTAAATCCGTAATTCGGGCTAGGTAGACAATATTATATGGAAGTTTGGACCGTGCTAGGAATTGTGGGTCCTACGGTGTTGGGTCCATTGGGCTGAGTTAATCCTTGGAATATGCTTTCAATGAATTTTCTTTTCCGTATAAGCTTAATCCAGTGGACACAATAGGTAACCGCTTGTGATATTTTACCTGTTGACAATACAAATGGCCAGATTCTCACGGCATAATTTTATACGTAAACAAAGCGTTAAGGAAGTCCAGTATACGTGTCAAAGTTTATTTACTGTCAGCACTTAACAGTACCTCCAACAACATGTTGGAAAACCAAGAAACCACGGGTCATTTCTCTGGAGACGCTAGAGAACTGTCTAACTTGCAGCATACCCAGATCGGTTCATGGGCCCAAACAGCTTCGTATTGAGTGTATAATGTGACCTTTCTCGGGATTAATACGGCATGCGCGTTAAGGTGACCAGTCACTTCCACTTAATTCAGGGCTTAATAATTAGTGGAGCTACACGTCCATTTTCTCATATGCCTTCATGCGGTGAACAGAGACAGCATTTCCCCTACTCTTTGCCTTCAAAATTCCTGCCCCAAAATGACTGATAATATATTCCTTTTAAATCTATAAGAGAGGGTACCCAAGGCAACAGAATGTCCCTCAGATATACACGTTCATAGTTTTATAAAATAACCTTCTGAACCTATATTATACTTTCATTAAAACATGGAATTTGTAAATGACTTGTATTTTTGCTTTATAAATTTCCTTTAGAATCTGCTTATTTAACTTGGATACTTTATTTTTGTAGCCTATGAATTTCTCCTATGCGTCTCTTAATTTTATATAATGCCTCAAAATAAGAAAGTTGTAATACACAACGCAATTTTTGTGCCTTCTCTTGCCTTTACAAGAGTTTATCTTTTACTGGTATGTCCGCCAAAGCAGTGTGATATTGAGGTACGTGTTTCATCTATACGACCATGGATTTGTGACCAGTATGGTAAGTAATGTAGTGGGCCGGGATAGCTCAGTCGGTACAGAGACTCGCTACGGGCTGGACGGCCCGGGGATCAAATTCCAGTAGGAGCGAGGTTTTAGGCACCCGTCCAGAACGGACCTGGGTACCACCCAGCCTTCTATACAATGGGTACCGAGTCTTTCCCGGGGGCAAAGCGGCCGGAGCGTGGCGCTGACACCCACTCCCCACCTAGCGCCGAGTTTAAAGAAAGAGTATAACTATATCTCTACTCCCCCTCTGTGCCTTCGCGACCTCTTCTAGGGTGGTATTCAAGGGAAATAACGTTAGTAAATTTCTGTTATTACGTGAATAAAAAGAGACCATCTTGATGTCACTTGTTTTATTATTTTATTATTTAATGCTCAACATGTTTCGGATGTTAATACATCCACCCTCAGGAGATTGCGACTTATTTGTTGAGTTATTTCATGGGTTGTATTGCTCTGGTTCGATGTGTGTTGGTGTTACGTTTTGGTTTGGGTGTGGTGGTGTGGTATCCGTATGCACCACAGCCAAACCAGAAAGTAACACCAACACACATCGAACCAGAGCAATACAACCCATGAAATAACTCAACAAATAAGTCGCAAGCTCCTGAGGATGGATATATTAACATCCGAAACATGTTGAGCATTAAATAATGAAAT
>Ga0123355_10019478_pt1 | contig 10806 bp, 10 predicted proteins | sample TergutEmb28metaG_3_FD_89872 | JGI IMG/M metagenome (GOLD analysis project Ga0123355, IMG submission 89872) | Embiratermes neotenicus P1 segment gut microbial communities from Petit-Saut dam, French Guiana - Emb289 P1 | ecosystem: Host-associated > Arthropoda: Insects > Digestive system > Gut ...
ATTGAACGGGGAAATTCTGACAACTTTGACCCCAGAGTGAGTGAATTACGCTGTCAAGTTTGTATGTGTATCAAGATAATAGATATTCTGGAGTCTATTTTAGACAGAAGAAGTTAACTTGCTTTCATTTAGACAGTTACTGCACGATAACTGATTGATGGTGAATTGCGTGAAAAAAATACTCACAAATAATATTCGTAATACAAAAAATCTACGAATTAAATCAAAGGTCAATTGTTTCGTTCGTTTCAGCACAACAAGATATGACACCAGATATATCGGTAGGCACTGCCGTTGGCTCATTATTGCCAAGCGTCCAGTTTCGCAACAATCATGTACTTCCTGGTGCTGCTTTCAGCTCTGCTGGTCTGTGCAGCAGGTAAGTGTTACAGCTACAGTAACGTAATGTTAGATGGTCCGGACATACAGGATCGATACATGTTTTTATGGACTGAGTAATCTAGAGAAGAGAGCTGAGAATATTTACTTTCTCTTATAGTCAACAATTTCCTCCCCCACCCCCCACCCCTCATTATGTGGAATAAAAAGTTTCATTACAGGGAACACAAAGGAGCGCCAATTGTCTCCATCCTCATCCAGACCAATCCATTTCACTTCAAACCACCCGAATTTAAATATCCTTTTCAATATTATCTACGAACCTACTTGAATTTCTTCCAAATGAACGTCTGCCTTTACGTTCGTCCAACAAAACAATATCGTATCGAAAGTTTGTTCGATCTTAACTCCTTCATGTCGAGTATTGAATACAGTAATACTGGTTGTAGTTATAAGTAACTGCATGAAACAGTCATTTTTAAGAAATTCACAGCTGCTCATTTCTGTCAGGTCATTCCATTTAGTTTTGGAAAAGCAATATTGCAGTATCTTATTGAGTGTGGCAAATCACTGATAGCCATGCAGAGCCATAAGAACATAGTTCACATCGTGACAACAAAAGCGATCTTCGGGAAATAATATTACTGAAGGCGAAAACAGTTGCATGACGTTAGTATATAAAGTTAATTTAGTTATATGATGTATAAAACCTCTTTAAAACCGGCTAAAAACATTACAATTTCATTTTCAAATTTACTGTCATTTTTACTTTTGATGATTTTCCGAAAGAATATAGTGAATGCTGAAAAGGCAGCGAGGAAAGTGAAAATATAAATGTAACACAAAAAGTGTAAACAATTATCAAGCACTTTATGCGTTTACAGACGATAAGTAAACTAAGGTGTTAGTAATTAAAATGTTTGTTATTACTTCAGGCCTTCCTCTCAACACCACAAAGCCTAGGCTAGACGGACGCATTGTTTGTGGGACCACAACAACTATTACCAGTCACTCCCACCAGGTATGGAAATTGCGTTGCTGTTCAGTTTGGCCATAATTTGTGAAATTTGAACAAAATATCCCACTTGGGTTCGTAAAGACAAAAAGATTGGCTGAAACATGTTAGAACGAAATAGACAGAATATGGTATCTCTTTGTTATAAATGCAGATTTAGATGGTTTAATGTCTATTGAATGAATAGAATTGTTAGAATATTCTTGATATCTCCGCATTTGGGATTATTTTCTGTTTGAAAAATATTTTGCATCAACCGATAGACATGTCATTGCAATTGACATTTCCAAAGAAAATTATGTCTAACATCGGACTGAAAATTCTTACCATAGACTCCACTGTGGGGCACAAAGAGTACCTGAATGATGTTGCAGCGCGCACTGTTCGTTATTCATGCCGTTTATCCACTGAAGGCACAGCTTTGTTATTTACGGTTTCAGTAAACAACACAAACATCACAGTACAAATCCTTCATTGTGTCACTGTTCTGAACCCGGACAGTTTGCAACATTTTCCTCAGGTTCCACTTCAACACCACTTTCACACACAAGACTGAACCTTACAGACGATCTGGTCTGAATTAAATATCGCCCCTTGCAAACCGGAATGTCTCTAGTTCAATTACCGTTGGAAACGTTTGAATTTTGCATTGACTCGATCCACTCGGCTGCATTCTGGTCCTGCAATCGACTCAGCTTTTAACACAATTGGGAATAAAGGCGGCCGGTGCGTAGGGCTGACAATTTTATCAACTTCATCAGACAAAAAGTTCTAGAAATTTTTGGAGCTTCAGCCTCTCGGAGCCCTCAGGTTGTCCAGGCTTGTAAGGGGATAGAAAATTTTATATTTTTGGGTCCATGCGTCGTGAATCAAATTGAATAACTGTCCAACAAGTTTATTACATATCAGTAGACAGCTCTACGTTTCGGGTGTTGACACCCATCATCAGGAGCTCTTAAACTGTAATTACAGCTTCTGTTACTAGTCAAATGTAATGAATAAAATATGCTGCTACTAATATATTTACAATACTAGGCTAGTTATATTGAATGTTAGTAGACTTGACAGATAAGATATATAAATTAATGGTGAATGATTGAAGTGGTTTTAATGTACACATACTTTTAGTTACGGTAACATTCTATCGGAAAAAGCAATATGCAAATTCATTTAATATTATTGTGTGCATATCAGATTTAGTTATATAAAATATTTCAAAATAACCTACAGATGTAATAAAATTCTTTACATACCCGGTCTGTTATCATGCGCTCTCGTTGTTGAGTTGGAACTGATTCATTTGTATCGTGCGGGAGGTACTGATCTGCTATGGAAGTGTTGTGACGTGAGACGTGTCGATGGCTACGAGGAATGGGGATTTTGTTCACCTCTGTTTTGTTGTGTGATGAAATTACCATTATGATGGAATGTCTGTATGAAGTGTTGTTCGTAGGGTATCAGCATTGCGGTCTAAAGTACTGGTTTGAGTAACGTCATAGTGTTTGTTGTGGTCCCATATTCATGTTGGTTCCTTAAAATATGTTGGACATATGCTGATTGGGGTCGTTATTTCTGATGTAGCGGATGTGTTCGCGATATTCTTGTGTCAGGTACGACTGTTCTGCCCTATATATGACATGTTGCATGTCTTGCAGGTGAGTTTGTGTACCCACTTCTAGTCTAGTCTGGCATTTTTTCTGCGTTTTTGGGTTTGGTGTTCTTCTGTAACGTATATGTGCTTTTGAGGGCGATATTTATGTTTGTGGGTTTAAAGAGGCTTGTAAGCTTTCTGACTTTTGGACTGTGAGGTGTGAATGTTGCGCAGTTTTTGTTGTTTTCATCTTTAGTTGTTTTTGTGTGGGCTTTGTGTTTTATTTATTTTTTTAGCCTTGTTATGTGTGTATTCGGGAATTTATTGTTCTGCGCCACGGTTTGTATCTTTTTTCCAGTCTGTTTGTCGTCTTTCTTCTGTTAATGGTAATGACAGCATTCTGTTGATATAATATCGGTAGGCTGCCGTTTTGTGCTCGGTCAGGTGGTTGGATGAGAAGTTGACCTTGCTGTCTGTCGTTGTAGGTTTTCGATAAATGTCAATTTCCAAGTTGGACTGGTTTCGGATTATTAATTGTTCCATGAAATGTACACTGCTATTTTTTTCGTGTGTGGGATTGAAGTGGAGATTTGGGTGACCTGATTTATATACTTGTGGATTGTCCCGGGAGTTATGCTTTGTGAATTGTATATTAGCAGCATGTCATACAAGTATGTAGTGTAGAATGCTGTTCTTTGTATCAAAAAACCGTTTCCTAAGTGCTTTTCCATATGTTGTAAGAATATCTCTGCGATGGTGCTAGAAATGAGGGAACCCAATGAGACTTCTGTTTCTGGTAGGTATTTATGTTTTTTGAAATAGAAGTAATTTTGTTGGAGAATGACATCCAATAGCTTTATTAACTGCTTAGTAGTTCGTGCGTCGTTATGTTTTAGAAGTAACGATTTGGTAATCCTGAGTATGTCTTTGTTCTGAATAATAACGTATAGATCATTTGTGTAATATGTTAAGATTCTAGAATTGCCATTGACTTGAATTTTTGTTAAAACTTCTGCGACATTTATGGAATTTTTCGTAGTGAATTGGTGATCAAGATTTAGGGTTCCATTTGGGTTGTTTACTGGATATTCCGACATTTTATATGCTGTAGCATTCACATTAATAATCACTGGTCTGTTACGGTTGTCCTGTTCGTGTATTTTGATTTGAGCTTTAAGTATCGGGGGTTCGGATTTCTTCTGTAAAAGGTATTTTATCTGTTTCTTGTTAACAATAAGGTTATACTGTTTGAATGTTTTGGGTAAGTGTTTCTGAAATTAGTCTCAAGGGTTTGTTTGTATAGTCTTGAAATTGTTATCAATTAAGAAGTTATGCACTTTTTCTGTCATTTGTGTATAACATTACGCTAGTTTTACCCTTATGGGCATTGACTATTATTGCATTTTCCGCTAAAACATGTCATTCATGTTTTTATAGTAAAATCCTGCCTTTTTTCATGATATTTTGGTAGTTATGGGAGGAGAAGGTTTGTTACAGGCTTTTTTTTTTAGCGGAGAGGATCCGAAATGGATTCTGCATCTTCGTGCCCACGAGTTTAATGGCCGGTTCAGGCTCCTTTATTAAGTTGGTTCAGTATTTCTGCAGTGACTGTTCAATGCTGTATTGTTGTCCGTTATTCACTAATTTAATTTCCTCTTTAGTAAATTTGATCTTTGTTAAATTAAATGTTCTTGTATAGAACCGTTGTTCATTTGTGTTGTGGTGGGCTCTGTTCTTGTCTTGTTGTTTCGTTTGTAGTATGTCGAGCTTGCGATTCAGGTTGTTACAGTGAGCCTGCAATTCTTGTTGTAATATATCCTCCAATGTTGATGATATCAATTACAGTTGTAGGAGCTCTTGATGATGGGTGTCAGCATCCGAAACATGTAGAGCTGTCTACAGATGTGTAATAAATTGAATACAGTTGAATCTTGTTGAAAAATTCTTCACTGGTACAGCAAATATAATCCACACCAAAAACAATTCTAAAATTAATTACTCACTGTGCAGCTTGCTTCATTCCACACGGCAATTTCTTTATTTTTCAAACTTTTCATCCATAATGTAGGTTACTTTTATTTTTTGGCCGTTTTACAAAAAAGATTAGAGCCACGCTTTTAGAAATTTCCCGGAATTGACTGCATTAATAATCGCTTTACAGGAGGGACGCGCTGTCACCACCACTGTGCATCAAGAGACTGATCAAATCAGAAGCGACTCCTAATGCAACGGTGCCTATGCTGCTTATGGAGGCATCATTGACAGTATGATTTCTGCTGCAGTTCCTAATGGAGGCAAAGATTCATGCCAGGTAACAGGGTCATGATAAGAATAAATATATGTATATGAACAATTTCCATTGGCTACAAACACAAGCGAACTTACATTATAATCACAATTAAAATTTTTTTAAATATTACAGTTCCCATGACGAGTTAAATTCGACAGCGCTGTCCGCTGTACCAACACCAATGTCGATCTTAGTTCGATATGCTGATTTACAGCGTCTTACTTTATTTATTCTAATGTCTTCTGCCATCTAACGGTTGCTTTGGAAATTAGAACGTCAGAAACATTCTCTAAAGTTATTCTGAACTAGTGTGATGGATTTTACGATAATATTTTCACTGCTATGTCAAACGCTAGTTTCCAGCCCAAACTCGGTGATATTTACTGCTTACAACTAATTCTAAAATCAGTATGAATGCTTGCTTTCAATTTTTGACAATAGGAGCTTAACTAATTCCTTACTGTATATGGTGCTGCTCTGGTGTCTTTCATCCAGGATATTTGTTGATATTGCGAACACTTATATTAAATTCTTAGGTTTATTGGACCGTGCATCATCTTGATAGTTGAGTAAAGAGAGACCAACTTGATGTCACTTGCTTTATTATTTCTTTACTTAATGCTCAACATGTTTCGGATATTAATACATCCATCATCAGGAACTTGCGACTTATGTGTTGAGTTATTTCGTGGGTTACATTGATCTGTAAGGAATAGAGGTTTTTGCATTAGCGCGCTTATTTAGTAGGGAGTGTTTAGTCGTGACTTGTGTCGTTGTTTTAGAAATTGTATTTCTGCAAATATTGGCTGCTGTGGTGTCTTATGGTTATAGAGTGTTCTTAGCATGTAGTATATTTTTGATAGTGCTTCCTGAATATATTCTGATGTCGTGTATCTGAGTTTAAACATACCTGGTTCGATGTGTGTTGGAGTTACGTTGTGGTATGACTGTGGTGGTGTGGTATCCGTATGCAGGTAGCAGCGCTACTTGCCCGTTCATGGGGGTTGCGGGTTAATGACTGTTTGGAACAGAGGGCTGGTTTCTCCTGGGCTCTGCTCTGGAACGAATTTCCCTACTGGGTGCAGGGATTGGATAAAATATTGTTAATAAGGCAGGAGTACGTTTGGGTCATTTAGGGGTTTGAGTAGGGTCATTGTACTATTCATCTGGCCGTATTCGTGTTGGTTTTGTTGAATGTGAAGGGCGTAGCTGATTGGGGATTATTATATCTAATGTATCGTATGTGTTCTTGGAAGCGTATGCTCAGGCTGCGGCTAGTCTGGCCTACATACGACAGATTACATGTGTTACATGTCAGTTGGTATATTCCTCATTTACTGTGGGGCGAGATGTGGTGGCTTCTGCGCGGTTTATTCAGGTTGGCTATGGTGTTGCGGCATTTATATGCTATTCTGATGTTTGCGTTTCTGAATATGTTAATAACCTTGCGTATTTGCGCGGAAAAGTATGTGAATGTTACCCACTTCTTTGTTTTTGCTGTCGTGTTGTGTGGTGTGTTTTGTTTTGTGTTCTATCTGATGTCTTAGTTTATGTATTACTGTGGGTGGGAACGCGTTTTGTTGGGTGATGTGAAGGATTGTTGACCATTCTCTTTTTTGTTGTACTGTTTTGAGTGTTAGGTTGAGCATTCTTTCTATGTGACATCGAGCCAGGTATGTGTAAACTCAGATACACAACATCAGAATATACTCAGGAAACATTGTCAAAATATACTACACGCTAAGAACACTCTATAACCATAAGACACCACAGCAGCCAATATTTGCAGATACACACTTTCTAAAACAACCACATACGTCACGACTAAACACTCCCTACTAAATAAGCGCGCTAATGCAAAAACTTCTATTCCTTACAGATCAATGTAACACACGAAATAACTCAACACATAAGTCGCAAGCTCCTGATGATGGATATATTAACATCCGAAACATGTTGAGCATTATATAAAAAATAATAAAGCAAGTGACATCAAGTTGGTCTCTCTTTACTCAACTTATATTTAGAGTTTATGTAGAACTGTATACAAAACTACGAAACTATGCAATTTAACCACGTTTCACATGAGGCCAATTTCATATACATTCCATTAGTCCAATCACAAACGTCAACAGTAAGCTTATATCAACAACCATCTTCTTATCACTCAATCATTTGAATGGTTGCCAGCTTTCTGTCTGGATTTGTTGCAAACCATTCTTTTCACTGCTGTATAACTGTCAGCTCCTATGTTCCAGGCGACTTGCTTAAGTATTTTAGTCGAGGCTTTTCCACGGCCTATTTCCGAATATTGTTCTTTCAGGGATGTTTACTACAAACTCGTTATGCCTAACTGTACGCCATATCCATGATTGGTGTCTATTTTTTAAATTTTTAGAATTAACATTTCTTCTTTCGCCCTTTGAAAAAATTCATCGTAAGTTACTCTGTGTATTTTATTTTCAACATTCTAACGTTCTTCTCCAGCATCGTGTTTCAAACACATTTGTGATCCTCTCTCCATTTTTTCCTACGGTCCACGTTTCTGATCCATAAAGAGTAACACTCCAAACGCTACTATTTATTTGTTTCTTTTCATCTCCAGTCTGTTATTCCAACACACTAGTTGGTTTCTATTATTAAACATAACGTTAGCTTCTTTAATTCAGTGTATTATGTACTCTTTATTTTTCCTATCTGTTGTAAATATACTACCTATGTACTTAGATTTTGGTAATAGCGTTAGGGCGTTGTCATCCATTTTAATATTAATATTTCCAAATTCTTCGCAGCAAACCATAACTTCTGTTTTTTTCCTGATAATTTTAATCTTCTTGTTAAATTTTAAAATGTCATCTACGTTTTCTAATGCTCTTTTAAAATTTATTTCATCTTGTGCTACAATCGCTACACCATCTGCAAACCTTAGCATCTGTATTCTCACTTCATTCAACTCAATTCCAGTGCAATACAATTTGCATTCATTTATAGCTTGTTCTATGTATACATTAAATAACAACGGCGATAAGTTGCAGCCTTGCTTCTCTTCTTTTCTAATTGCAGCTTATCTTTTATTTTTTCTACTTTTATAGATGTCGCTTGATGTTTGTATAATTCTCTAATAATTATTCTATTTCTCTAGTCTATTTTTTATCATCGTTAGTATCTTCATCACTACTTTCCATTTTAGGTTGTCAAAATTTTTCAGTAAGTCTACAAATGCAATATATACCTTTTGGTTTACTGTAAGGCTTTTCTCTACAATGTTTCGCAAAACACAAAATTGCTTCGCGTGTGCTTGTATTCCTTGGAAATCCAAATTAGTCTTCTGCTGGGTTTTCATGAATCTTTATCAGCATCCATCATCTACACCCTACCTGAAATACAGTTACGGCAAATCTGCACTGTTAATGTACATGTTATTCGTGATTATTTTTATGATTAAAACTGGTGGTCACTTTGCATCATGCAGACAGACAGGACATAGCAAATGTCGCATTCTTGTGTAGTTGCTCCAGTCACCATTTCACAGAACACTTTCAATTTCTCATGTATCATGAAGTTAGCGATGGTTTTGGAGTCGATTGTGCTCAACTCATATATTTAGATCGACAACGGGTTTTACCCTCAGCTGGTAAAAACAGAACATGCTGTCTCAATTTTTGTTTATTTACAATCAATTGAGTCTTCGACCTCAGTCAAAACTCAGAAAAACAACACTGTCAAAATTGTAACGGAAAAGAAAACCATATTATATAAAAAGCGTGACTCGTTCTTATAAAATGTTAATAAATTTTCTCTAAATGTAATCAAAATCAGAATATTCCTATATAGTTCAGTAAAGATGCTGAATATCAAATTTCACAAAAAGGCATTCTTTGGCAGTCGCAAAGTTACAAGTGAACATTCGAAGAAATAATAGATTTAGTGGTCAAATTTTGTAACCGCTTTGCAAATGTTACCAAAATAGCTTAAAGCATGCAGGAAGATGTTTTATCTGGGTAAGATTAAGATTTTAGAGATTTGGTAAATTCGAAATAATTTAATAATTTTTTCTACAATTGATTTTCAACATAAACAATAGCAGAAAAATGAAAATATTTTGCTGCACATTATCTTAAAATTATTTAATTAAAACAGTATTGTAAAAAAAAACTTTCACTGACTCAAGGGAATCCTATAAATTAACAAACACAGATGCAGTTTCGTTTTAGTGTGTGTTTCTTTGTGCAGTTCAGCCCCCAACCTCCTCTGATCCTCACTTTTTTGTGATGTGTCAAATGACAAATGGCAATAGTAATTATATATATACTCCACGAACGATTTATTTTAGGGTGATTCTGGCGGACCATTATTTGCCGCTAGCAGACTTGTTGGTAATGTCTCTTGCGGAGTGGGATGTGCGCGTGCGCAGAGCCCTAGAATTAACAACAAAGTATCTGTTATGCGCAGCTGGATAGTGGCCAATGCTGTCTAGACAATGCCGGTTGAATACATCGCAATATATTCAAATAAGTAAAAAATATGTAGTGGCATAAAGAATAAAGATAACAGAATACTAATAAAGCCAATCACATGCACAAACTGTAACACATTTTATCCCAAAATCCATCAAAATTGACGACTAATATATATATATATATATATAATGTGTGTGTGTGTGTTTGTCTAAATGAAAGACATAAAACACCAATTACAACTGCTGAATATATTAAACAAATTTCATAATTTTTGAGAGCACAGAACCAACAAAGTACGGACACATTCTAGAATTAACAGCTGTCTTTTGTCTGTCCAACTTTGCTTTCTTTTTGTAATATCATATTCCGCGAGATTTATTTGTGAAACATACAGTACCACGTTTCAAATCAAAAAGTTGGAAAATTCTAGCTAAATATGTACACATTAGTGCAAAAATTGTTTCAGTTTCTTCCCTCTCCCAGTTAATTCACTCAGTACAGTAACTGTCTGCATTGCTTGGTGCAGCTCATTGTTCTGTGTGCTACTTTACGTAGCTTTAAGTGCTCTGTTACTGGGTTCATCCCCTTGCATTTCTCCAGAATTTCTCTCGCTCCTACATGTTTCGGCTGGTCGCCGTCTTCAGGAAGCCAATAACCAAATAATTTAAGGTGAAATCTATATTACTATAATATGTGTATGTTTTGGTGTTAAGAGACTGTGAACCCGCACGGATATTCGCACTGTCGCAGGGATCAAGCCACTACAGCTTTTCCTCTCATCCATAAATGAACATACACAATCATCAACAAATAATTTCTGATGATACATAATTCGCATTTGATATATTGCACTTAAATAAACAACCCATATACAAGCATCTGTACAGCAGCCTTGCCTGCTTGACATTTCAGTGTTGTCATTGATGGCTTGGGCAACTGCTTACAACACAGGTATGACCTTCCTCTCCATCTTGCTGTTTAGCAGTACATCTTACTTACTTACTTACTCCATGGAGCAGAGTCCTTCTTGAGAAGCTAACTGGTCTGCAGCTAGTCAGGAAATTCCCCGCATTTCACGGAACCCGAAGGTTCATTACCGCACTCACAAGCG
>Ga0123355_10019479_pt1 | contig 10806 bp, 13 predicted proteins | sample TergutEmb28metaG_3_FD_89872 | JGI IMG/M metagenome (GOLD analysis project Ga0123355, IMG submission 89872) | Embiratermes neotenicus P1 segment gut microbial communities from Petit-Saut dam, French Guiana - Emb289 P1 | ecosystem: Host-associated > Arthropoda: Insects > Digestive system > Gut ...
GGAACCGGTGTTATCGCAGGCGGAGCGGCTCGTGCTGTTCTTGAGCTTGCGGGAGTTCGTGATATTCGAACGAAGTGCTTGCGCAGTAACAATCCGCGCAATGTTGTCGCAGCTACAATTGAGGGATTGGCGAGTTTGAAGTATGTTGAAGAAGTGGAGAGGTTGCGAGGCGTAAAGCTGTCGTAATTTGCACATAATTTGGCACATTTTGGTGTTTTCGCCCGTTAGCGTACCTTTGTACGCGTCACGGATATGCGCAAAGGGCGCGCAAGCTCCAAACGCCAAACTGCACTCAAATTCTACGCAAATCTTGGGGTCATTGCACGAGAAGGAAAGGAAGATTCAAATGGCGAAAACATTAAGAATTACATTGCTCAAAAGTAAGGCGGGACGATCGAAAGCGCAAATCGCGACTGTTGAAGCTCTTGGGCTTAAGAAAATCAGAAGTGTTGTTGAACAAAAAGACAACCCTGCGATACGAGGGATGCTTACAAAAGTATCACACATGGTATCGGTAGAAGAAGTTTAGAAAGCAATTAACAATGCACAATGAACAATTGACAATGAAGGAAAGAATTTTGCAAGAGATGCAAAATTCAAATTAAATTGGATTTTCGCTATGTGAAAATCACGCCGCTTTTAAAGCCCTCTTTAGAAAAGAGGGTGGCACGCGATTTTTGCGTGACGGGTGTTTTGCAAAAAGCGGAATTAAAAGCAAAAGTAAGGAGTGAAATTGCTATGAACTTAAACGAATTATCTCCCGCGGTAAGCCGGAAGAAAAAGTTTCGCGTTGGCAGAGGTCATGCGAGCGGCAACGGCAAAACTTGCGGAAAAGGACATAAAGGTCAAAACTCAAGGTCGGGCGGCGGAGTTCGCCCCGGGTTTGAGGGCGGGCAAATGCCTATTTACAGGCGGTTGCCTAAACGTGGATTTACCAACATATTCGCGAAAGAATACGTTGAGGTTAACGTGTCTGACTTGAATCGTTTTGAGGGTGAGGAAGTTACCGCGGAAGCGTTGAAAGCTGCGGGAATTATCTCGAAAATCAAAGACGGAATTGTTATATTAGGACGCGGTGAGCTTGAAAAAAGTCTGACTATTAAGGCGAAGCGTTTTAGTAAGTCGGCGGCAGAGAAAATCACAAAAGCAGGCGGAAAAGCAGAAAAAGTTTAGTTTAATTGAGCGTAGTTTGCCGGTTTAGACTTGCCGATGTGCACATAGGCTACACGAGGGAGGGAAAACGCCGGAATACGCCAAGTAAACTAAACTGCTTAGGAGGATTTTATGTTTTCTACTATTAGAAATGCATGGGCTATACCTGATTTAAGAAAAAAACTTATCTATACAGTCTTGTTGTTGGTTGTATTTAGGTTGGGAAGCTTTATTCCCATTCCCGGAGTCGCGCCGATTGGCGATATGATGCGAGGAATGGAAGGGACGTTGTTCGATCTTTTGGACACGATGACGGGCGGCGCTTTCGCGCAGATGACCATATTCGCTATGGGTATCGCTCCGTACATTAACGCGTCAATTATTATGCAGCTTTTGACCGTTGCGATTCCCTATTTTGAAAAATTGCAAAAAGAGGGCGACGAGGGCAGAAAAAAATTGGCGCAGTTTACAAGATATGGGACTGTTTTGCTTGCTTTCTTGCAAGCTTGGGGGCTTTACACATTGCTTGTATCGTGGAATAATCCCGGTCAAGGAATCCTTATTGTTCCTAACCCGGACGGGCTTACGATGTTCATTGTGATTATGTCGCTTACTGCGGGAACCGCCTTTCTTATGTGGCTTGGTGAGCAAATCACCGAAAAAGGCATAGGAAACGGAATATCTTTGATAATCTTCGCGGGTATCGTTTCGCGTGCGCCTACAGCGATTATGGGACTTTGGCTTGATTTTGTGGCTCCCGGTGAGTTTATGGGAATTGCCACACTTGCGGGAATTGGCATAGTCGCGCTTGCCGTTGTCGGATTTGTTGTTATGATGAATGAGGCTGAGCGCAGAATCCCGGTTCAATACGCGAAACGCGTTGTCGGTCGCAAAATGTACGGCGGACAAAGCACACATATACCAATCAAGGTTGCAAGCGCGGGAGTTATCCCGATTATCTTCGCTATGTCGATTATGGCATTTCCGGGAACTATCGCTATGATGTTTGGCGTTCCGATTGATGGCTCGGCCACAGGATTCTGGGGTTGGGTTACAACTTGGATTACACCGGCGCATTGGTTTTACGCGGTTCTGTCGTTCTTCCTAATCATATTCTTTACGTATTTCTATACCGCGATACAGTTCAATCCGGTTGAAATGGCGAATAATATGAAGAAAAACGGCGGATTTATTCCGGGAATTCGTCCCGGGCGCCCGACTACTGAATACATTCAGAAGGTTCTTGGGAAAATCACCACGGCGGGCGCGATTTTCATTGCGCTTATCGCGGTTTTACCGATGATACTTGCGAGCGGATTTGGATTTACAGCTTTCGCTATCGGCGGAACAGCTCTGCTAATCGTTGTTGGTGTTGCGCTTGAAACTGTAAGACAGCTTGAGTCGCAAATGTTGATGCGGCATTATAAAGGATTTTTGGAGTAAATTTGCCAAAATTTGTTCAACATCACGCACATTTTGGATTTTTCGCTCCCTTGCGTACTTATGTACGTGTCGGGACATAGTGCGCAAAAGCAGCGCAGCTCCAAAATCCAAACTGCACGCAATCTTGAACAAATTTGTTGCAAATTTGATGAATTTGAAAATTCATTTTGTAACCTAAACACAGGAACGAGATGTCTTAACCAATTGAGAGGAGTGTCAAGGCTTTGAAGATAATCATACTTGGCGCTCCGGGCGCGGGCAAGGGAACTCAGGCGGAACAGCTTGAAGCTTACCTTAGAGTTCCGACCATCTCAACGGGAATGATGGTGAGAAAAGCTATCCGAGAGCAAACAGAATTCGGCAAACTCTCGAAAGAATACATTGATAATGGGCAGCTTGTTCCCGATGACGCCATGATTAAAGTTCTTGACGAAAGGCTGCGCGATAAGGATTGCAGGCACGGGTTTATTCTCGATGGATATCCGCGCACGGTTCATCAGGCGAAAGACTTGGAAAACAAAGGAATTATTATCGACAAAGTTTTGTCGGTTGAGGTTCCTGATGAGTTGATTGTTGAACGGTTGTCGGGGCGTCTTGAATGCAAAGAATGCGGAGCATCTTACCATATTAAATATCGCGCGCCGCGAGACGAAGGAATGTGTGATGTTTGCGATATTCCGCTTGTCCGTCGGGACGATGATATTCCTGAAATTATTAAAAAGCGATTAGAGGCCTATCACGAAAAGACGGCGCCGCTTAAGGAATATTATGCGTCGAGCGGGAAATTGTGCGTTGCTAAAGGTCAAGGAGATATAAAAGATACAATTAGAGTGGTGTTTGAGGTATTAGGGCTTGGAGTGGCAGACAATTAAAATGTTTGATCATAATTAATGGTGATGGAGAGAATTTTGCATGGCGAAATTCCAATTTGCATATTGATAACTATCAAATCCAAACTTGAAATTGAAAAAATGCGGAGAGCCGGCAGAATTGTGCATGAGGCGTTATGCCTTATGAGGCAGCATGCGCAGGCAGGCATCACAACCGCGGAGATTAATGAAATCGCCGAACGGCACATTAGGAAATGCGGCGCGATTCCGAGTTTTAAGGGATACAATGGATTTCCCGCAAGCGTTTGCGTAAGCGTGAACGAGGAAGTTATCCACGGAATTCCGCAAAAGCGGAAGCTTGTGGACGGGGATATTGTGTCTGTTGATGTCGGTGCGATTGTCGATGGATATCACGGTGACGCGGCGCGAACATTTGCGATTGGAAACGTTAGTGATGAAGCGAAAAAATTGATTTCGGCAACTAAACAAAGTTTTTTTGAGGCACTTGCAGTAATGCGAGAGGGTTATCGAATTTCGGATATTTCTCTTGCCGTGCAAAATTATGTTGAGAGCGCAGGGTTTTCGGTTGTTCGCGCGTATTGCGGGCACGGAATCGGCAAAAGTCTGCACGAGGCACCTGAGATTCCTAATTATATTGACAGCGAGAAGAAAAACGGCGGATCAACTCGGTTGTATGCGGGAATGACCTTGGCGGTTGAACCTATGGTGAACGCGGGAACGTGTGATATACTCGTTAAGCCGGACAAATGGACGGTTGTAACGCGGGACGGCGCGCTGTCGGCGCATTATGAAAATACGGTGTTGATTACCAAAGGCGAGCCTATTATATTGACAAGAGGGTAAAACTATGGAAGACATGCCAAAATTAGGAGATATTGTTTACTCAACCGCGGGGCGGGATAAAGGGCGATATTATATCGTTATGCAAGTTGCCGCGCCTTATATTTGGACATGTGACGGGGATTTGCACAAGGTTGAAAAATTGAAGAAAAAAAAAGTTAAGCATACCAAACGCATGGGAAACTGTGCGGAGTATATAAAGAACAAGCTTGAGGCGGAAGAGCGGGTTACAAATAGCGAAATTCGCCGCGCGCTTGCGGAAGACGGAGTTAGTGGAGGATAGGGCTTCCAAAATGTCCTAACATAGTGGACGTTTTGGGAAAGAGGAGCAACCCCGGAGCAGACGAGCTTTTGGGGCTGACTTTGCCCCAAAACGAGTTAGCGAAGGGAGTTGTGACGATGGCTAAAGAAGATGTTTTAGAAATTGAGGGCACGGTGATTGAAGCGTTGCCAAATGCCATGTTTCAGGTTGAGCTTGAGAATGGGCATAAAATTTTAGCGCATATATCCGGAAAACTTCGTATGCACTTTATTCGGATACTTCCGGGCGATAAAGTTACGGTGGAAATTTCGCCGTATGATTTAACAAAAGGCAGAATAACGTGGAGGGGGAAATAATCCTTTGCCGCGAAATCACCTATCCTTTGCCCAAAACCGCGAGAAGAAAAATGCTCGACGTATATTTCATACGGCTGCGCTTGTTCTCTCTTGTTTTGAACAAACTATAGATAATTTCGCAATAAAGGATTAGAGGATAGATTTTAGTATGATTTGGAGGAATAACTTATGAAAGTACAACCGTCGGTTAAACCGATTTGCGAAAAATGCAAAATTATCAAACGAAAAGGTCGGGTTATGGTTATTTGCGAGAATCCGAAGCATAAGCAAAAGCAAGGCTAAAATTGCCCCAAGTCACGCAATCTTTCATCGGAATCGCAAGTCACAAACGCCATTATGTATAACCAATACGCTTAGGTGTTTGCGCTCTTATTCCGATGAAATCTTATGTAACTTGGAGTAAATCACTTAAATTTGTTATCTAATATCCAATCGGACTGAATGCGGGCGTGGTTTAGCACAATTGATTACCTTTTGTGCGGAAATTGCGAGCTGCAATCTGAGAGGATGTGTGATATAAGCAACACAGAATTCCAAAATTTTAGCTTGCGTCAAATTGCGTAAGATTTTGGTGAAACGAACCCCGAAAAACCACAGGCGTACATAAGGTGCGTTGAGGATTTTGAGTGGGCGAAGTTTCGCCGAAAGATTGCGTGAGCTGACGCAAGCGGCAGGAAAGGAGGAAAACCTATGGCACGTATTGCAGGTGTAGACTTACCCAAAGAAAAGCGAGTTGAAATCGGGCTTACTTATATATTCGGAATCGGGCTTTCGACTTCAAAAAAACTTTTGATGACTACCGGAGTCAGCCCCGACACGCGAGTTCGTGATTTAACCGAAGAAGAAGTTTCTAAGCTTCGTGAAGCTATTGACCGCGACTGTAAAGTTGAGGGTGATTTGCGGCGGGACGTTGCGCTTGATATTAAGCGGCTTATTGAGATTAATTGTTATCGCGGAATTAGGCACAGAAAGAATTTGCCGGTTCGCGGGCAAAGATCGAAAACTAACGCGAGAACTCGCAAAGGTCCGAAGAGAACCGTTGCGAATAAGAAAAAGTAAACAATTGACAATTGACAATGCACAATGGATAATAAATGTATCTGCCGATGGCAGACGATTTAATTATTGTGTTTTATATATCATAAATGTCAATTATCAATTTCAACGAGGGGTTTCGCTAGTGCGGAATCCAACCACAATTGTCAATTATCCATTGTCAATTGTTAATTGATTTTGATGGGGGTGAACAATATGGCAAAAGCTGCAACCACTAAAAGAGGTGGCACAAGGCGCAGAAAAGAGCGAAAGAATATTGAGCGCGGCGCGGCGCATATCAAGTCCACGTTTAATAATACAATAGTTACGTTAACCGATGTTTCAGGAAACGCGTTGTCATGGGCAAGCGCAGGAGGAATGGGATTCCGCGGTTCAAAGAAAAGCACTCCGTTTGCCGCGCAAATGGCTGCGGAAACGGCTGCGAAGGCTGCTATGGAACACGGGCTGAAATCGGTTGAAGTGTTTGTTAAAGGTCCGGGCGCGGGGCGTGAAGCGGCAATTCGCGCGCTTCAAGGCGCAGGGCTTGAGGTTAATATGATTAAAGATGTTACGCCGATACCGCATAATGGGTGTCGTCCGCCGAAACGGCGTAGAGTTTAGCAGAAAACTTACAGGAGGTGAAAGTATAGATGGCAAGATATACAGATTCATCGTGTCGCTTATGTCGTCGCGAGGGAGAGAAGTTGTTCCTTAAAGGTGAGAGATGTTACAGCGGAAAATGCGCGGTTACAAGACGGCAATACGCGCCGGGACAACATGGTCAAGGACGTAAAAAAATATCTGATTACGGAATACATTTGCGAGAAAAGCAAAAAGCAAAGCGTTATTACGGTCTTTTAGAAAGTCAATTCAGCAAATATTTTGACATGGCGAATAAAAAGCAAGGGGTAACCGGTGAAAATTTGCTTCAAATTTTGGAAAGCCGCTTTGATAACGTAATATACAGAATCGGGCTTGCAAGCTCTCGAAAAGAAGCGCGGCAGCTTGTAAACCACGGGCATTTTACAATCAATGGCAAAAAAGTGAATATACCGTCTTATTTGGTTAAAGTCGGCGAGGTTATTTCTGTACGTGAAAAATCTCGTGACAGTTCGAAAATCAAAGATTTGATGGACGGAAACGGTCGAGCGGTTCCAAAATGGCTCGATATGGATAGGAATACTATGACGGCGAAAGTTGTTGCGCTTGCAGAACGTGATGACATTGATATGTCTATACAAGAACATTTGATTGTAGAGTTTTACTCTAAGTAGTCCGTTATAGCAGCCGCCGCAAGCGGCAGGGCTTTGGAACGTTCTCGCGAAACGCGCGGATGTTTGGGATATTATATAGCTCGGTATTTATATACTGGATTATAATGGCACAAAATGCCATTGAAACACTCAAATGTAAGAAAAATTTTCTACAGTCGAAAAATTTTCTACTTAATTGTGTTATAGCAGTGTAAAAAAGGGGGCTAAAAATTGATAGAAATTGAAAGACCAAAAGTGGAACGGATTAATGCGGACACTGATAATATGTACGGCGTGTTTGTTGTTGAACCGTTAGAGCGAGGATACGGAATTACACTTGGGAACTCGCTTCGACGGATACTGTTGTCGTCGCTTCCCGGTGTTGCGGTGACGAGCATTAAGATTGAAGGAGTTCTGCACGAGTTTTCATCTATACCGGGAGTTAAGGAAGATGTTACGGAGATTGTTCTTAACATTAAAGGATTGCTTGCGAAACTTCATTCTGAAGGAACGAAAACTCTTTACATTGATGCACATGGCGAGGGCGTTGTTACCGCGGATGACATCAAAAAAGATGCGGATGTTGAAATTTTGAATCCGGAACATAAGATTGCTACGCTTACGGCAGACGCGCGGCTTTATATGGAAATCACCATAGACAAAGGGCGCGGATACGTTTCAAGCGAGGCAAACAAGCAGGCAATGCAGCCAATTATAGGCGTTATACCGGTGGACAGTATTTATACGCCGGTTCGCAAGGTTAATTATAATGTTGAAAACACGCGGGTTGGAAATGTTACCGATTTCGACAAACTTACAATTGAAGTTTGGACTGACGGAACAATTGACCCTGCAGATGCGATTAGCCTTGGCGCGAAGATTATGAACGAGCATCTTAACCTGTTTATCGATCTTTCGGAAAACGCGAAAAACGCTGAAATTATGGTTGAGAAAGAGGAAAGCAAAAAAGAAAAAGTCCTCGAAACTACAATTGAAGAACTTGACTTGTCGGTTCGTTCGTATAACTGTCTAAAGCGAGCGGGAATCAATACGGTTCAGGATTTGACAACACGAAGCGAGAACGATATGATGAAAGTTCGGAATCTTGGGCGCAAATCGCTTGAGGAAGTTATTCATAAGCTGCAAGCTATGGGGCTTTCGCTTGCAAAAGACGAGGAATAGGAGGAAAAACTATGGCTCATCAAAGAAAACTAGGCAAACCAACTGATCAGCGGCTCGCTATGTTGCGGCAGCTTACGACGGCGGTTTTGGAGCATGGGAAGATAGAAACCACAACAACACGCGCAAAAGAAGTGCGCCGATTAGTGGATAAAATGATTACGCTTGGAAAAACCAATACGCTTCACACACGGCGGCAAGCGCTTTCGTATATGACGAAAGAGGACACGGTTACTAAGTTGTTCGAAGAAATCGCGCCGAAGTATAAAGATCGCAATGGCGGATATACGAGGATTATTAAAATTGGTCCTCGCCGCGGTGACGCTGCGGAAATCTCAGTATTGGAATTAGTATAATTTTGAATTTCGCTCATTGAGTTACAAAATCGACTCGAATTATGCGGCAAATTTATTACTTAACACGGCATAGCTTTCGCTATGTCGTGTTTTATATTGCACTGAAAGGGCGGAATCTGCAGAAATGCAAGCTTTTTCAGCTCTGATTTAGGGCAGATGATGTGCATTTCACGTCCGTATCATGCGCTTCTACAATATGCGGCATATTTTTCACAATCCTTACAAAATGTTATTGACATTTGCAATTTGCAATGATATAATATATGCTGTGGAAAGAGTTGCCAAAATCTATATTGTATAAATGCGGCAAGGTTTTTGCATGAGGTAAGATTTGGAGATTCAAAAATTATTCGGATGTATATTTAAGAAAAATTGAGTAAAACCGGCACATTATTAATCGAATAATATTAATTAATTTATAAAAGGGCGAATTGGCAAAACTGCCTCGCCCAAAGCAGGAAGGGATGTTTCAAAGTATGGGATTTTTTGAAAATGCTGCTTGGTGGATTGGAATAGTAGGCGCGATTTGCGCATTGCTGTTTGCATTTGTCCAAAGCAGAAAAGTTATGAAGTTTGACGAGGGAACTCCGTTAATGCAAAAAATTGCTTCGTCAATTCGAGCCGGGGCAAACGCGTACCTTAAACGCCAATTTAAAACCGTTGCTATATTTTTTATAGTGGTAGCTGTGGTTCTAACAATTATGGCGTTGCCGATATTCGGAGGTGAAAGATTAGGCTCGCCGTTTATCGTGGTAGCGTTCTTGGTCGGAGGACTTTGGTCGCAGCTTTCAGCATGGATTGGCATGAAAATCGCAACAAACGCCAACGCGCGTACTGCTAACGCGGCGTCTAAGAGCTTGAACAGCGGACTTAAAGTTGCGTTTTCGTCGGGAACGGTTTTGAGTTTCACAATCGTTGGGCTTGCGCTTTTGGACGTTTCGGCTTGGTTCTTGATTTTAAGATTTGTTTTCGGGCAAGAGGGCGGATTGCTTTATCAAATGTACGCAGGTAACATAGCTCAAGGTATCGCTGAAAACATGGTTATGTTCGGCGTTGGTGTTGCGGCATTCGCGCTTTTCGCTCGTGTTGGCGGCGGAATTTTCACAAAAGCAGCGGATGTTGGAGCCGACTTGGTTGGGAAAGTTGAAGCAGGAATTCCGGAAGATGACCCGAGGAATCCGGCGGTTATCGCCGACAATGTTGGCGATAACGTTGGCGACGTTGCCGGAATGGGCGCAGACTTGTTCGAGAGTTACATCAAAGCTATGCACGCAGCAATCGCGCTTGGATTTGCGGCGTTTATGGGAACCGAGATGATGTGGGCGGCAATGTTCCTTCCGGTTGCGTTGTTCGTTGCGGGAACGTTCGCTTCAATTATCGGAACGTTTTTTATCCGCACAAAAGAGGGCGCGACTCAGAAGGACTTGCTTGGAACGCTTAGAAAAGGGACATACATCGCGGCGGCTCTTGCAACTATTGCGGCGGCGCCGATTACATACTTTATTATGGGTGCAGGCAACTGGCTTCCGTTGTTTATCACCATTCTAATCGGGGTTCTTGCAGGCTGTTTGATTGCGTTTTTCACCGAGTATTTTACATCAGCAGAATATAAGCCGACTAAGAAGCTGGCTGAATCTTCTGAAACGGGAGCGGCGACAATTATTATCGGCGGACTTGCGCTTGGTATGAAATCTACGGTTGCTCCGATTTTGATTGTTTTCGGCGCGGTTTTGGCATCGTTCCTTGTAGCGGGCGGAGCGACCTCTTTCGCGGCTGCAGATTTTTCAATGGGACTATACGGAATCGGCTTGGCAGCTATCGGAATGTTGTCGACACTGGGAATAACTCTTGCTTGTGACGCATACGGTCCGGTTGCGGATAACGCGGGCGGAATCGCCGAGATGGCAGGGCTTGGCGAGGAAGTTCGTAATCGTACGGATGCTCTTGACGCAATGGGCAACACAACCGCTGCAACGGGAAAAGGTTTCGCCATTGGTTCGGCTGCGTTAACGTCACTTGGTTTGGTTGCTTCATTTGTGAAAATCGCTGAAAGTCGAGTTGAGGATTTATATATCAGCA
>Ga0123355_10019483_pt1 | contig 10805 bp, 9 predicted proteins | sample TergutEmb28metaG_3_FD_89872 | JGI IMG/M metagenome (GOLD analysis project Ga0123355, IMG submission 89872) | Embiratermes neotenicus P1 segment gut microbial communities from Petit-Saut dam, French Guiana - Emb289 P1 | ecosystem: Host-associated > Arthropoda: Insects > Digestive system > Gut ...
AAGGGGTGTACATAGAATTTCGCGCTCCGTCGGATGCGGGCTTAGCTCAGTTGGTAGAGCGGTACCTTGCCAAGGTACAGGTCGACGGTTCGAACCCGTTAGCCCGCTCCATTTAAATCAAGGGTTTACGGCAAAAACGCCGCACCCGGTCAGCCTCCGCCAGAGCGCCGGTGTTCCACAGGTGTTCCAGCGGTAGCTTTCCGAGGTGTGAAATGACAACCGGCGAACAAAAGCTGCTTTGGTATGGAGTAGCTGCTGGCACGATTCTGGGTTTGGCTCTCGGCCTCATGATCGCATTGTTCATTGCGATGAAGCCCCAACTCTTTGCAGGTCTCATCCACTAACTAGGCGCGTCAGACGGCCCGCAGCGCTCGCGACGCCTCCTTGGGGGCGTCGCCCGCCGACATATTTCCCTTTCCCTTTCCTTTTCGGGGTCAACCTGCTCGAGTCGTGCCGCTGCGCGCCGGCCGTGGACGGCAGCTGGGTATGGGCGGCGGATGTAGCCGCCGGAAAGCGCGCCGTGGCGGTTCAGCTCAGCGAATCGGGCGCAGTCGAGCGGAGTGACGCGCTTCCTGCGGCTTGCCAGGCATGCACACCTTCGGCCGCGAGCAATACGTATCAATCGTACGTATTGCGCGTACGTATCGCCCGTACGTATTCATCGTACGTATTTCATCGTACGTATTCATCGTACGATTGCTCGATTCGCGGGTCAGCAAGCCGGCGGGTTGCCCGTTCGCTAGTGATCACGTTGGCGGCGGAGAGGCATCAATCGACGCACTGTTTCCTTTTTGCTAGGCTGCGCGCCCCCGCCTCTGGCTAGGTGGCAGAGTGGTCATGCAGCGGCCTGCAAAGCCGTCTACGCCGGTTCGATTCCGACCCTAGCCTTCAAATCACCCTTTCGCCGGCATTCGCTGGCGTCCGCGAAGCTGTGAAAGAGAGCTGTTTTTCAGCCGGATGCGGCCCTTTCCTCGCTGCCAACCCTCTCGCTGGCACTCGCTGGATAGCGTGGATAGCCGGCACCGATCCGGGGTAACTTTGCGGGGTAGCACGAGCCCGAGGTGCCTGCGCCCGAAGCGCTCGAGCCGCCTCGTCGGAAGACGCGCGAGCGTGACGCGGTGTCGCTTGTGATCGAGCGGCTCATCGTCGAGGCGGGCGGGAAGGTTCCCGACGATCGAGAGGCCCGTGCGTGAGTCAGGGATCGCGCCCGCGAAAAGGTACCGCCCTTCACGGGCATCGACAACGACGGCACCCCGCTGTGCGCCGACGACGGCCGCGCCCTGCGGTTGACCAACGGTCTACTGCGCGACCGGCTGAAATACCAACGGCGCGTTCGTCAAGGAAAAGTGAAGGGTAAATAAGAGGTAACAAGAGGGTAATAAGGGCTGCCCTTAATACCCCGCTAACACCCAAGCGCGTCGCTGCACGCGCGCACATCATCCTGACACCCGGTCACGAACCACAGCGAGTGTCAGGAATGCCTCCATACCTCCAACTCGATCGAAAGCCCGCCGTCCTGGCGCAGCGCGGCGACGGCCCGACTAACCTCCACGACGACATTACAAGCGGCTTGTGGTGCCCGCCGGTGCGTATCGGCCGCATGGCTAGCTGGCCGCGTCACGAAACTCAGCAGCTCATCGCTGCCCGCATCGCCGGTGCGACGAAGGAGCAGATGCGCGCGCTGGTCGCGAAGTTGGTCGCGGCTCGTAAGGATCTAATGCCGCAGATCGAGGCGCTGGCCGGCCCGGTGCAGCTGCCACTCGAGCCCCTCGAGCAACCCGAGGAAAACACCACGCCCTAAAGCAGAAGGGCCGGGAGCATTCCTGCGCCCGACCCTTCTGCTGCGTGTTCACCGACCAAGGCGTCACCGCGTGCCAATTATACCTGATCCCCCGTATCCCCTCCCAGTCGGCGACGACGACCGTGTTGTCACGTCGGTCTGCCCGCTGTGTTCGCGCATTTTTCCCAACCCCTCCGCCGCTCTCGGCCACACCTGTGGCCGCTGCGAGCGCGAGGGATCACAGCAACGTCAATCCTTAAGAGGAGCTCCACGTATGCGTTTCAAGAGCACATTCGTCCGCACCCCGATGCGCCCGTGCACCACGCGCGCGGTCGGTGCCCCCATTTATGACATCGGCCGGCAAGACAGCAACTACGGCACGAAAGACCAGTTCGTCGTGCTGTACGAGGTGGAGCGCCCCTGGATCGACAACGCGGGCACCGAGCACTCCGAGTCGAAGCTCCTCGCGATTTTTTACACCAAGTCGATGAACGAAAGGTCGCGCTTGAGGATCGAAGCCGAGAGCCGCCTCGGCCGGAAGCTGACAGCCGACGAGATCACGAACCCCAACGTGCCCAAGCTCGTCGGGCTCGGCGAACAGGTTAGATTGGTCGTCACTGTCAACGGCAACGGCCGGGAGCAGATCCAGGCCATTCTTCCCCCGCTCCCCGGCGCGCCGCTAGTGCACCCGCTCTGGCGGAAGCGGCTTCCTTTTGCCCCTCCCCCCCGTCGATTCCAACTTCACTTTTCCCCCGGCCGGTTGCCCAGCAGCGTCAGGATCGAGCGGGTGCGCGGTGTGGCTGCAGACTGCGCCTGCTGCTGCGCGCTGCGCTGCCGCTCGGCGAGGTACAGCAACCGGACACCGTGGGTGTGGCCGGGCTCAGCCTCGTCGAGTAGCCATCGGTGCACGGTACTCGGTGCGACTCGCAATGAGCGGGCGATCGTGCGCTGGTTCACGCCCTGCGCCTGCAGACTGCGGATCACCTCGGGGAAGTTGGTCCGCGCCGGCAGTTTCACGCGTGGCAGCATGGCCACAATCGTACGCCGGCGGCGGACTCAAGGCAGCACCGACAGCAGGATGATGGCGGCGACCGACGACGCCAACTCTCGCATAAAACCGTGGTGCTGCTGGCACCACGGCAGCACCTGGGAGGGCCTGGACAAAGCCGAGTTCCGAAGTCTGGGACCGCAGCGGCCCTGGAATTCTTACCCTATGGACCTGACCCGGTTACACGCGGACGACCGTCGAATGAGGTAATCTTAAGCGGTGCCGAGGCTGTGCGAGCCTGAACGTGGTCGTAAACTCCAAGTTTTTGCGGGGCATCGTCGCTTTCGCATTGTCCGCGGCGATAGGTTTAGTGGCGATATTTGTGCTGGGGATCCTGTTGCCCTTGGCTTACATGCGCGTCAGGCACCCAACTGAGGGGGATGGCTTTGTCATGCTCATCCTCTGGGTATTAGGGCTCCTGACCGTTGTCGGTCCCTCCATCGCTTTGGTGTCCTTTCTGACAGCCGTCTTCTATAGAAAGCTCAGTCCTCCGCCCCGAACCATCGCCGACGAAAGTCGGGAGAACTAGGCTGCCGACGCCTGACCACATCGAACACTAGGAGGTTCGATCATGGCCGACGACACCGTTACACCGCTCGGCGGAAGTCGTTAGAGGCATATGCGGTCCAAAGTCAGTATCGTCGCAGCGTTCCTTGGTATGGCGGCACTCGTCGCATACCTCATAAACGTGGGGCTCGATTTCATGGTCAAGTTCGAGCGCGCGCGTGCGCGCCCAGTGGCCGCAGTGACGTTCGCGGAGGACTACTCTACTTGCACCGTGGGGGTGGGTGACCGGTGGCCCACCGACGGTAGGACCATGCCCTGCGAGGCAGTTGCTGTCTACCTGCGCGACACGCTGCAGCTTCACGAAGGCGCTGGAGTTAGAATTCTGCACTTGGGCAGGTATAACCCCCAAACCGAAGACGCAATGACGGACCAGCTCTCCCGGAATGGTTTTCTGATTGCACCTGAGGTTTCGCGCATTACGGAGCCTGCAGGAGCGGCGATCGGCCCCGACCCCTAGTAGGCCCGCACCGCGGCACGCCGCCTGCTCCTGGGCGGCTTCTTCTTTGGGGTAGGTATCCGGGGTAACTCTGCATCGTCCTGCCGCCAAAATCCCTAGAAAAACGCGGTAAAAGCTCTCAACTTAGATTCCGACCCTAGCCTAAATTCCCCTGTCTCGCCGCGTACCCGCCGATCCTTTGGCGTCGCCTGCAGACAATCCGCGGGCTACGCACGGGGGCTAGTAGTAGCATATCGCCATGGCCCCAAGAAACGCCCGGGTCAGCAGATCGCAAGGCGATACCCGCCATATTTGCTCGCGCGACAGATCGCCGCACTGAAGAAGCTTTCGGAGGACACGGAAACGCCGGTGCAGTATCACATCAGGCAGGCAATAGACGAGTACCTGGAGCGGCGGAAAAAAAACAAAACGCGGCCGCTCTGCTACCGGCAGCTAGGTAGGAACTACGCCACCGCTTCAATGTCGAGGGCGGTGGCAACTTCTTGCAGAGACGCCAGGCCGTGATGCAACGGCGTTTGCCCCCCGAGCTCTCGCAGCGCCATGCGCTCCGATTCATCTGGCTTGAGGCGCGCCCCGCTCTTCAGCCGGCGATGGAGGGTCTTCTCGCTGATCTTGACGATTGAACCGACCTTTCGTGGCGCGGATACCCAGAAACACGCCACCTCCGTAACTCGTGTGTTGGATCTGTCTGGGATGCGCTGAGTGCGCCGCCTACGCACAACCCCGTATTGCCTTGACGGGATGCTGGATTAGAAGATACTGGAATACAGAGTGAAATCATCGCAGCCGATGTGATGTCCCGCCGGTCTTCGGCGGGTGCTCAGTCGACTGTTTGTTCGGCCTCGGATCGGGAGAAATTAACATGAAGAAAGCAAGCCCGACATCCAAGGGTCTCGTTGTTGTCGCTGTTGTTTTCCTGGCCCTTGAGCTATTTGCGCGGGTCAATGCCCAGTCGGTTGACACGGGCATGTCACCGGCAGCTGCGGAAGCCAAGGCGAGGGAAACGGAAACCAGGATGACCGACGACGAGCGCTTCGGTCTCATCAGGAACCTGATGGTCGTCAACTTCAGGACGCGAAAGCGCGACGATAGAGTGCCCGCCGACATACCTCAACTGGCCGGTTGGACCCCCGGGGTGCCGAGACTCGGCATTCCCGATCTGGCCATGACGGATGCGAGCCTTGGCATAACCAATCCAGGAAACGGCCGACGCAACCCCGACGGCACGCTCGACAGCGGAACTGCATTCCCCGCCGGTCTCCTCATGGGATCAACGTTCAATCCAGTCGCCGCGCGCCAGGTTGGAGTGGCGCTGGGACAGGAAGCCCGACAGCGCGGCTTCAATGTCCATCTGGGTGGTGGGATCAACCTGATGCGCGACGTCCACAATGGACGCAACTTCGAGTACTTCTCGGAAGACCCGTACCTCTCCGGAGTGATGGGAGGGGAGGTTGTCGCGGGAACTCAGTCAACTGGCGTTATGGCTTTGTTGAAGCACCTGTCTCTCTACGCCCAGGAAACCAACAAGTTCCGGCTCGACGCACGCATAGATCCTGCCGCGCACCGCGAGTCCGATCTGCTCGCGTTCCAGATCGGGATCGAACGCGGGAATCCCGGTTCGCTGATGTGCGCCTATAACAAGATCAACGGCGCTTACGCCTGCGGTAACGAGTCGGTGCTGGATGGTGATGTCAAGAAGGCCATCGGATTCAAGGGCTTCATCATGTCGGATTGGAAGGCCGTCTACGAATGGGACTTCGCGGTCAAGGGTCTCGACATGGAATCCGGAGCACAGCTGGATGATCAGGAGTGGTTCGACCGCCCCCTTCGCCAGGCGATGGCAGAGGGGAAGTTCACGCGGCAGCGTCTTGCCGACATGGTTCGGCGGATCCTGTATGCCATCTATGTTTCCGGGATCGATCGTTGGAAAGGGCCGCAAGGCACGCCTGACCTCGCCGCTCATCGCGCCCTGGCGCTCGACATCGCCCGCCAGGGGACGGTGCTGCTCAAGAACGACGGCATACTTCCGCTCGCACCCAGGGGTAAGAAAACCATCGCCGTCATCGGCGGCTTCGGCAACCTGGGGACGATACTGGGCGGCGGGGGATCGAGCCTCATGCAGCCTACCGGCGGAACCACGCTGGACATGCAGTTGGGTGGCGAAGGTCCGCTCGCCGGACTCTTCGTTCTCAGGCTGATTGCTCCCGGGCCGGTGGACGCAATCAAGAAGGCATGGCCCGACGCCGAGGTCATCTACAACCCCGGTCTTTATCCTGCCCAGGCGGCAGTGCTCGCCAAGCGGGCGGACATCGTCATTCTCAATGGAGTTCGCTTCGAGGGGGAGGGATACGACCTGCCGGATATGAGTCTTCCCAGCGGTCAGGACGCGCTCTTCGACGCGGTTTTGAGCGCAAACCCCAACGGCATCGTGATTCTGCAGACGGGTAACCCGGTGGCGATGCCCTGGCGCGACAAGGCGAAGGCGATCATTCAGGCCTGGTATCAGGGGCAATCAGGTGCGACTGCAATCGCCGAGATCATTACCGGGAAGATTAATCCGAGCGGTCGCCTGGCGATGACCTGGTACGCCAGCGTCGAGCAGACGCCGCATCCCGTGCTCGTCGGCGCTGAATTCGCGCCCAATGCGCAGGACACCGTAGTGGATTACAAGGAGGGCGCCGAGATCGGCTACCGCTGGATGGCTAAGACCGGGCAGACGCCGCTGTATCCGTTCGGTCACGGTCTCAGCTATACCAACTTCACCTACGGCGATCTCAAGGTTACCGGCGGAAACACCGTCACTGCGAGCTTCACAGTCACTAATTCCGGGCAACGGGCCGGCGCCGACGTGCCGCAGCTCTACCTGACGGATGCAGCAGGCGACCGGCGCATGCGCCTGCTCGGTTTCGAGCGGGTCGAGTTGCAACCCGGCGAGTCGAAGCGCGTGACACTAGTTGCGGATCCCCGCTTGCTGGCCCGCTTTGACACTGAAACTGGCCGGTGGCGCATCAACAAGGGCGTCTACCGGATCGCCCTCGGAAAGTCCGCCGGGGATTTGCCCTTGACCGCGCCAGCGCAACTTTCGGCGCAACTCTTTGGGCATTGAGTCGCTGAGGAGTCGGGCATGAACGTTCAGCTCAGAGCAGTTGTGAGTGGACTCGCGGGAATTCTCGGAGCCACGTGCGCCCTGGCTCAAACTGCACCGTCAGCAAACGACGATGCCTGGCATTTTGTGGTGACGCCTTACCTGTGGATGGCCGGACTGAATGGCAACACTCGCCTTGGCCCGCTTGCCGAACAGAACGTGGACGCGCCGTTTTCGGATGTCGTAGGCAACCTTTCCGCCGCCTTCATGGGGCTATTCGAAGCACGCAAGGACCGTTGGGCCATTCTGCTGGACACCTTTTACGTCAGTCTCTCGCAGAGCTCCGGACCACTCCTGGGAGGTGAACTTGGCACCGCGAAGCTAAAGCTGGACCAGACGATCGTGGGCCTCGGCGCCGCGTATCGCGTCGTGGAAAACGAAGACTCCTTCGTGGACGTTGGCGTGGGCCTTCGCTATATGAACCTCGACGCCCACCTCAGCTTGTCTCAGAGTCCACTTTTGCCCAGCGGGCTGACACACGCTGCAGGTGTTGGTTGGACGGACGGCATCGTGGCCATCAGGGGCTCGTATGACCTGGCTTCCCGCTGGGCGATCTACGGTTATGCAGACCTCGGAACGGGCGGCAGCAAGTGGTCCGGCCAATTACTCGCGGGCGCCAGGTTCACGATGTCGCGACGCACGGCAGTGGATTTTGGGTATCGAGTCCTGGTTGAAGACTACGACTCTTCCGGTTTCTTGTACGACGTCAGGACCGAGGGTCCGTATCTGGGCCTTCGAATCGAGCTGTGAAACGATGCTAGCGGTTGACGGACCGGACCCTACCATCTTTACAGTTCTCACAGGGATTCATTTTCGCCAACGGCGCGATGAGTGCACTGACCAATCCACAACGCAATACCACCGATGTGGTCGTGCGGTATGACCGAACCTCGCTGTCACCTGAGAGCGACGCTGCAGTGACCGCGATGGCGGAGCAGGATCGCGCGGCTGGGCCGGAGTGGTCAATGCAGATCAACCGCTACCTCGCCAAAACTGCGCCTCGCTAGGTGGGAGTGCCCCCTGGCGCGAATCGGCAATCAGTCCATGCACATCTGCCGGCTATGACAATCTACGGCTGGTTGATTCCCGCGGCCTGGCTCACTCTGGTCGCGTACTGGGTATCATCGGCCGGTGTCGTGAGGCGCAGTACCGGGTGCAGATGGATATGGTGGCGTGAGATCGCGGTACGCTTGACCTTCTTCGCGCTGGTTGTGCTGGCGTTGCAAGTGGCGGTCGTAAACCACGCCTTGCCGAACGCGCGGCTGCATGCGCTCAGTACAAACACGCTGATGGCCCTGATCGGTTTCGTGTTCTCGGTGCTTGGCACAGGGCTAGCCATCCTGGGCCGCGCCTATCTCGGCCGAAACTTCGGCATGCCCGCGTCAAATAATGAAGATCCCGAATTGGTGACTACCGGCCCATACGCCTTTGTGCGCCATCCGATCTATGGGGGGATGCTCCTTGCCATGCTCGGCTCCGCGATTGGTCAGAGCGTATTGTGGCTATTGCCGCTGATTGCGTACGGGCCCTTTTTCATCCGCAGTGCACGGCGCGAGGAAAAACTCTTCAGCCAGCGGTTTCCAGAACGCTATCGCGCCTACGAGAAGCGAACGAAGATGCTGTTACCCTTTGTGTTTTGAGTCAGAGCCTCGTGCTGCGTAAGGTCTGCAAAGAGTCCGCAGGACACGATCGCTCTCCCCGTTGGCCGGTGCTGACTTACCCGGAGAACTCGATCGTGCAGGATACGGGGCCTGGCATGAACTTGTAGTCGTAGGGGCCCCTGCCGGTTGCCGCATAAGCGCTTCCGCTGACTTTTGTGACCGGCTTTTGAGCCAAGCCAGACTCCTGGGTGCTATCAGGTTTGTAGGTGATCTGCAGAACCGACGTCAGCTGGCTCAATCCCCACGGCCACGCGAACTTGATCTGAACGGAATCGGCGCCAAGGCGCGAGATGTCCAGAGTGCCATCTTTGCTGTCGTACTCGAAAGATCGTACGAACGCCGGCACCTGAGGAGTAGCCCCGGTACATGCACCTGCCGAGGTAGCGGTCAATGTCAGAGAGCACGTCCCTCTGCTGCAGAGCAGGAAGTACCCGCTGACCACGTCGCCGCCCTCCTGGCCAAAGGCCGACTTTGTCGCAAACTCGAGAATGAAGTTAAGCTGGCTTGCCGCCTGCGCAGCCGTTTGCTGCGCTGCATGCACCGGCCCTGCCGCCAGGATTGCAGCCGCAAGACATACGCTTCTGGTGCCCATTACCACTCCTCGCGTTGCCGATTCCCGGCCGGGAGTTTGACACAGCCGGCGCGTTTATCACCCAGGGCGCGCTGCTTCGTCTCCATCAGAAGCGCAGCGTCGCCGTGGCGTACAGCGTCCGCCTCGGTCCGTAGGCGGACTGGAAGATGCCGATGCCTTCTGCCGGGCGGATCAGATTGACGCGGTCGAGCACGTTGAGCAGCGCCAGGCGGTTGGTCAGGATGCCTACGCCGGGTATGCGCAAAGAGCGTTCGGCGCTCAGGTCAAACTGCACGACGCGCGGCAGCTGCTCGAGGTCGGCAAAGCCGGCACGCAGGCCGCTGCTGTAAATGCCGTCGGCCGCGAGGGTGTAGGCCCCGGCCCGCCAGCTGCCGCCTGCCGCAGCACCATACAGCGGCTGGTGATCGAGCACGATTGCGTGACTGTCGATGTAGGCGAGTTCGTCCGCAGAGAAGTTGAACTGGCCCGTCACGACTCCCTGCTGCCAGTTGCGACCGACCGTCAGATTGGCATAGGCGCTGAGGCTGGCGGCCTGATAGCGAAGGGCGAGCTCACCCCCCCACAGGTGGCCGCGGTCGTAGTTGAAAGGCGCGAAGATCGGTACGACGCCGAACTGCCCGGTGTCCAGATAGTGCGTGGTCCACTCGTAGTAGCCGTCCGCCGAGATCGTCAGGTTGCGCGTGACCTGGTAGACAACGCCGGCATCGACCTCACGATCGTCTTCGGGGACAGGTGCGGGAATGCCCGGCGGCCCCGCCGCGGTGGTGCCCTGGAAGGCGGCCTGGGCGGTGGGCGAGACGCCGAGGAGCGAGGGCACCTGGAAGTAGCGCGCGAAGCCTGCGTGAAACGTGGTCGCGCTGTCCGGCCGGTATAACAGGTTGATGCTGGGGCTGATCTGGTGCCCGGAACTGAAGCCGCTCAACCTGTCCCAGCGAAGGCCGGCTGACAGAGTGAGCGGTACGGCAATGTGCCACAGGTCGCTGACATAGACGCCGGCAACCACGTTGTTGGCGTGGGCGTTGTTGATGACCGCCCGTGGGACGTCGCTCAGCTGCTCGCCGGCGTCGTTGGCGGCGAAGACCTGCGATGAATCGTTGGCAGTGACCCGGTATTGTCCCACGTAGAGTCCGCTGCCCAGGGTGTGGCGGCCGAACGGGAGGCTCACGTCCGCTTCGAACGTGTAGTCGTGATCCTCGTGGGTGGCCCTCGAGGCGACACCTTGGTAGACGAGCTCTCCGACCGGATCGGGCTCGAAGCGCTGCGAGATCGCATGCTGGCTGTAGGCAACCTGATAGGAGCCGTCAGCAGCCAGTGATCCGTTGAGCGACAGTACCGCGAGTGCGTCGCTGAAGTTGAGGTAGGAGCCGATGTCCGCAGAGGAGGCGGCCCGGGGCACACCCGCGAGCGCGTACTGCGGCGCGAGTCCCGGGACGTTCGGCAGCTGATTGCGGCTGACCGCGCCCGAGAGCAACAGGCTCAGGGTTTCGGTCGAAGTCAGGGGATAGGAAAAGAAACCGAACACCTGTCCCTGTCGGGTGGAATCGTGAATCGCCGT
>Ga0123355_10019485_pt1 | contig 10804 bp, 4 predicted proteins | sample TergutEmb28metaG_3_FD_89872 | JGI IMG/M metagenome (GOLD analysis project Ga0123355, IMG submission 89872) | Embiratermes neotenicus P1 segment gut microbial communities from Petit-Saut dam, French Guiana - Emb289 P1 | ecosystem: Host-associated > Arthropoda: Insects > Digestive system > Gut ...
ACGAAACGACCAATGTGGTAATAAACATAGTCGCGAGCTCCTGATGATGGGCATAGTAGTGCCCGAAACATGTTGAGCCTATGAGAATTACAATAAAATAATAAGTGGCATCCAGTTGGTTTTTATTCTTCAGTTGTCACAATGATGCACGGTCCGACAAACATCAAAATGTGTACTTTGACTTTCTCTATAAATTTTATCTGAAACATTCTTATTTTAAGTACACGTAAACATCATTAAGATTTGACCACAAATGAACATATTTCTTTATGTCAAGTATCAGATATTCTAGCCAGATATTAATGAAACTTCGATTTTCTCCATAGATTTCTCATAACAAATTTCACAAAAATCCGTCCAGCAAGAGCGGAGTTGTTCAATGCGGACAGACTGGCGGACAGACGGACATGACGTAACTAAAGTGGATTTTCGAAATATAGCGAATGAGCCTTAGAACGACAGATAATAGATCATAATAGTTTCCTTTCTGAATATGACACCCAGTTGTATCTTATTTTTTAAATTCTGTTAGGCCTACAGACATAATACAGTGACACACGCAAGCACTGATTTAGGCGTAATCCCTGGTTATACGAAGGTTAAAGTAAATATTCATTTATTTATTTATGGGATATAAATATGTTATTTATGAAGCTGTGGGTAGCTTACGAACATTTCGCATTGTTTTCGTATTACCGATTTTGCTAATTCAGTTACCGTGAAACTAATTACTGATATAATCGTTTGTATTTCTCTTAACATCCTTAATTTTATGACAAAAATTAATCTGCACGCCGGTGGAATATGGTTTTTGCGTCTACCATTCTGACAACATAAGAGCAATATAGGTTTCTAACCTTCAGTTAACAAATTAATTAAATTTATAGTTAGCAGAATAAAGTTGATTTTTATATGTTTAGATTGTGTAAATAAATTAACTTCATAATGTAATGTGCTAGTTTAGAACTAAAATAAATTCCGCAGCAAGCATGCTGGTTCGGAGATTCAGAGTGAGATAAAGTACGGGGCAAGGCCGGGCTAGCTGGCGATATTACATTCCGGCATCTGACAGATAAAATAAATGCAACTGTTATCAGATCTAATTAAAACTATCCAATAAATCTCATTAAAATTCTATATAATCATGGCTGTGACCGCCAGCCATTAAAAAAGAAAGCATGTACGTACGTTACAAAAAGCCACTAATGCTATTTGTTGTAATCAATCGAACAAAGCACCACATTACATGTAGCTACAGATTATCGAGAAGTAGCAATTAGAAACAGAGTTTGATAAAATCAAGACGATGGCGCGTGTGCAAATTAGAAGTAAAAGCGATAAATTGATTGCTGCCTCAACACATCGTTCCTCTTTTTAAATAATTACGATCTAGTAACAAAGAATTTTTGTGTATTACACATACAGTCGAACATAATTATATTTCACCTAGTAGTACAGCAGGTATACAGCTACATGTTTCGGCCCTATACAGGGTGTCCCAGGAGGAATGTGCCAGACTTCGGGAGAGTGTTCCTTAAAGTGTTAAAGTATACTGATATAACCCAAAACACCTACATCCAAAGTTGAACGGTTACAGAGATAATGGCCAGAGAAGTCTGAAACTTTGACAGCCGTTACACACTTATTGATTACCAAATACATATTAAAACTGGCAGGAATATGTTATTTCTGTAATGCTGATGTCTGTACTTAATATGTAATTAACGTATGAGTGACAGAAAGCCATTACATTGAACTACATAAACACTCGCATTAACGCTGTAGTTGTCCTTAGGGTTCCAAGCACTTTACATGGGCACGCAGGCATAATGTTGACTGCATTCCAGTCTCAGCGACATGCGCAGAGTACATGTAACGCGTCAGCTGAAAAGGTGCAGTACGTGAAACCGCAAGAAGACCGCACTTTTCTCTGGCCATTATCTCCGTAACCGTTCAACTTTGGATCTAGGTGTTTTGGGTTATATCGGCACACTTTAACATAAGGAACACTCTCCCTAAGTCTGGCACAGTCCTTCTGGGACACCCTGTATGTTGTCCAGGTTCTGATTTAACTTACAGAGCAGCTATATAAGATGTGTGGGGTGTTCTTTTAGGGCATAGGGGGTTGGGTGGGGGGAACGAGATCTCGTTGTAGGTGAAACAGAGTTGTGTTCGACTGTATGTGTAATACACAAAAATTCTTTGTTATTGAACCAACAGAACGGGGATGACGCACCTCAAAATTACGATCTAGACCCACGTAGCTCGCAGCAGTGATTTTGAAAGTTTAAAAACTCTATAGGAATAATAAGTGGACCATTAATTAGTTCATATAGAACCAACAACTGATTCTAATGGGGGCGGAATCTACGTGCCCAGCAGTTGAAAAGCCGGTGATCTTTATCTCATTATCTCTGCCAGACGCCTCTCTCTTCTCATTTATTCTCCAGCAACTACTCACTCTCCTATTTATATCTCACACCCAGTGGTTAATTACTGCAATTTATACACTGCTTTTGTTATGCAATTCCGTGACAATGGCTACCACCTTATTTAATTTACACTCTACTGGTCATTCATCCGTTTATACATGTTCCAGTGTGAAGAAAGAATACCAACAAGATGCAATAATACAGATGATTTATTGTTGCTGCTCGAGCAGCAACCTTCACAGTGCTCACACCCTCAACGTAGCACCACAGTACTGCAACCTGCCACATCCAACACTACCAGCAAACAACCCCATATGCAGTAACACGTGGTCTTTTCTCCTGATGATGGGCATAAAGATGCCCAAAACATGTCGAGACTGTAGTCAATAATCAACATCTGGAATTGACAATAAATCACCTATATTGTCGCATCTTGTTGGTATTCTTTCTTCACGCTTTGCTCACGATGCACGGTCACAGGAACATAAAACATGTTCCAGTATTTTGTTATCCCCTTTATGTACCCAAAATGGACCCTTTTTTTCTTTTAGCATTTCTCAGTGTCTCCTTTCTCCAGTTTATAACCCGCTGATTTCTTGTATCAATCGTACAACTCTCACTGGTACTTCGTTTATAAAACCTTTTTTTTTTTTTGTCAAACTTCTATGCTCTTCCTACACCAAGTTGCCCTTTATCTCGTTTGTTCTGTTTCGGTGACGTCCCTACACGTGTTTGTGTCTCTGTCACCCAATGTTCCAATCAGAAAACCTCCAGGCTGTGCTTATGTCGTTCATACAATCAAATTGTCTGTTATCCCGTTCATGACAGCTATGTAGTCATTCCTCCTCACCATTCATTGGCCCTCATTTCACGTATATACATCAGTAAGTTATTATATAAACTTAGGCAACACTCAGTTGTACTCATCTCCCATAATCCCAGTTGCCAGCAGTATCATACACGACTTTCCACAATGAGGTGTTCTCTTTACCCGTTAAATTTCTCTCAGCGGTTCCTTTCTTACGTGCACGACTGAGTGGTTTCTTACGTCATTTTCGAAATTCCCAGTGGTACTGAACCTCGTCTAAAGGACCTAGTTTTCTGTTCCATCAAGTGTGCCCCCCAGAAGGCATCTTTCCTCTTCCATTACTTCTGACAGTTCTCTTTCGCACATTCACACCCCAGTAGTCACGTTTATAAACTCACTGTAGCAGTTTCCTCAGTAATTATAACCATATTCCCCCACCCCCACCCCACCCCACCCCCACCCCACCGCCTGAGGTGGCACAAAGGTTCAAATACCAAAATAATTCGAATGATAAGTAAAATCTCAAATTACGTAATAAAAGATACGAGTATTAATGATGAAATGCTCGTATAGAATTTAAGTTGTGTCAACTTGAACACATAAACACTGTTATTAATTAGCATAAGGGGATGCTATCCATACATACCGCTGTTAATAGCATCGTTTCATCAAGCAATAAAAAGCTTCAAAAGAAAGATTCTAAAAGGCAATTCCAACGTATATTTTAACAAGCAATGGGTTGAATAAGGTCTAACCCCAAAATGTGTACAAATTAGCACACGCAAATAAAATCGTTTATTAGATAATTTTGAGATACTTTATTAAGCGAACTTTATTGTTGTATGAAACTTTGTACATTTTATTGCACACGACAACACTTGTATAGAAGTGTCTCTACACTCGTTAATTAGCTTCCTTATTTTGAAGTATTGCTGACCGTGCATCTCAGTGTAATCCTAGTAATTAACCAACTTGATGCACAAAATCTTGTTTTAAAGTAAGTTTACTAAACGCCTCTACATGTTTCGAGCACTATGTGCTCATCATCAAGAGGTAAAAATTGTATTACTCAGCATCTGGTATCATCACACCTGTAGGTGACCGTCCCGTGCACCTGTGCACCGGACGGCCACCTATAAGTGTGACGAAACCAGATGCTGTATACACAACTTTGACCTCCTGATGATGAGCACATGGTGCTCGAAACATGTAGAGGCATATAATAAACTTATTATAAAACAAGATTTTGTGCATCAAGTTGGTTAATTACTAGGATTATCTTCCTTATGTAACACTTTGTATTGACATACCCGAAATTTGACTACGCTAATGTCGAAACATGTAGTGTACACGTAAAGGCAATAAATGATTATATATAATTTAAGTTGTGCCACATTAAACATACAAACTTTGTCATTGCAGTCCAAACACAAGAACACAGCACGCCCGCTGTGGTGCATTTTCTAAGTAGCAGGCTCTTTAGGATCATTAAGGAAAGAAAAGTGCTTACCATATCTACTTTTATTCGTATTATCTAGAAAAGCTTTTAAAAATCCGATAAAGTTCCAACAGTTCGCAGCAGACGACCTCAAAAATACTTCACGAAATTTAATCCTGTGGACTGCGAATTGCGAACAATGAATGTGTTGGAGAAGTATTTACATTTGTACGTAGCCTTTAGAGGAATTGGGGTTAACAGAATCTTACAAGAAGTGGTAATGCTTGAAACACGTTCATAATTTTCTGTAACGTTACGGGAAAATTGGAATTTTAAAAGCATGAGGGCTTATTGTTTTTTTTTATGTTTTGTTACCCTGCGTCCCTGTATAATCTTTTTCAAATGAAGCCAACTAGGTGCACACTACTTCGTAGTATATTTATTTCAACTTCTCTACATGTTTCGGGCAACATGTGCCCATCATCAGGAGAACTTACTCTATCTATGCGACACTGGTATTTTTCGTTCTGTATGGGTGGCTGTCTGGTCGGCAGACCAGACAGCCACCCATACAGAACGAAAAATACCAGTGTCGCATAGATAGAGTAAGTTCTCCTGATGATGGGCACATGTTGCCCGAAACATGTACAGAAGTTGAAATAAATGTACTACGAAGTAGTGTGCACCTAGTTGACTTCATTTGAAAAAACACGAGGCCTTATCTTCAGCATTAGTGCCTGTGTGTCAATTAATTCACACAATGGACAATGCCCTTTCTAATAATGGTATAATAAATGTTCGACAATGGTTACAGATCGTCGGAGAATCACAGTGACGCAAAACATCGACACACGTAACCAAAAATACTAAAAGAAATGTTCTAACAATTTATTATGACGTATTTATTAGGAGGGAAATGTGTGAAAATCCACGATACTTGACATCCACACAGCGGAGCTGGTCGGGATTTACGTGTATGTGACACTGTGTTGTCTGGCAAGTGGTTTCCGCTAAGGATCGCGGCAGAATTCGGACGCGTGACCCTTAAGATAAAGGCACCAAAATCTTTCGAAATGCAGGTAACTACTCGCCCGACACAGCGCTATATCCCGTAACACAAGAATAATGACGTTAATCTATTTCAAATTTCTTTCGTTGTAGTGCTGAAGTAGTGTTGATTCCTTTACAATTGCCAGTCTGGATCAGCAAAGTACAAATTCAATGCAGAGGTTTAAGTGGCACTGCCATGTAATTTGCATAAACTTGAGATACAAAAATTCCGTATGAAGGGTGCGCAGTATATTGTACCTTATTTCGACGTTTAGGCATGTCTCTGTTTTCTCATTAAGTTACCAGTTTCTCTGTACTGACTATTTTTCAAAGAAATGTGACTAATGGTAAGGTAAATTCAGTCCGAAAACACAACTATAATTGTATGCTAACCCCAAAAACCCACGCACCCCCCAATTCAAACTGAGAACCATAGACACTACAATTATATCACCCCCCACCATATACTACCCCATAATACCTAGCCAACCAAGGAGGCCCACACCCCACCCCACCATTCATTGACCCACTAGACATCCCACCAGATAAACTCACCTGTAGCACGATGATGAGATCTCAACATCGCCACGTAGTATAGGCATACATATGACACTCTTTTAGCAAAACTGTAATAACCTGAAGATTGCCGCTATAGGCCGAAACATGTAGATATTTACCTTGCTAATAAATACCATAACCTAGCATACAATTATAGTTGTGTTTCATGACTGAAATTTACCTTACCATTAGTCTTCAACACACAACGGGGATGACACACCTCAGAAAGAAATGTTAGTTAGTCTGTTCCGTTGGCGCTATGTTGAAGAGTCCAGGTGTGCGCACAATCGCAGTGCGGCAGCTGGTGGGACACAGAAGTCACGCGTGTAACCTAAACGAGATGTCGCAAACAGCTCAATGTCCTCACGAATGCTAATTTTTGGAATACAAAATTAAAATTATTTGGCCGTCCATTCATTTCTTCTAAGGCACATATAAATGCTTCCCCAGTCTTTCCCGTGCTGACTTCTTGATGTCATTTAATATCCTTCAAACCTCCTGTAAAGGTAGTCACCCCATGATATGCCTGTGCAGACACAGAGGAGAGGTGTGGGTATAGATCCAACCCATTCGCGACCTGGCAGCTGGACGTCGGTGGGTGGTCAGCACCACTCCCCGGCCGCTTTACTCCCAGAAAAAAACCCGGTGCCGATTGTAGATGACGTTAGGTAGACAGGCGTCGGGGCCGGTCTGGACGGGCACGGAAAACTTCGCCCCACCGGAATTCGATCCCCGGACTGTTCCAACCAATAGCCAGTCGCTATCAAGACTCAGCTAAACCGGCCGCTTCCAATCCCCTGTAATTTCTGAATTCTCCATAGTTTGTGATCACCACGCAACGTCGCCGAGGTGACATCTGCCGTGTGTACATGAAGTATAACTAATTCACATACATATATAACATTATATATATACTATATGTATACACACACACACACACATTGACTACAGCGCAGCAGGGAAGTGTGACCTAAAGAATATATTTATCTCAGTAATTAACCAACTTGATGCACAAAAGTTTTGTTTTACAATAAGTTTATTTCATGCCTCTACATGTTTCGGGCACACCTATAGGTGTGATGATACCAGAGGCTGTGTAATGCAACTTTGACCTCCTGATGATGAGCACATGTGCTCGAAACATGTAGAGGCATGAAATAAACGTATTGTAAAACAAAACTTTTGTGCATCAAGTTGGTTAATTACAGAGATAAATATACTGAGATGCACGGTCAGCAAAATGTCAAAAAAAAAGCTAAAGATTATAATTAATTGTCCCACTTAACAATATTAATCCCATCAAGCCCAGCGGTTACTATACGCACCACCTTCTGTACAATTAAGCAACTGTGCACTTTTTCCCACACTGTAACAGGTAGAGAGTGACACTGTATATACAGCATAACGTATTATTCTTCGACATCTCACCTGTTTTGCGAATTTGTACAAACTGATTACATTAAGCCTGGCAGTCTAGACAGTATACAGAATTCAAAATGTATTATTGTCATTATTATTATTATTACTTATAGCCACTAACAATAAAAACACTTTTTTTTCCTTATTGATAATCATTGCAAAAATCGGTATTTTAAATTAGGGTTGAGTGTGCATTCTGTTTATGTTGCTCAGGATAACGACTAAAATGTCGCTTTTATGAACACGGCCGTGAGACACGAGAGCCATAAAATTATGGGGTGTTTCTTGATCATCTAGCCACTTGCGTCTCAAACTGGATTCGGCTCCATACAGTTATCGGCAGAACCATTCAATGAAACCTGATGAATTTGTGTGAAATATAGCACCGGCAATGAATCTATATTTATCTGTGAGATACTGAATGGCGTTTCGTGAGCCGAGATGAAATGGAGAATGAACGTAAATGGTGATTTGAAAATAACGTGGGTGAAAGCAGTTGCAGGTAATTTTAATTTACTATCCTAGTAAACGCGCGAAAATAAATGTAACGCAAAATGTTTCCTCCATCATAACTACTCCTCACTCCATAAAAACGTTTACAGGAATAAATATATAGATACAGGCCTATTCTTTATTAATTTGTGCATTATAAGATAGTAAATGCATCCAAATAAAACGAACCCTCACCCAGAACAGAAGCTGGGCTATTCAGGAACGGTGCTGACGCTGTGACACGGGCATACGTCTTCCCAACAGACAATATAAAGATAGGGTTATTCATAATGATTGTGGGGGTTTTAACAACTTGTCATACACAATAAACTTAAGATAGGAGTACATGTGTTTTTTATTTAATAGAACAACACTCCAAGTTTTTGTTACATACCTTATAGGTGCTCTATATGTGCACCCTTTGTGATTCTACAAACATCAACACGATAATCGAGTTCGTTCCGCATGCCATCGGTGATGGTTTCAATGGCGGTTCTGATTCGTACTTTCAGTTCCGGGATACACACGCACCATGTCTCTTGAAACTGTGCATACCACCTTCGAATGGAATTGTCAGATGGTGAGTGTTTCCCGAATTTGGTGCGGAATTGCCGCTGGACAATTGTACCCCGACAATCATTTTGAATAATCCTATACATTCCCCAGTCGTCAAGCCTGTAATTCATTCGCTATACTGACTGAGCTAACTCAAGACGTGTTTTCATACACTCAGTGAGGAGAATAACCAGAAACTTCAATAACAGTAGCCAGGACCCAACACAGAATCCGAACTCCATGATTCCCCAACACGAAATTGGGTACTATTCAATACAATAGTACTTTCGGAAAGAAAGGGGGAACAGAGGTTGTGCGAAGTAAAGTTAGCAATTACGGTGAGCGTCTTTCGAACAGAAACAAGAACACGTGTTCTACCACAGAACAAGTGCTGCCTCGTTTAAAGACAGTTATCGACCGCATAGCAACACAGCGCCGAACAACAGGGCGGTAAGGAGTGCTGATCTTTTAAGGGCATAGAAGAAAGTACGGCCTTTAGAGAGGCGGCGAAATTCTCCTGCATGGCAAGATTTACAATGAAGCTACGTGTCGTGTCAAGAACTAAGACCGCGGTTGTGTTAATGTGCCCTCTGTTTGGGCATGTCTCAATGGTCGTCGGTGTTGATAAATGAGTAAGGGACATTGGTGGAATTGTGAGTGTCAGGAGAAAACCAAAACTACTTCGGAAAAACTCGCCCTGTAGTGCCACTTTATCTGTCACAGAACCCATATTCTTTGGGCTAGGGTTGTGCACACAGAACCGAGCTTTGGCACAGTCTGGTTTGTGGTGCGTGTCTCCATGTGTTCTGTGACGAGGAAAGAAGCATCCCAGGAAATCACGAAACCTACCGATATTCCTTACAGGACACAATTAAAAGCACTCACTAAAAAATCCGCACTTGACCAGTGTGGTTCATATCAAACAACTTCTGGTCTGAAGCCTTTGAAACGAAATTTGCATTTACGAAGATGTTAAAAATAATTTAAATTAGTGGTATGCTTGCAAACTTCCATTTCCACATCTTTTGCATTCACGCTTCCAAGTAGAGAAGTGAACACTAAAATATGCACAAATAAAACTTACCTCTTATTTCATACGACTGTAAAAGGTGGGTCTCCTACTTTAAGGGACGAACAGACATTAAAGTTATTCGAGAAGATATTGCTGAAGAAAACATTTGAATCTAAGGGCATGATGAAAGAGAAGGCGGAAAAACTGCGTAATGAGAGGCTTCAAAATTTGTACTGTACCCTAGATAGTATTATGGTTTAGGAGGTGGTCTGGAGCACGAATTTTAAATAAAGGCTGGAACATTCTGCTATACACTAGACTTTTGTTCGCTTTGACTAATAAGAAATAAGAGGCTTTTATATTTCTCTAAGGCAGAAATATTTCTTTCCACGTCGGTAGCGTTTAGTTCACAACATCAAATATTGCTCCTCTTTTACAGACTTGGTCTATCGCGGTTTAAAATACAACGCGTAGGCTACTTTTGTACACATTTTTGATAATGGCAGCGTCCTTATTTTATTCAAACAAAATGGGTAGAGACAAATAATACCAGTTCTAGAAATTTTATTCCACACGAACCAAAAAGAATACCATGAATCTCATCGTTGGACAGTGCATTTCGTAAAATCATTTCAACTATTAACCAACAAATTCACGTATATAACTTTCACTTAAAACACTTAAAACCACTCCGACATGTTTCGATCTTTTCAGACAATCATCAGGGAGTTTCGTTGTTCCTTGCTAAAGTAATTACATATTCACGATTTAGTTCGTTTTTGTAAACAATGTGTTGTAGCAGCATTTCATGTTGCGTAGGAATCTGTTGTAGAGAGTGCAGTTGGCTAGGTGTGCATCGTACGACGCACACCTAGCCAACTACACTCTCTACAACAGATTCCTACGCAACATGAAATGCTGCTACAACACATTGTTTACAAAAACGAACTAAATCGTGAATATGTAATAACTTTAGCAAGGAACAACGAAACTCCCTGATGATGATCTGAAAAAATCGAAACATGTCGGAGTGGTTTTAA
>Ga0123355_10019486_pt1 | contig 10804 bp, 8 predicted proteins | sample TergutEmb28metaG_3_FD_89872 | JGI IMG/M metagenome (GOLD analysis project Ga0123355, IMG submission 89872) | Embiratermes neotenicus P1 segment gut microbial communities from Petit-Saut dam, French Guiana - Emb289 P1 | ecosystem: Host-associated > Arthropoda: Insects > Digestive system > Gut ...
TTGAGACATTGTCAATAACCAACATCCATAATTGACAATAAACCATCTATATTGTTGCATCTTGTTGGTTTTCTTTCCTCACGCTTTACTCACGATGCACGGTCACAGGAACATAAAGCGTACTATTTTGAGGTTGTTTTGATGGTTACTGTGAGGACTCCCTGATAATGACACCTGTCATGAGCCGAAACATGTTGGAAATTGTAATTTGTTCCTTTTTGGGTAATTCCCCAGCGTCTGAGTTCTAATTTCCGACGTTTCGGAAGTCATTATCGGTTCCATCTTCATAGGCAGGTGAATGAATAATTCATTCACCTGCCTATGAAGATGGAACCGATAGTGAGTTCCGAAACGTCGGCAATCAGAACTCAGACGCCGGGGAATTACCCAAAAAGGAACAAATTACATTTAGAACACGGCGAAGGCTTAAAAACAAGAATGTTGGAAATTGGTTAACGTCTGAACAACATGTTTTGTGCGTCTAAGGTTGGTTATACAAATTAACGCATGTTTAATTCTTCTCTGCAACTTTTACTCCAAACATATTTCGCTGCGGAGATGAGAGCAGAGAAGTACAGCGGTCTTCATGCAAAGTGTCCACTACTATTACTTCGATTCCAACCAAAACTGAAAAGGACCAACCGTCTTTCATAAAATCCTGCAATATGAAATTTCATCGAAGTCCCATCAGTGATTCTCAAGTCTGTACATACTGAGACAGGCAGAGAGAAAGGATGGGACAATAGTATGATTTTGACTGGCGCCAACAGATTGCTTTGGTCCACTTGGTGATCACGTTCCCCGTACGTGTACTCCACACAAGTTATCTTCCACTTTTGTACATATCATGCTATTTATACGGCACAGGGGGTGTGGGCGAACCTACTTTGTTTCTGCTTGCTTAAAAGGGTAATAAATCCAAAGCTTTCCAAAAATATTGACACCTAGGAACGTAATCACATCGTCAGTTTTCCTTGTCATTATACTGCCTCTTGTAAATTTGATTTTTTCAAAACTGTTACAAAATTACAATGCAAACGTACGAGTGTCTGTCTACATGTCTGTCTGTCTGCGTGCATGTGTGCGTTCTTGCGTAAGAGGGAGGATAAAAGTAATGTTTACTTTCGTAGCTTGAGGCTGCAGTAGCTAAAGTAACTGGCTTTATAATACCAAGAATATAAAGTACGGAGTTCCACCGTTAATCAGAAATCTTCTAATCAAGAAGAAAGCCAGTACGGAAATATTCTGTATCTTTAAAAAAGTAATATCCGTCCCTCTCAAAACACAGAAGTTAAGAGATAAATCTGTTCTCTTCAAACCAAACGACAGTGTCCCTCTGGATTTATTGTCACTACGATATTTCTGCAGTTAACAGCAGCCTTCAAAGCGTGTTTCCTTTCCAACCCCTGCTAACATCTCATTTATTCCCCATACACTGAGCTCAAAGGCTTATGGTTGAAATATCGCTCAACATTAAACAATCAATTTCAATTCCAGCTGTCCTACGGACAATATCTTTGAACATCTTGAAAGGACTCTCACAACAGGATGTCAACAACTAATTGATACCTAACTCATGCAACATGTTGGGTTACTAACATCAGCTATAGCCATTAAAATCTAATTTTACCACCAAAAAATAATGTAAATGTTTTCTTACGAGTACTACCACTATGTATCCGAAAAGAAGGGACACATGTTTGAGGTCTGTTTCTCTTCAATCTCAAACGTTGCACAGTGCAGAGAGAGAGGCTACAAATGCCAGTCTTAACGCGTTCTGTTATAAATAGGAATCTTTAAGGAAGGAATCCATGAAACTGCTCAGTTTCTTCGCGGTTGTATTTCTCCGCAGACTATTCGACCAAATTCAAAAGGACAATACAAAATGACTCAACAAATCAGGGAATTTACTTCTTCCATAAGACGGTAACTTCAAAAGGTAACATATGACAAACTGAGATGTGTGTAATATATTAATACATCAAACATGGCTACTGACATCAGGATTCTGTCTTTTCATATAATACACCGATCTCGCGATATTATATGTGGAAATTACGATTTATTTATTAAAAATACGAAGACTGCGATGCCGCAAAAGTATGATACAGGCAGTATAATGCAACAGAAAATTCGGACGTTTCCCAAAGGCAGGCCACTGAAAGAGCTGCATATAAAATGTGTAAAACATTGCTTAAAGTCAACGACAAAATGGGGGAACTGAAACGGCACAAATTAATGCCAATTCGGAAACAGGAAACTTTACACCAGCAATGGTGAAGACAGAACATTTCATATAAGCAGAGCCAATCACAACAGGATTATGAAATAAGGTCCGTAACCGCCCAATGAGACGATTAACTTTATTATCTGCTAAACTACACAAGCAGTCACTGCACGGTCAGCGACATTTTTAGACCTCAGTGAGCCACCATCACGGTTCATTTTAATTTAAAAATTATCACTCTCTTGCTATAGCGTCACAATCAGCATGTGCATAAAACTCTAACTGGCAGAGAGACTTTACATCAATTTTAAGCCATTTCGCTCTCCTAAGCGTTCACACTGTGCATTTAAATCTTCCATGTAAAAAGGTTTTTGTATTAACAATTACGTTATTTATACAGCCACAAAATTCCTGTTTGTAGTTAAACACTCCATACTCGGTAGGACTCCTCTGGACGAGATGTCAGCGCGACAATGCAGAGACCCCTACCTGACAACAAACAACACTCACTCCATACCCCCGGTGAGATTCGAACCTGCAATCCCAGCAAGCGAGCGGCCGCGTACTCACGCCTTCGACCGCGCGGCCACTGGGATCGGCTTGTATATTGTGTATGCTTGTGCCCCCCCCCCCAAAAAAGGTAACAAACTGTAGTTTTAAAAATAAAATATCGTTTGGTTATTGCGTTCCATCCAATTTAGGGCAACGCGTGAGTATAAATTCCGTTTCTAGCTTTCGCACAGTGAGAAACATTAACTTCAAAACTAAGAAAACGCTAACATTAAGGACGCTGTAATACACAGGAAACCAAAACGTCACTAATACAGACGCTTATCACATTTCTTGTTGTACAACTTTAATTTGTCTATCTGCTCTTCTATTTCATTCAATCAGTTTAACATTTCGATTAAATCTGTTATTAGGATCTACCCTGGAAGTCACAGGGCAAGTCGAATTTAGGTTTAATATAGGTTCAATATAACTTTGGCACGGAATATACATCTCTTTACAAAACACAACCCATCCAGTAAACATTTTTCGATAAGGTAAATGTCTGGCGAAACACAATAGGGAAAAATAATTTCTGACCGATACATTGCACTTGCATTAAGATTAGGGTTTTCTGTAATACGGTAGTAGTTGAGTTATTAAAAAAAAAAATTGGAAAATACACCTTACACCAGGTGCAGACAAAGTACAGCTCTGTACTCGAAAATTTCAATCCGGCCCGCAGTTAATAGTAGAGATTTTATTTATTGTGTCCTAATATACAGCGCAAAGAAAGTGTTGTCCTTACAAATACAACTAACCTACATTCAAAAGTAGAATTTTACACTAAATCAAGTTTTGGATACTTAGTACTTACGTAGGTCTAATGTTTTCATTTCCAGCAAATACAGTATTTTGTGAGCCAACTCTTACGTATTTTGGCAGATACACATCAGTATGTGAATTCAGTATGGAAAAGTGATTTGTTTTAAAATTTCTGAGCCAGAGATATTTCCAGGGAAGCTCTCTGGTCCGCGTTCTCTCCGAAATAGACCTCACCAGAAACAAGAAATTACACCCTTGTGTACGCACAAAATGGGATCGCCAAGAAGCATCCGCGATATAATGAAGCGTGAGCGAGGTGCAACTGTATTAGATGCAATGCTATTGCGACATGAAGCACTTAAATACTCCACAGCCACTCCAAACAACTAACAACCATTATACAGCTCCGGGCACCAGAAACATGGTATAAAGACATGATTTTGTGATCGCCTGTCGAATAAAAACAGAATAAGATTTGCTGTCTTATGGAATTTTACTCTCGTAGACGTCTGTAAACGTTTCAGAGGTACTTTGCGCCTCCTTCTTCAAGGTAGAAGAATGGAGTCGAAACATGGAGTTCCTCAGAAATATTGGTCAACTTATATATTCTACCCCAAAGACGTTAGCAGTAAATCTGTCCGAAACTTTGTTAACTGTCTTCCAGGTTACACAACCACACAATGTGCAGTTCACAGCCCAGGACACAGTAGACCTCTTCTTCGCCTTCAGCACCGCTGAACCACAAACATCACACAATAGGTACGCTAAAATTTGTAACATATGCCGTGTAGCCTTGGCAAATTAGCTCGCACTTTCTCTGTCTTCAGATTTTGTAAACACATTTGCAAGGTATCGCACCTGTTTGCTTATCTTTAATTCAAGAACCCTTTAGTGCTTGTTACAGCCTCAACCGAAACCGCACTGCCTCACAGCTGCCTTACATTTTCATCCTTTAAGAAATGTTTACTACTTTACACCTACATGAAGACGTCTCTATTCTTCACAATCTTCGCACTTCATCCCACTTAAGTACTACTAATCACTTTTCAACAACGCTCGCTACTGTGCTATCTCCAGACAATCTCTCTGTTATTTATGACCATCGCTATATAGAGTGCCGTCCAAAAGTTTCAGGACTTTTTTTAAATCGAATATACACGAGGAAGACACGTACTTTTTTTCATTCAAAATAAGCTCCATTTGCGTATATACGGGCTTTTGCGCGGTCGTACAGTTTCTGAAAAGCTGCCGAAAATTCCTCTTTTAGGGCCTTCTTTAATTCATCAGTTACGGCTTCTTGGATCTCAGCAACAACCGCAAAGTGGAATCCTTTTAACTTCATTTTCAACTTGGAGAACAGAAAATAGTCTGGTGGAGATAAATCTGGAGAGTACGGGGGGTCATAAAGGGTTGTAACATTTTTTGGGGTCAAAAATTGGCAAACACTTGCACCTTTGTGGGATGGGGCATTATCGTGCAAAAAGAAAACAAATTCGAGAGCAGAACGCAGCTGGACGAACCCGATGAATGCGCTTCAGGAGGTGATCCATTACTCCTTTACAAAATTAAGCATTTACTGTTTTTCCCTCTGTTATGAATTCTTGATGCACTACGCCTTGAAAGTCAAAAAAATTATCAACATGGTCTTGATGCGAGGCCTTTGGAATTTTAATTTCTTCGGCCGAGGGCATGTCTCACCAACCCATTCAGAATTCTGTCGCTTTGTTTCGGACTCACAGGCAAAACACCAGGTCTCATCTCCCGTAATAATTTTGTTGAACACATTTTTGTCCGCATCGGCCATCGCGATAATGTCTTGGCAAGATGGGGCTTGATCTTCCCTTCGCTCAGGTGTCAAGGAGTGTGGAACAAATCGTGCACACAACTTTCTCTTTCCCAAACCCACTTTCAGAATCCGAAGAACTACAGCCTTGCGGGTGTTCAAATATTCTGCTATGGTTCTTGAAGCGACTCGGCGGTCATTTTTGACCAAATCAGCAACAGCAGCAATGTTTACCTCAGTTCGAGTCGATTTTGGACGGCCACCTCTCTCGTCATCTTCTGCCAGCTCCCTTCCGCCTCGAAATCGAGAATTCCGCCTAAAAGCGTTTGATCGGTTCACAGCCTCATTTCCACAAGCCGTTTGCACCAATATTAGTGTTTCTGACGCAGATAGTCCGGCTTTGAAACACAATTTTATGGCAACTCTCTGTTCATTTCCGCCATCCATACCGTATAAAAAAACTGACTATACAAGACCAGTTATAACTCGTAAACTGTCGAAGATAAACAAACGAAACTCGGTGTGTGAACGGATGTTGGTTGATAGTACAGGTTGCGGCAGAAAGAACACCCCAATTTGGGAGGGTCATAGCTTCGGGTGGGGAGCGCGTACAGTAGTGGGGAGCGCGTCGTCGAGCAGCGGTGTACGTGCCGTTTTCAGTGTACACCATGGTGTGGTTGGGAGAACATCGTGCCTTAATTGTTGAGGAGTTTATAAAAAATGGCGGGTCGCCGGTAGCAACACAGTGTGCAATTCGCATCCGCTTTGCGCTTGGTCGACGGGAGGCTGTTCCTGATAAGAAAACTATTTACCGTTGGGTATCAAACTTTAGACAAACAGGACAAACTATGGAAGCTCTGAAGGAGGCGATACGACAGGAAGTTGCTGCCATTACACCTGAAATGGTTCTCAAGGTCATGGACAACTACCGAGAGGCTATATCAGTGTATCAATATTCAAGGCCGCCACTTGAGTGATGATTTGTTCAAAATACATTGATGTAAAACGGCATTCTATGTTCTTTCCAGAAATAAAAAATATTTGCCGTATCTTCTTTGGTTTTGAATTTATTCGCTTCTCAAATAGGGGAGTTCTTTCTGCCGCACCCTGTACTTAGTGGGTTGGCCGATAGATCGCTCTAGTTCTGTTATTTAAAAAAAAAATCAGTCCTAAAACTTATGGGTCGCACTGTGTATATTCGGTTCTTCTATTTTCTCATTTTATAATTAAAAGCGATTTTCTTCCTTGTTGTTTAAATGAAAGATATCAAATAAATTATCCATTTATGTATTTACTTTTGTTCTGCAACTGAAGGAAACGCTGTTGCATTTAAGGGTCAGTATGCAGTACTTCCAGGCGAATTTACACACACATCACCGTCTAGACGGCATAGCTCGACGAAACATCTCAATAAGCAACGCTGTGTTCAAAACGGCTACCAGTACATAACTTTAAATATTAAAACAAATGTAAGCCCTGTTGCCCAGCACAAATTATTTATCTTAAGTATGAAGACTTAACGTGATGTCACTGATGGCTCAGCTAGTCAAAACGTTTTCCACCTTTCATGGAACGCATTATATCATTACCGCGTTCTCAGCGGCTTGGCTCTGGTGCCTAGCACAAGCTCATTAATTCAGTCCACCACATTCCCACGCTTTAATTCGTAAAGACAGATTTTAATACTACAATCCCATCTACACATGACCTTTCAAATAATCTCGCGAATTCAAAATTCAGGTTTGCTGAATAAAGCTTTGAATTCACTCCAAATCTCCCATTCGTCCGTCACATGCTCCTTCATTTGATCATTATTATTATTTCGTGATGTGTGCCAATTTCAAGGCTCCTCGTTACGTATTCTGCTTCGGCTTCAAATTACTCTCTACTTCTTAGAACCAAAAGTCTCTTCAGCACCGTCTTAACAGACACCCTCAAGCTAAATTCTGTCTTTTGGTTTCCGCACCCCGTAAAGGTACGTAACTCTGGCTCTGGGACTATGTAGTATGCTACAGATGCCATATGTTTTCGACATAAAATGCAAAACCATCGTCAGTACATAAGAGATGACGGAATAACTGGCTAGATACACATATAATGAAGGCCTTGCAGTGGCGAGTACAACGTGACTAATCCACAAAAGCCTAAGTTATACTCGTATACTCTGTGTTCCTCCCTGACAATGAGACACCAAGACTCAGAGCTATACAGAGTAAAGGGTAAAATTAATTATGGTGTGGCGTAATTTAATCTTTTGAGTCTTTAGATACGAGACGGAAAACAAAATATTCTGAACTTAATGGCTGTCAGTATTCCCTGAATTTAACCAGCTTCGTGAAGGTAATTCTTATTTATTAGTGACTCTGAGATTCGTAAAATTTCACAGAATAAGCATCGTACGATAGCAGGGTCTGAACACGAGTTCCAGTTAAGTAACTCTTTTGTTTCCTGTTTCCTGTCAAGATGCACATCTCACCCACAGCCGCAACGGATTACGTCAGTATTGTGCAGGGCCAAAGTTTTAACGAAACCTAGATGCTTGACGTGTATCTGCATCTATTTTCTTACGGTATTAGAAATAACATTTTTATTTCTTCATTAATCGATGTCGTCGTAAGAATAGCTATGCTATATAAGTAATGTCGACTTTTCCACCTTAATCTATCAAACTTCAAAAGTAATTATTGAAGAAGTCCCCGAAAGTACCGTTAGTCTAACTATAAAATAACACAGACTTTCACACTATAAGCCAAACGTGATTACTTCATTTCCACAAGAGCTGCTTTGTACAGTAACTCTCAAGAGTTCACACAAGATGTCTGTCAGTTGATAAGTGGAAGCGCTGCATGACGTACATGTAACATTACTCTCCAGCAGCCCACTTTGGCAACACTCTACATTTCGCCAGCAACACAAATCTTGCCTTTCAGTCCCAAAGTTTCTTTCCTCATCCCACCTTCAACAGGTATTTCATAATTTAATTGTAAATGTAAATCTGGGAAAAATACATGCGTATCAAAGATGTTAAAACACGACAAAATGTCAACATAATAATCTCTACGCGCACTGAGAAAAAAAGGTCAATAAAGAACTACAATTCTGCTTCCCTGTTTCCCAGAGCGCATCCATGTTACGGCCCGGAAAAAGAAATCCGCGCATGTAATATTTGAGTTAAGCGGTGCATTGTGAAGTATCGCCCAATCCGCGTGCCACAATTAATCACCCTGGCGCCCACCCCCGTAGTGGAAGGTGTGGGGTCAGGAGAGGCAGCAGCTGAGTTGCCGAGCAGTGAGACTCAGAAGTGGGCCCACTGCGGAAAGTAGCTATTGTTACCAATATGTCTTGTGATTGTGCACATTTTGCTTTTCAGATAAGCAAAATTTTGACGACGACTGCTATCGACATTATTCTTCAGAAGGGCCCACAAAAATCATTAAAAAAATGTCAGGAGAGTCTGGTGTCGTAGACCATCTAACTTCAAGCCGAAAAAGACGGGATGGAAATTCATTACAGAAGATTTTGGAGCAACACGAACATTGAAGTGTCGGCAGTTTACCCGCACTTGCACCTTTCGAAATAAAAGAGAAACTCTCAAAGCAAATGCCCTCTCTTCTGTAGTATGTGACGCCATATTCACGAACGTTGCTCTCAAATTAAACTCCATCATCATTTTTCTAAAGCGTATCAACATCAGAGCAGAATGGTCCTACAAAAATTACAAAATTCAATTACGCCTTCCGTCAAGATTCTGCCTACATGTGCGCGTACAATGAATGACCCACACAGGCACCTTCTTTCCTGCTACATGAAATGGTGAGTACCGTACCCTGGGACACGACGTGATACAGTCTGTGGAAGCTGAACGACTCAGCGGGAAATAATGCGTCCATCGTAGGGAAAAGAACATTGGTAAATTTCTACCAGACTCAACGGCTCACACCCCAGAATACGACAATCGTCACAGTCAAGGTCGTGAGAACCCCGAATCTCACACCTAACAATCTCTGTAAATAATACTATCAAGGGTGATAATATCAACTACAGTCATTTTTTTAAAAGCAAATTAAATATCGCTTAATGGAAACCAACCTGAACTGAACTCTCACAGCATTATCCACATACACCAACAAGATAAGCAACGTACGTACAATGTAATATTAAGGAGTGTCTGCGTAAACATTATTGCCGTAGAAAAACCAGTAAGTGAGCTAAAACATATTCTGAGTGTGTGTATGTGTACGTACATGTGTGTGTACATGCATGTGGGTACGCGCGCGCGCGCGTGTGAGTAACCTCTGTTATTCAGCCTGCAATGCGCATGCGTCATATTGTCACCTGTGGCCTGTCCTGCCCTACCATTGTTTCCCACATGATATCAAACACGCCACGATTTTCGGGAAAAAGTTATTGAAAATAAGACGTGTGTCTTGATTTTGTCTACAAATTTGTCTGAAACACTTCAGCAAGATATCATAAATGTACAGAAGTCTTAATGCAAGATACCCGTTATTCTTGTCAGATTTTAACGAAACTTGAATTTTTTCTACACATTTTCGAAAAAAATACTCAAACATCAACTTTCATGATAAACCGTCTAGTGGCAATCGAGTTGTTCCATACGAACGGACGGGCACACAGACGGACGGACGGACGGACGGACGGACAAACATGATGAAGCTAATAGTCGCTTTTCGCAATTTCGCGAACGCCCCCAAAAATGCACAATTAATGTAAAATCGCAAATCATCCACACACACGTAAACTCTACCTCATGTCCCAGCGATAAATGTGTACGGATTGTTATTGGTTTTATACAAACTGTGTGTACTTGTTGGTGTACATGGATTATTATAGTCACAATATACGGAACGAAAAATACTAAATATGTTAGTATCCTTCAAGCCAATCAGTCGGACATGCAACACACATGAACATTTCAGACTGAAACAGGCATTAAGTTCCGCAGTCAGATCAAACGGCACACTTACGTGTTTCCATGGTCGCAGTGTTATCAGTAACCAATTAAACGTCACATGAAGGAAAATCCATTTACCTGAAACAGAATAAAACAAATCATTACTACAAATAGAACGAATCGGTACAATGACAATAACAGCGCACTGTTCAAAATTCCCATCAGTTTCTTTCGTTTATTTCTGAAAATTGTCACTATCCTCCTACAAAAACGCTGCACCTTAGCTAAGACTCCGATACATAATAATATAGCAGCTGAACATATAATCTAATATGTACACCACGACAGTCTCTCAAACTTTGCAGTAACTGGAAAGGTCTCAGAATCCAGTTTGAAAAAATATATTTCCCATGACACAATTTTACAGATTTTCCCCAGTCTTGGAAAACACCCGAAGAGAGTTAACAACTCTCCCCCCCCCCCCCCCGTTTTTTTTTTTTTCTCCATGAAACCGTTTAACTTAACCCAAATAACCCTCCCAATCTGTCCCCTCAGCTAAATAAAA
>Ga0123355_10019487_pt1 | contig 10803 bp, 5 predicted proteins | sample TergutEmb28metaG_3_FD_89872 | JGI IMG/M metagenome (GOLD analysis project Ga0123355, IMG submission 89872) | Embiratermes neotenicus P1 segment gut microbial communities from Petit-Saut dam, French Guiana - Emb289 P1 | ecosystem: Host-associated > Arthropoda: Insects > Digestive system > Gut ...
AAACCGTTCAACTTTGGATATAGGTGTTTTGGGGTTTTTCGGTATAGTTTAACATAAAGAACACCCTCCCGAAGTCTGGTCCGTTCCTCCTGTTACACCCTGTATATATATATATATATATATGCTCTGTAAAAATTATATGGTATATATTATAGCTACAGTTTTGAATGCAGATGTAAGGCAGTTGTACTGATACATAAGGCACACTTCAGTCCTGCATTTTAACGGCACTGGAACCGTCATTTGATAAGAAGGTGACTTAATCTGATGTTCATTACAGTTCTAACTTAATGCGTATAATGCTTCAAAACTTTTTTTTTCTACAGTGGTGTTCTTTCTAGTCGTATTGTTTTCTTTTGAACAGTGGGGTTTATTTGGAACTCTGGGGATGTTCCGGCGGGCGTGTCTTCGTTGTTTTGTGCCAGCTGTGACTGTTCCATTCGCTACCGCCAACTGGTTATCTGAAATTATTTAAGTCTGCTTTCAACATAGTATTTTTTCTGGCTTGTATCGTTATTCAGTACTATAATATTGCACCTGCGTGCTGCTCTTTATTTGTACGTTACTCTTACGCACGGTTCTTGGTGTCTCTACTGCTGTCGTGTATTAATCGTAATATTTATACACCTAGATCATATTATACGGCGCCATTACCAGCTTTTCGTGTTTGCTGATACCAGCTTTCTCGTCAGCGACTCAGCGACTGTGAAACTGGTTTCTGGCATTTCAGGCTTCCGCCACGAAATGGCAGAGAACAGCGCTCTTCTGGGTTGTTACGCAGCGTGTAGTGGTAATTTCTTACTTTCTTAATTACCACTACTTGCTGCGTAATAACCCAGAAAAGCGAAGTGCTCTGGTTTCTGCTACGTTTGTAATGCTGACACGCTGACCGACCCTGAAAACTTGGACGCGTCATCTTGCCGTATTTCTTCCGTATTTCTGAATAGGTCCAGAGCGAATCAGATATAGGATGGTTGTAAGGGCAGACGTATACCTTGCAGCCAGTCCTCGTGGCGGTGTTTTTAGTCATGTTGAGGAACGTACTGTTTGAAAACTGTCAATATCGCTGTGTTTAGAAATACAATGCTGTTGTATATCATGGGTTCTAGCACAGGGAAGGGGCTGAGTTTAATTCCAAAAGAGTGGCTGCATTTTGCTTTTATGTCTCGCTAAGTCTACTGACGCCTTACCCGCAGTTTTACCCTTTTTACTTTGTTGCTGCAATACTGCTTCAAGATTCTTATCAGTAAAATGTATTTCGTCCAATTTCGCCGTTGGTAAAAGAACGAACTTTTTGAACGTACTTACAAACTTAACTGTTTTTGTGTTTGTTCACGTTGTATCAAACATTGATTCAATCATGTAAGATTAAGCTATTAACAGCAAACAGAATTTCTGTACCCATTTTAATTAATGCTAATATCATTATGAGCTTACACTTAACGCCGCGACCTTTCTAGGCGCGTTCGCAAAAGTTACAGAAAGCGACTATGAGCTTCGCCATGTTCATCTGCCCGAACGGAACAGCTCGGCTCCTACTGGACCGACTGGCGTAAAATGTTATATTGGGAGACTCTTATTAAAATGTGTCGAGAAAATACAGTTGTTGTTGAAACTGGAAAAAAAAAATCAGGTGCTTTACGTGAATGCTGAATCTTTCAAGAAATGGGAAGAGTTTCAGATATGCTAGTAAGTGCAGAAACAGTCAAAACATATTTCAAGCTAAATACGCTTTTCTGAAAATGGTGCCTTTCACGAGATGATTACGAAAAAATAAGACAGCCAGTCATGGAGCAGAAAGGTGCATTTGGATGCAGACGTGAGGTATCGAACCTTAATATTTAATAGTTATTGCTTTCGGTTGAGTTAAGCTTTGACGTTAAGATGCATTCTGCATAGCGGGCAATTAAGGCAAAGATACATACAGTCAAGATATAAAATACTTTCTGCTGTAACATTCATTATAATCACTGGATAATATGGCGCTACATGTGTAGATGGGTATCTGTTGCAGGGTGACTTAATAATCTATTGTGCAGACTTTGTTATACGACGTCACAGGCGTCACAGGCCCTAAGAATAGTAATGTTTCTACTGTTTAGGATGCTTTGGGAGGAATTTGTCATATTTCGGGGTAATGTTTCTTTTGCTAAAAACATTGATATACTTAACCAAAATACGTATATCCGAAGTTGAACGGTTTCCGAGACAATGGCGAAATAAATTTTAAACGAGGAGGAATTTGTAGTTTATGTAATTGTTACCACCTGTCTGACCTGTAACAACTTAGTGACGTAAATACATTGATTAAGTAAGAAAAACTTGCATTGTTTTCATAAAAATCTTCCATAGTGTACCATGTACTTTACATAGCACACTCACCTTCGCATGGCTTGCCTTGGCTATCGGCTCAAGGACGGGCCTGCGCAGTGTATCGTTAAAGCATCACTTTAAATAGGTGTAGTACGCAGAGCCGCAACAAGAACACTTTTTCTCGCGTCATTATCTCCGTTACAGTTCAGCTTCGGATGTAGCTATGCTCGGTGATATCGATGTAAATTAACCTAAGAAGCGTTCTCACGAAGTGGGCCTACAGCAGACTGCTGCTGAAGCACCCTTTATAGGAGATAAACAGTCACTGGCAAATATATTGGAAAGTTTGATATGTTCTGTATTCTATGCATTAATTAGGCGCATGACATTTATTAAAAATACCAACGAGTGAATTTTTGTTTCTTGACTGTAATTTTAGTGCATAATGACCATCTACATGTTTCGACCACTCATGTGATGTACGTAGAAGGTAGATTTGGTGGACTGTGATCCAGAATGGTGAGCAATGATACCTGCACTCTATCATCGCTCACCAGCTGGATCACAGTCCACCACATGTACCCTCTGTGTATATCACACCACATAACCACACTGCAGACAACAATTTTTAACTTCCGATATCTTAACACCCATCACCGTTTTACAATTTAACCGGAATTTTAACTACAACGTCATGATTTTAACTGCGGAGCTGTCCTTACACATTATACTTATATTTATATTCTTGCTTTTACCACCCTGAAGATGGCCACATGAGTGGGCGAAACATGTCGATGGTCACTGCGCACTAAAATTGCAGGCATAAACCAAAGTGCATTGGTTGGTCTATTTAATAAATGTTATGCACATGTTGGACAGTGTCTACTGCCACTTGTTTCTGGTCATCTGTCAGCCGTCAGCAGTCACAGGTCAAAAATGTGTAAGAAAATTATGTATGACACGTTTATTAACTAAAATGCCTGAAATCTGAGTCTTACAATTTTAGCAAGTTGCTGTTGTGGAATAACGACCTGTTAAGATTAAATGATGTGAATATCTGGGAAAGATTCCAGGATGCAACGATACGAACGCGCCTATGTATATGCACGCATATCGCGAAATGTAATAAAATATTGCCTTCTGTGACAGAAGGTTATTCGCAGATTTAAGTTCACGTGATTGTATCGCCTTTGTTATAATTATGCAGTAGTGATATTTAGTGTTTGTTGCTATGACGACTTGTAGACCAGTTAGTATTAAATTTATATACACTGGAACTGCCTCTGCAGCTGTCGTTAGCTTCACGTGGGAGGGGCTGTGTTATCGAACGGAAGATTTGTTGTTAATTACTCCAGTCGAGGTAGAGCCCAGTTCATACCGTTGTAGTGAAATTCTTTAGAATTTCGTATTTTACACTTTTTTTAGTATTTTTAATTTCAGCCAATAAAATTAGCGGTATCCAGATTAACTATTGACTCTTTGCGTAATTTTATGTGTATTCAGGATTTCGAAATTCTGAGAACCAGTAGGCATGTTCTTATTGGCACCTTTCTGTTGATGTAGACGAATCGCCGCTAATAAATTGTTACTCCAGGTGCACCGTATTGTTAAACTTGGCCTCGTATTTTGTTCTGTAAAATAAAATTAGACAACATGAAATATCGATGCAGTTTGTACGTTATTTATAAATTATTCTTTACAGTCTTCAGCAAGTCCTGCTATGACTAGAAGGAAAATAGGTTAGGTTCAATTAAATGTGCCTGTTTCGAAGTGTTTTATTTTTTTTTAATATACACGCACTTGAATGCAGATTATGATTATCTAAAGAAACAATGAGCAGTAATATCACGCTATCTTGAGCCTCAAACAAGAAATGAATATTAGTAAATTTGCAGTGAGTGGGACATAATTGGTACAGTGATCCATTTTGTATTGTCTGAACACACAGCATGCAACAGATTGCTGTCTGATTGTAACCACACAAACAGTAACAGTAACAGACGTACACTGTATTTGGTGTATTGTTTGTTACATAAAGTGAATTTGATTTTTAATTAGAATATGACTTACATTGTTAGAGGTATGTTGAATTATTCATAAACGTTGGAAACGACAGACGATGGTAAATATAAGGAGAGATTAAAGTAAAATTCAACATTTTCTTTTAAACATAAGCTGATTGAAATACAACTTTGAATTTTGCGTTGTGGGAGCTATTTTGGACCCTGTAGAAATTCTGGGTTTTGTTTTTGGTGTTTGAGTGGTTTTATTGGCTTAGTAAAGCTAATTAGGTTGCTTGTTATACGTTAGCCTATAATTCTTCGACTACTGAAATTGTTGTAACGAAAAATGAATATTTAGGTTGTCTTCATTATGCCATCGGCTGTTTCAAGGTGCGAAGTGACAAATGTTTGTACTATGTGCTGCATTTCCGCTATAAATTTATTCACTGTATAAGATCGAATTCTTAAAAAGTCCTGTAGCATTTATTGTGTGATGTAATATGAAACAATTTGTAGCTCATAAGTATTAACATTTGCTATGTGGTATTGTCTTTGACTTTGTGGAGACCGTTTACTATAATTTGCGGTAATGCTTGCCACATTATTTCTGAGAGCACGTACAGTGTAGTGTTTATTGGCTGAAGAAATAATATATGGCTTACTGATAATGTAAAGAGCTTCTGAAACAGCAGATATGTGCATTGGTGATACATAACTGGTAGAGTGACCACTGCTAGTTGAACTAACTTAAACATATGCGAGCTTCATATTCTGTAATAATTTAAGAAAATTCAATTGAAATAATACAAGCATAGTCACTGAGGAAGTTGTATGACATTGAAACATGGCAACTACGTTCTATCGAAATTATTTCTGGTTTTATAGTGAGAGAGTCTTCGCAGTAGATTTCAAGCACATGAGATCGGTTATAAGAAAATTTAAATCTTCAACCTGTATTAAAAACGAGAGTCTTCTTTTCTATTACAGTGTTAACCTTTTCGAATTGCGAACTGTAATTGTTCTTTTTAAGTGTGAAATATTTATTGTAAAATTTGATTTTGGATTTTAAAATACGTTCTTCTTCTTATTATTATAGAAACAGAAACTGTCTAGGCGAACACTTGAACACAACAACAGAAGGAAATGTGTGCTTCTTTTATGTTTGCATTGAAAATAAACAGTTTCAAATCTTTAAACTGCGTATATGGGCAATGAAAAAATATGTATAGTCTTGAATATTAAAGTGTTTGGGGTATGATGCCGTGTAGATTTGTAATTACTTGACTTTTCGCAGGTGCTTGTGATTCTTCTTGGGTGTTAAGTAGAATAGACGACCCTGAATATGGAGCCGACAGCTTCTTGTAGCTCCTCCACATATCAGCGAATTAATTACGAATGCACACGGCACTATATCTCAGAACACTTCAATCTTCATGGACAAAGCCGTGTAGACCTAATAATCACGTATTTATCAAGTGCTCTAGTTATGAGGGTGGGTAGTGTGTACCTTTGCAACTTTGTGCACAGGTTTCTTGTACTGGAAGTAATCCCATTTTTATCAACACAGTGTTTTTCAAACACCTGACTTAAGGGATAATTATATGTTGAAAGTAATGTACTGTATTGTGTACAGACACTAGGTGGAGTTATTCAAAATATAAGTTTACAATTGAAACTCGTATTCTAAAATGCAATACCTATATAGCTGATATTTTACATCAGATAAAATTGTTTGTGGCATACAATGTAAAGAGCTTCTTGGCAAGTGTATTATTCCTTTATAAAAGGATTGTGTCAATTACACATTTGCCATATATTCACAACCATTCTAGATGACAGTGCTGAAACATAGTAATTATGTTCCTTTTGAAAATGCAAACAAATGATTACAATCATAAGAGAGAAGAAGTTACGTACAGTGTAATATTTACATGAAATGGTACTGTGCAGTTTTGGTGTGTGCGTGTGTGTGGTGAACTGCGTCAGCAGTATTTCAGTCACAGGGAGCGGGTATTGCGTACATTGGTGTTACGACAGGAGAGGCGTAGGTGCCAGGGGCGGTCGTCGCAGGAATTTAGTCTGGAATAAGTAATTATTACAGTAATACGTTCTCGGAATATCAGCCGCGTTAAAGCTGGGTCGAAATCTAATGTTTCGGAGGCCTTCTGTGCCTCCATCATCAGGGACGATGATGTCGACCTGAGGACAGAGAGAGCTTATTTCCCAAACGCTCGATTTCAACAGAGCTGTGATGCGTCGATAGTCGGAGAACGTTCTCGTGAATTCGTGCGCCGTGAAAACTTCAAGTCTTGCAGCTCGTCAACCGTTTTTGTCGCTTACGCTCGAACATTGTGAGGTTAAGTCTTAATTCATTTGTACATTGTGAATGCAAAGACAGTCCATGCGGTTTGCACTAAAATTGGCACGGCGACACACAGTCTTTACATATTTGAGCTCTTCATTACTTTCTTCAGTTGTTAAAACACTTAGAGCTGTGGGATGCTGCTGCATTTAACAATAACAAGACCTCATTTCTGTGTCTCACATACCGTCATAGTGTTGTCAGCCACACCACATATCTGCACAGTATTCAATAAACTGCCCAAAGGATCGCAGGGCAACGAGACCTGAATCCAAAATACAACAGGACCAATTGGGGTACCATGAAGTGGAAACAGCGTTAAAATTGTTTTAAAAAGATAGAACATCTAATAATTAAATGTAGTACAGTCTATGAAGATTACTGTCTTCTGGGTTGTGATGTCATGTAGTCTGGTAGTTTTTACAAGACAGTAGTCTTCATAGTCACCGCTGTATGAGAACCTCAAATCTCACATAGCATAGTCTAATTTAAATGTGAGTTTTAATTCAAATTCAGTTTCTGAATTGAGATTACAGTGACCCTGTTGCCCCGCACAGGACTTCAGCATAAAACTGTTATAAAAGAGCGACAGGGCCTGAGTCACCCCACAACCGTGTTTTTCATTCTGTCTGCCGCTTGGGTGCTGGGATTCAGTTGTCTCTGGAAACGCCATCTACTTCCAGCTGCTGCTGCTGTCCACAGGCTTCCGAATGTCTCTGTACAACCCTGGCGGTATTCTGACACTTCTGTGTCTTCATGCGAGCCACTGAAAGTTTTCGGTTATGTTTGTTGATTCTTCAGTACTCTTCTTCTTCTTCTTCATAATTATAATCGTCTTCATCTTCATTTTCACTATAAAACATAGCAGTGAACCAAATAAATTAGTCATATTCAGTGGATTAGCTAGTAGGTGTGGCAAAATTTTATTTTGCGGACTTGCTCTATTTGGCATAGTTTGTAATAAGTATGGACTCACTTATGGAGAAGTTCTGGAAAACAATGTTAGATACACCAAGGAAATTAATAGTGTCATATCCTTTACTCTGTGCCAAAAGAGACCGACACTCCAACATTCCTACTTCACCTAAGATTTGAAGAGTTGCAGTACTGACAGCAATGCCACTCACAAAAGTTGTCACAACACTCAGCAACACTTGTGAAAGTACCGTACAGTTATTTAGAATATTTTTTTTTAATGAATCAGAATGATATCTTGAGCTACTAACAATCTTTAACGTGGCATTCTTAAGTTTGTATTGACACCTAGGTTCAATTTCCGCAACCAGTTTGTTTAGTTTGTACTGTAAGTGTTAACGTATGAATACTGAGATGTTATACAGATAACATTATCTACACGTACCATAAATCACTGATATTCGAGGTGATTTGCATCCACAAAGCAACATATTATTTTATGATATTTGAGGTTTTAATGGCGGTGAAGATTCGTATTGTGGTCTTCTGGGTTATGGCACCGTGCGGTCTGGTAGTTGGGTACCAGTGTTTGAGAAACGTACTGCCTCCGTCTTCAGAGTAGAAGTTCTACCCTGTCATAACCCAAAGAATTACAGTTTGTATGCCATGCACTTAATGCATTTTGATATTACACTAGTTGATCGGTATGTCTTTCAGTTTGCTGGAAGGTGTCTTGCTTTATGATGCACCAATCACGTGTGTTAGGACAGTAGGATGATATGTCATTAACAGGCAGCTTGAACAAACCATCGAGGTTTTGGTAACTCAAAATAAAACTGGCTTTCAACTTAATGGTGATAGGCTACCTCAAAGTCCGGACGTAATAGTTTTGCAACGCTTAAAACTGTTAAAGAAAATGCCACGACCAGTCTGGGCCAGAACAGAACGTGTTTCTTCTTCTTTACGTTTTTGTTAGTATTCTTTAATTTTGTAAAGGGTGACTATATTAGTGAATAAAGTTTTATTCTAATTTAAATAACGTAATTATTTCCAATGGTGCAATAAATTCTGCGCACATCTGTCTTGCACACAAATGATAAGATAGGGTGACAAAGTACTGTGTGTGATACAGCTTCTGATTGTCCTTTTTGGAAGAAATATGCCCGGTTTAGTCAAAACCAACTTGTTTCCTACGTTTTATCGAAAAAGTGTGAAAGTCTGTTGTGCTGTATTCAAGGGGTATCGTCAGTTCAGTGCGCAATTTTGCAAGTCTGATTTATACACTCGTAAAATAGTCGCAGTATGGAGAATTAATCCAGGTTAAATAAATGCTTGAGAGCCGTTTGGATCTTTGATACGTACAGAAACACTAAGCAAGGTAAACATTTTATATAACTTTACGTAAATAGTAGATTCTGAAGCTTCAGACAACAATTTTAGACATTTGACATTTCGTCTTGTACCTTCAGGTGTTCATAGAACGCGAAAGTGGAAAAGCCCTACCGACTACAACAATCAGTGCAGATGGTCTAATTGCATCTCATTCACATCTGTAGCGGTAAAGAGGTTTATACGTCCCATCCCCTCATCCACAAACCACAGGAAACTGTGAGGTGGACCGAAAGCAAATTTTCGGTAGTCAGCATATACTGTATGCAATGAATGGTCCTCTGAATGCTGTTAACACAAGTGTCTATTTTTTGTTTACACACTAACAACACAGAACTGCAGCTTCCTCGTGTTCACAGCGTTGTTTGAACTTACCAACTGGTTACAGGAAACACCGCACTGGGCCAATTTTTGCCACATGGAATAACTGTAAAATTTTTGTTATGGTTTTCTGGTCATAGTTCCATGTGGCGCACGTGTATTTACCTGTATTTCAGAAGATACGTTTTACGCATGTGTAAGCATGAAAAATGATGGCTGTTAATCAGAGGTCGATGATTCACGTGCGTATGTAACGTGAACATATATGGTATTGTATATTAACGTTATAAATTACATTAACTACTTTGTGTGAATGTACAATTTAAATACACTTGACATTGCATAGGAATCATATTTCTGTTCACTGCACTGCAACATTGCTGTTCAGATCTTCAGTTACACCGCGGTTTGATGCGTGTCTAGAATTTCAGTGACAAATTTGTGTGGATTTGATGCATTTTAAATAATTCTACTTAACGAAGTAATTTATGGTTTTTCACATGGATGTGTGTGTTAACGTACAGTACACGGACGTATTCAAATGCTGTGAAGCAGAATGTTGGTGTTACTGATGTAGATAAGCCCTAGTAGTGATTACTGTACAGCATGTGTTATTGCAGTACGGTGACTCCGAAACACAATAACCTTCTGTGAGCTGCAGCTTACAGCGATTTGCTTGCTTGCTGTCAAGAAAGTAATGTTTAGTTAACTGTATTCTTTAGCGTTTTATAGGTTCAAGAAGGACAGCTTCACAAATGTACCTGTTTGCTACCTTTACCCTAGACAGGTAATTGTAACAGCACTACACTGTTGTACACTGTGCCAGTAGTATCTGGGATGTACACAGTATACCGGAAGGAAATTTTGTTTAGGTGTTGTAATTTGATTTTATTTCTACGTTTCCGTAACGTTGCTGTCTGTTAAGTGTGCCAGTTATAAGAATGAAATATTGCAAATAAGCGCAATTAATTTTAATATAAATATTACGTTCTCATGACCATGCTGCTGGGTGGGTGACATGACGTGCGGCCGATGCCACGCAGAACAGCATCTCAGATCAGTACAATCCCAAACAGTTTGCACCGACATCGTATTTAGGAAGCATGAGACTCTAACTGACCATGGCAGTGGTCCTGTGCACACAGGAACTGGGATACAGTCTACTGCCATGGGCTCGTTTTTACCCCAGATTGTCTACCTTGGAATTAGTCACCCAAAATTAAACGAGACTTGTACTGGCAGCAGGCATGTCATCTCCGTACGTGCTGTCCTTTGTCTCAGAACCGAACAGGGTATTAACCACTTCTGATTCGAAGTTGGGCTACACACTGCATCTAAATTCAGTACCCACCTCACAGTAAACACATTTAATCTACATTACGAAGACCAACCAATTAATGCTGTCGAGGGGGGGGGGGGGGGGAGAGGCTGTTTGTTTGTTAGTAAGGAGGAAAGCCGGAAAGAATGTTAGGGGAAAAAATTGAGAGCTTGCCCGATGCG
>Ga0123355_10019488_pt1 | contig 10803 bp, 8 predicted proteins | sample TergutEmb28metaG_3_FD_89872 | JGI IMG/M metagenome (GOLD analysis project Ga0123355, IMG submission 89872) | Embiratermes neotenicus P1 segment gut microbial communities from Petit-Saut dam, French Guiana - Emb289 P1 | ecosystem: Host-associated > Arthropoda: Insects > Digestive system > Gut ...
ATTTACGCCTGTGGAGTGTTATATCAAACTGTAGTAGCCTGTTGTACCAACGACGGCGAGGCAGGACACGTTGAACCAGGAATTTTCTCAATGTGGATGTTTGTCCATGTTTTGAGCAGCAGAGTGAGTAATGGGACTCCTATTAAAGAAAATTCATAAATTCCTATTTCAGGATAATGTGGCGGCGTTTATTTGTGCCTTGCCTTTTGTTATTGGTTTATTTGCTTTTCTGATTGTTCCTATGGGATTGTCTTTGTACTATTCATTTACTGCTTTTAATATCTTGTCGCCACCACGTTGGATAGGATTTGACAATTATGTCCGCATGTGGAATGATGACCGTTTTTGGCGTTCAATGAGAGCAACGTTTTATTTTGCTTTTACGTCGGTGCCTTTAAGGGTAGTGTTTGCTTTGGCTATTGCCATGTTATTGCTAAGAGCTTCAAAGATGATTGCCTTATACAGAGCCATGTATTATTTGCCTTCAATACTTGGCGGTTCTGTGGCCGTGGCGATATTGTGGGGAAGAATGTTTGCCGCCGACGGTACTCTTAACAACCTTTTGGAAGTAGTTGGCTTAAACCGCAATTTTAACTGGCTTGGAAATGTGCAGACAGCCATTTGGACACTAATTGTTTTGGCGGCATGGCAATTTGGCTCTTCTATGTTGATTTTTTTGGCTTCACTAAAGCAGATACCAGATACCCTTTATGAAGCCTCAAGTATAGATGGTGCTGGTAAAATACTTCAATTTTTTCGTATCACTTTACCACTTATAACCCCAACTATTTTCTTCAACCTGGTTATGCAGATGATTAACGGTTTCCTGGCTTTTACCCAAGCATTTATTATTTTTGAAGATGGGCGTCCTGTTGATACTACATTGTTCTTCTCCTTGTATATGTATATGCAGGCGTTTAGATTTGGTAGTGCTGGATATGCATCGGCTATGGCTTGGGTTATGTTGCTTGTGATTGGCAGTTTAACCTTTCTGTTGTTTGCTACCAAAAGATTCTGGGTATATGACGGAGGTTATGCGTGATGAATCGTAGTAACGCTAGATTAAAAAAAATCGCTTCCGACATTCTGCGGCATGTGATTATTTGTGGATTCGGCTTAATAATGATTTATCCTTTGATATGGATGTTTTCAAGTACATTTAAGGAAAGCCATACCATATTCCACACTGCGGCACAGCTTATACCTGAGAATTTCACTTTTGAAAACTATATAAATGGTTGGCGCGGAGTAGGCGGTACCGATTTTGGTACATTTTTTAGGAATTCAGCCGTAATATCAGTTTCTGCGACTATTGGAACTATGATTTCTTCTGCTTTGGTAGGGTATAGTTTTTCCAGAGGGCGTTTTTTTGGGCGTAAGCTACTTTTTGCGGCCATGTTGGGGACTTTAATGTTACCAGCACAAATTTTAATGATACCACAATTCCTATGGTTTAATACTTTGGGTTGGGTGAATACTTACGCACCTTTGATAACACCATTCTTTTTTGCCATTACAGGATTCTTTGTGTATCTGGTAACGAACTTTATTGATGGTATACCCCGAGAACTTGATGAGGCGGCTAAAATTGACGGTTGTTCATTTTATGGCATATTTGCAAGGATAATTTTGCCTCTTTCGGTGCCAGCTTTGATTACTACTGGCCTGTTTTCGTTTATATGGCGTTGGGATGACTTTTTAGGGCCGTTGCTGTACTTACAAAGAACACCACAATTCCCGGCCAGTCTTGCTTTGCGTATGTTTGCAGACCCTGCCGCCATTACTGACTGGGGTGCTTTGTTTGCTATGAGTACCCTTTCGCTATTGCCAGCGGTTCTTATATTTATATTTTTGCAGAAATATCTGGTTGAAGGAATAAGCACATCTGGTTTGAAGGGTTAGCAAAAAAGAAGGGCATAACCCCTTCTTTTTTTTGCCATATTTTTGCCATATTGCAATCAAAACAAATATGTTGCAATGAGGTTTCAGAAGAGGTCTAATGGAAAAAATTAATTTTGGAAGGGAGATATGTAAAATGCACACTGATATGAAACGAAAATTTACTTTACCTGGCGAGGCTGGGTATGAAAAGTTGACTTTGGATCTTGCCCGACGCTGGGGCGCGGATGTTATACGCGATAGTGATGGTACAGCTTTATCAGAGGAAATACTTTCAGCGGGATATGAAATTTATTCCACAATATGCCCAATACGGGAGCATAACCATTGGATTCGGGAGAATATGCACGCCCGTCAGCAGACATTTTTGTCAACAGCTCCCGTTACGGCTGTGGAGAATAGTCTTGCTATTCGGTTGATGGATGGATTTTTTGATGGACAATTTAGTGTAAATGATAGCCCCAACGGTATGCGATATTGGCAGGTTTACGACCGTACTGACGATACACTTGTCCCTGAATCAGAATGGAGTTATGAGGATGGGGTTGTTACCATTCATGCCTGGCCTTTTAGACAATATACAGTGAGCTTTTTGGCGTGGAGGAACTGGGAAGAAATCTCTATGTATAACCATACCACCAACGACTGGGACAAGGAGAAATTAATGCAGTTAAATCCTTATGCGGATGGTGCTATGGCATATTTGAAAAATTGGTTTGAAGATTGGTGCAAATCTCATCCTCATTCTAATGTTGTGCGGTTTACGTCGCTTTTTTATAATTTCGCTTGGATTTGGGGGTCGAGTCCTAATAATCGGCATTTATTTACCGACTGGGCTAGTTATGATTTTACCGTTTGTCCTGAAGCTCTGGATGACTTTCATAATGAGTATGGATATAAATTGCAGGCTGAGGATTTTGTTAGGCAAGGCAAGTACAACGCCACTCATAGGGTGCCAAGCCAAGAAAAACGTGATTGGATGGCTTTTATAGGCAAATATGTACGTCGGGCTACTCGCGAATTGGTAGATATTATCCATGCGGCTGGTAAGAAAGCCTATGTTTTCTATGATGATAGTTGGGTTGGAATGGAGCCTTATAGCGGGCATTTTCAGGAAATGGGCTTTGATGGGATAATCAAATGTGTGTTTTCCGGGTATGAAGTGCGGCTTTGTGCAGATGTTCCAGCAGAAGTACATGAACTACGCTTTCACCCGTATCTTTTTCCGGTGGGGCTGGGCGGCGCGCCTACCTTTTCGCCTGGGGGACAACCTGGTGTGGACGCGCTAAATTATTGGGTAAGTGTAAGGCGAGCTTTATTGCGTAAGAAAATCGAACGTTCAGGGCTTGGTGGATACTTGCATTTGGTTGAAGATTATCCTGATTTTGTGGAAGCAATGGATAAAATTTTAGAGGAATTTGATAAAATTTCTGCTTTGCACGATACTGGTGCGCCAGCTTTGCTAAAGCCCAAAGTGGGTATATTACATGCTTGGGGTGCTTTAAGAACCTGGACACTTTCTGGTCATTTTCATGAGACTGATGGACATATGCTGATTCATGTATTAGAAGCCTTGTCTGGATTGCCTTTTGATGTACAATTTTTGTCTTTTGAAGATGTGGAAGATGGAACGCTTGATAATATTGACATTTTGATTGTGGCTGGAGAGGCTGAAAGTGCATGGAGCGGCGGTTCTTGTTGGCAAAATGGATATCTTATTGAAACTTTGACTAAATGGGTGCATAACGGCGGAGTATTTGTGGGCATTGGTGAACCAAGTGCCGAGCCAGGATTTGCCTCATATCTGCGTATGGCGCATGTATTGGGCGTGGATATTGATAACGGGGAAAAAGCTTGCCATGGACGTTGGACTTTTAAGCAAGAAGAAATGTCAGGATTATGGCCTAATGGATATACACCTACCTCTCGTAAGGACGTAATTCTTACAGATGGTAAGGCACGTGTATTAGCAACAGAAGAAAATAACACACCGCTAGTAACTATAAATGATTTCGGAGCAGGAAAAGGGGTATATTTGTCGGGCTTTACACTAGTACCTGGTGCAACACGTGCGTTAACGAATTTACTACTTGTTGCCGCAACAGGAAACACAAATGCCGAGGGAATCACCGACAACCCCAATGTAGAATGCGCTATTTTCCCGGAAAAAATCATTTTTATTAACAATACGAATACTCCACAAAATGCCAAATGTATATGGAAAGGTAAGCCGTATACGGCGGAACTTTCGCCCTATGAATTAAGTGTGCAAAATAGCCAATAGCCTTCGCGCTCGTGGTGAAATTTTTCATAAACCATTTGTGCCGACGCGGCATGTTAAAAAGGAGGAAAATTTATGAGCCAACAAATTACCAATGAAAGTAATAACTTGTTCCCCGTTATTGATGCGATTGTAAAACGCACCATGCGAATGGATTTAACATGGGATTGGCCTTGTGGCGTGGCCTATTTTGGCATTTGTGAAGCCTACGCCGCTACAAATAAGCAAGAATATCTTGATTTGCTTAAAGACAGAGTAGACGAATATCGGGAATTGGGTCTACCCGCCGTATGGACGGTCAACACTTGTGCAATGGGACATAGCATGATTACTTTGCATGAGGCCACAGGCGATTCGGCATATTGGGATATTGCTTTAAGCAAGTTGGAATATCTGCGGCAAAGCGCGCCCCGTTTTGCGGATGGAGTGATACAGCATACGGTTAGTGCGAAAAATGACTTCCCCGAGCAAGCATGGGCGGATACTTTGTTTATGGCAGCGTTTTTTATGTTGCGTATGGGCATAAAATTGGAAGACGAGGCTTTGATAAATGACGCCCTAAATCAATATTACTGGCATATCAAATACTTGCAAGACCCCGAAACGGGGCTATGGTACCATGGTTACAATAATCTTGATGGCGGGCATATGAGCGGGTTCTATTGGGCACGTGCAAATGCTTGGGCGGCCTATACAATGAGTCAAGTCGGGCATTATTTGCCTGAAGCATACCTTTACCCTAAGTTTATGGATGTGGCTGGCTCTGTGAACGAGCAATTGGCAGCTTTGAAATTGTTGCAGACAACAGGAGGCTTATGGCGCACTTTACTGGATGACCCCGAAAGTTATGAGGAAGTATCAGCCTCAAGCGGAATTGCCGCGGCAATGGCGGCACGGGGCAATCCCTTGCACCGTAAGTATGTAAAAACAGCACTGGAAGGAGTGCTAGCCAATGTTTCTCCAGATGGACGTGTGCTTAATGTATCCGGTGGTACAGCTATCATGAAAGACCGAGAAGGCTATCGGAATATTAGCCGAGACTGGATACAAGGCTGGGGGCAGGGATTGGCGTTAACATTCCTAAGTGCAGTGGTACGGGCAGAGCAGTTCCGCAGTGACGGAGCTTTATAAAAGTTTTTGAAGTCAATAGGGCGTGTTGCCACTAAAAAAAATACAATAACCTACAAAAGTTGGGTATAGGCAAGCAGAAAGCCTGGGAATATGCCAACACAATAAAGGGCTTTTGGATATCCTCCAAAAGCCCTTTATTGCAACGCACCATTACAAACCAACGTTTAGAGATAAGAGGTTTATTTTCCTCTTTATTGGGTTACGGCTTTTTTACTTGAGCAAGGTCAATTGCACATACATTACAAAAACCTTTGTCAATCGGAGAATTATAGAGTACAACATCCCCCGCTCTATTAAAAGACGGATGTGGATGCTCAGCACCAGTGGCTGGTTCCGCGGTATTAACCAGTACTTCTTCGGCTCCAGTTTCGGCGTTTACAAGCACAACTTGATTCTTCCAGCCTTTGAATACGCCAGTCATACGGTCAGCGGTTATCCATTTGCCAGACCTATCAGGCGCGACATGTAGATATTGTGTAGATTCCGCCATAACCTTAAAATTATGACCATCTCTTGTGCCACGCATAATATGATGTGGATAACGCATGAAATACAAGTAATCTCCGTCGGCTGTCCATACTTCATGTGTTATCCAATCGCCTTCTTTTTCTACATAATACGGGCGAACTCTTCTGGTAGGATAGTCAAACATCCAAATACGTTGAAGCGCGTCCCCGGTTGTTTCATGAATATACATAACTGTTTCATCATCGCCAGGACAAGCTTGACAATGCCCTAAACGATGGTCATCTTGCCATACTACTTCTGATACGCCTGTTTTTGGGTCAAGAACTACTAGCGCGTAAATCTTATTTGCTTGATGATATGAACACCAAATAAGGCCAGATTTTGAGGCAGTAAAATGACTCGTGCAATTTCCACCAGGTGGAAGTGTACCGATTTCCTTAAGTTGACCCGTTCTAGTATCCATGCTAAAAACTGAATCATTCTTACGTACATATGCGTAATCACGCAAATAATCCATACCAAAATGGTGATAACCTTCGTCAAGGGCAACTTCCTGATGCCCTGTGGCATATTCTACGCGATAAGTACGAGATACGCCATCTTCCTCACGTACATAGAAAAAATGCTTATCATCAGATGTAAAACTTTCAGTCGAAAAATAAAACTTACTTGAACGTTCCTTGCTGTTGGTAAATTGCTTAATCACATACCCTGTACCGGGGTCTTTGAATTCAAATAGCTCATTCATATTAAAAACTCCTTGTTTTCATTTTTTATCCCTTAATTGCCCCAATCATAACGCCCTTGGTAAAGTGCTTCTGTATAAATGGATACACAAGCAAAATAGGCACAGTAGCAACCACAATAACTGCATTACGTATACTGTCAGCCGGAGGCATAACCATTGCTGGGTCCCAGTTTGCATCATCAATACGACCAGCCGCCATTATTACAATATTGCGTAGTACCAACTGCAAAGGCCAAAGGTCTGGAGCCGATGGAAGATACAATAAGGCTGGGCGAAAAGAATTCCAATAGCCAACCGCATAAAAAAGCGAAAATGTAGCTATTGCCGCGGTTGAAAGCGGTATTACAATCCTTACAAAAACCGTTAAATCAGATGCGCCATCAATTCTGGCTGAATCTTCAAGTTCTTGTGGTATGGCTTGGAAAAAGTTCTTTAGCACAATCAGATTCCACACACTAATAGCACCAGGCAATATCATAGCCCAAAAATTATCCAAAAGCCCCAATGCTCTGATTAATAAAAAGGTCGGTATCATGCCGCCATTAAACAACATCGTAAAAATTACCAAACTCAGTAGTACATTACGTCCAACCAAATATTTTCGAGACAACGGATATGCAAAAGTAACAGTAAAAAACATAGAAACAAGTGTACCTACCACTGTTATTAATATTGACATCCAAAATGCTCTAGGAAGTAGCCGAGAAGTAAATATATACGAATAGGCATCAAGCGTCGGTTCCCGTGGAAAAAGGAAAAATGGGCGGGTTGCAATCTCAGCTTGGGAAGCAAAAGAGCTGGCAATTACATATACAAACGGCAAAATTGTTACCACAGTAAAAAGTATAAGAAAAACAACATTAAATACATCAAATATTTTGGAAGGCACTGAGTCATTCCGTACCATATATTTGCCCCCTTTCTTTTAACATGCCGCGTCGGCAAATTTTATACCTAAAAGATTCCAGATTCGCCCAAACGTTTTGCAAGCCTATCGCTAGCAAAAATCAAAATCAGACCAACAAGAGACTGGAATAAACCAACTGCTGTAGTGTAACTAAACTGACCGCCAACAAGACCCACACGAAATACATATACGTCTATTACATCAGCAACAACACGATTGCCGGCATTTCCCATCAAAACCAATTGGTCAAAGCCCGCTTCCATTACACCACCCATTTGCAGAACTAGAAGTATAACTATAGTACTACGAATAGCGGGCAATGTAATGTGCCAAACTTGTCGCAAGCGGCTTGCGCCGTCCACAATAGCAGCCTCATACTGTTCTACATCCACACCAGACAAGGCCGCTAAAAACACAATAGTGCCAAATCCGGCACCTCTCCAAATTTGCTGTGAAATGATAATCGTGCGAAACGAATCAACTGAGGTCAAAAATGGTATAGTATCACGCCCAAGAAATGTCAAAGCCGAGTTAACTGGCCCGCCAGAACTCAATAACATAAACGTCATACTAGCAATAATTACCCAAGAGATAAAATTTGGGATATAAATCAATGTTTGTATGGTGCGCTTAAACCATTGACGACGCAACTCATTAAGTAACAAAGCCAATAGTATTGGTGCTGGAAAAGCAAAAACAATATTCAAAAACGATAGAATCAATGTGTTTCCTACAACTCTGTTAAAACTAGGGCTGTTAAAAAAATTAATAAAATGCGTAAACCCTACCCAATCACTTTCCCAAAAGCCTCTCCAAAGATTAAAATCTTGGAAAGCAACCAAAATTCCCCACATGGGAGCATATCTAAAAACAATAAAGTAAAGTATGCCTGGAATGCACATTAGGTACAGCCAATAACTTTTACGAATTTCGATTAGTGCCCTAATAAGTTTACTATTATTAGGTTTTGGAGGCTCGTTAGAACCATCGTTTCTCAATCACAAAACCTCCTTTATTTTTAATAAAATTTTGCTTAAAAAACGCGCCTGTTACGTACCTGAACCTTGTACGTAACAGGCGCATACCAGGTTGTGTTCTCGCTAGCGAACACAACCTATTTACAATTTATTCTACTGAACTGCCGCCCATGCCGCGTTGAATTCTGCTATTGCGGCGGAACCGCCCTCGTTGTACCAACGACTTACTTCTGAATCAAAACCAGCTCTGTCAATGTTACCCATTATATAGTTGGAAACTGCGTCATCAATAATCTCGTTAAGGGAAGCACTGCGAGCAGTCCATGTTTCAGACCTAAATGGCAATGTTGGGTCATGAATGGCAATTGCAAGGTTTTCTAAGAAAACAGCTTCTTGACGGTCTTGACGTGGGTTGCGTGCTACAGGGGTAACATAGTTTTGTCTCATCATAAATTGGTTAAGCCCCTCAATAACATGCCATCCGTCTGCAATGTCACCAGCCGGGAAAACAAATACATTATCGCCACGCATTTCCCAGTTTATGTCTTCAGCACCCCAACTAACAATATTTTGTCCAATTGGGTCGTTAAGCATGTTTAGGAAATCCAAGTGGTAATGCAAATCTTGCAATGTTCTTGCGCCTGTTGTGGAAATAGCAACATAACCTGCATGTCCTGGGGTTGCCATAGCACGTCTTTCGCCGTGCCTGTTGGCTACAGGCCCCATAACCCAGACTTTATCGCCAGCATCTACTTCTTCTTGGCTCATAAAACCATTATCGCGTAAACGGTTAGCACTACGGTTGGCTTCATCAGCTACGTCAATATGCCATCCAGCACGTCCAGTACCAAAAGGTAATGCCCATTCGCCAGTTGGAAGTGCAGCAAAGTCTTGATTAATCACATTGCTTTCAAAAAGTCTTCTGCTAAACTGCATAGCTTCATAAAATCCTTCATGTTCAAACCATGGTATAAATTCACCATTTACAACTTCCCAGCGATTGGGTGCGCCATGCATTACTGCAAGGTTATGGAATGGTCCCATAAAAACGCTCCAGTTCATTCCAAAGGTGGTTCCGCCATTAGGCTGTGGATTCTGGGTTGTAAAGGCTTGTAGTACATTGTATAAATCGTCGATTGTTTGTGGTTCTTCAAGACCAAGGTATTCGAGCCAATCAGAACGGTATACCATTCCACCACGACCAACTATACGCTGACGATAAATACCAAAGTTTCTGCCATCAATGGAAATATTATTCATTATAGCCGGATTAGCACCTGCCAAATTTGAATAAAGTGGAAATTTATCGGTAATGTCCCAAAACGCGCCGGACTGCGCGGCGGTTACTATAGGTAATGTATTGCCTGTGATTACAACTATTCCGGGCAGGTTACCGGCGGCAAAGCGTGTGTTCATCATTTCTTCATAGTTTGCGTTGAGTACAAACTCAAGATTAATGTTGTACCCTGTATGCTCCTGCAATTGCAGAATTGCAGGGTGGTTTCCGGGTATAATATCACCCGTATGCGAAACTGTTAAAATATTAATCGTATAATCAGCGGGTGCAGGTGGAAATGACGCAGGGTCAAAACCTCCGTCTGGCGGTGGGGTTGGGTCTGTAGTGGCCTGATTAGTTGTACCTCCTGGTGGAGGTGGTGATGGTGTTGCAGTTGTTGTACCTCCACCAGGCGAGGCACAAGCCGCCAAAAGTGCAGTTGCTAGCAAAGCTGATGCGGCAGTTCTTAAATATTTCTTCATAATTATAGAATCTCCTTCCTTGATTTCCCAAAAGGCATTTATATGCCAATGAGCATAATTTTTGCGTTCTATTTTGTTGATTATATCTAATCGCTTTTATTGCGTCAAGGCATTTTTAGCAATTCGCATAAAATTCTACTGAATATTTTAGCAAATATGTTGAACATACTGGCAACGACTAGCCCCCTCAGTAGAGATTTTCACTTCCTAGATATTCGTCATGCGTGGCACACGCAAAAAAAGAACCTGCATTAGTTTTGCACTGATAATGGTTTTTGATTTTTTTGTTAAATTCTTATAAATTCAACAAGTTTTCATTAGTGTGGTGGTGGTTATACCGACAAAAGCATTATTTGGTTTGTAACAAAAATAGGGCAATAGCTTTCAAAATCATCCCTGTGTTTTTTCGGTTGCTGCATAGTAGCTTGTGAGTTAAAAGTTCTTTGCATACATTTATTGGGATTACCCAAGGGGCAACCACTGGTTGCGGGCGAAAAAGCGTGTAATTATCCAATGTCATGAACTTAAGAAAAAAGTACAAAAAACTCTTTTTCTGGAATTAGAAAACTTAGCAGCTCTTTGTCCTTTAGAACGTGAAAAAGAACGCCCATGCCTCACAGGTAAAACTTCGGCC
>Ga0123355_10019489_pt1 | contig 10802 bp, 10 predicted proteins | sample TergutEmb28metaG_3_FD_89872 | JGI IMG/M metagenome (GOLD analysis project Ga0123355, IMG submission 89872) | Embiratermes neotenicus P1 segment gut microbial communities from Petit-Saut dam, French Guiana - Emb289 P1 | ecosystem: Host-associated > Arthropoda: Insects > Digestive system > Gut ...
AGACTAAATGAAATTGAGCGAGGAGAGCACACCATACTTTTGGCAAGAGGTTTTCAAGTCCTGCAATATTTTACCTCTAGAATCAGGGCACAAAAGCATTAGGAACTCTCATGTTCAGAAGATAACTGCTGAAGAGGCAAAGTGCTGCAGCAAAGTAATCTGTGATGACAGGTACATTTTTAGCACTGCTGACTATCATCAAATAACTGAGGTGCAATCATCCAGAGCAAATCACCCCAAGTCTACAACAGCTGCAACGGTGGATCACAATACTGGTATTAACAAACCTTACCCACAAATTTCACTGTGCTCTTATAAAAAAGCAGTGCAAATGCTAAAGACACTTCACTTTCATCTGTTTGACCTTGCATCTTCAAGCAATGACAATTCAATGAACAAGGTTAAGAAGGACTTTCTTGTGATGTAGCAACAAAACCTGAAACAACTGCCAACAGATCTCTGGAACAAGGCCCATTTGCATACAGAATCCCTTCTACACAAAATAAATCAAATTCTAATGCCATTTCCAGGAAAAAGTGTACAGTGTGCATGACCAGAAACAACAGACACTACAGCGTCCTGCACAGAGCGAGATGTGGGTTGCTGTTTGGCAGAATATGAATTTAGGTTATGAAATGATCAATATCATCAGCAATGAACATGGTGGGCTTACAAACATGATTTAATTACAAACAAAATTTTTTCACATACATATTAGCTTTAATTAAATATTTGGACTCATGAAAGATGAAATTATATGGCACACAGATCATGTAACTTGGAAAATCATACTTTAAAGAATTCACTCAGTATACTGAACAATACTTTAGGGGAGAATATTGCAGGAAAGAAGCCATGCTGGGGAATGCAACAATTAAACCAAAATGCAAGATGATGAAGATGTGGACTTGAATAGCACACTGTTTGAGACAGGACTATGATATCTGCAATTATGTGAGGGCACCACAAAAAAGAACTTCATGAGATAAACATTATTAAACACCATCCTGTGGTCTGCCAACACTTGTACATTTCAAGTATGCATACCACCTCAAAAAATGTTCAATGTAAATTAGATGTTTTCACTACAATGTTGCTGAAGATACAAGTCTTTGGGGATGTTATGCCATGCTGACTGGTAAGCAGTTACCAATTTTCTGCATGGATTACGATTCTTCAACACGTCAGCGACTTGTGACCAACAGTGCAACATCTAAGGAGACTTGTACCTTCAAGTTTCAATGCACTTGCCATCTGTCACATTCAACAAATAACTTACTCCAGTGTTAAAGTAAGCTTATGCCCTGCATACACAGATGCACACTTGATATTAAGCCTCCTTCTGAAATAACCTGCGTGCAAAAGGAAAGCCAACACCATCTCAATAGGCAATCACAGGTTGATAAATAACACACATGCTGGTGCTAGGGCATACGCTGATGTTATCACTAGACTGAATGGATGGCTTCACTATCCCGAGTCACCTTGTACTTCTGACAATGAAAATACACATATCACTGTTGATACCAAACAAGCAGGGTAATTGCATATTAAACAAATAACAAGATCATTAAACATACCTTTCCGCCTTCACAGTTGTGCAAATTATCACATTAATCCAAACTTGTGTACATGTTACATTAACCCTGGCTGCAACAGCTGATTTTAATAGCTAAAAACGGAACTACTATTGACTTGCCATCCCTTGGGTAACAAACATATGTTTGAAGACATAACATTACTAATTTCTACAGGAGCTGCACACAATCAGACAATTATAACTGTTAAGAAAGTCTCTCAGTAACATAAAGTCGCCATTTTTGGTTTTCATTTTCAACAGAAACATTGCCGTTACATGCCATAACATGAGTTTACCCTGCTGCTTTTAGTTTGCCCAAGTGAATGTCTTGGATTGTGTAATACTGAAACTGAATTGATGATGCAATGTCAACACTCATTTTGACAACATGAATATGTAACAGAGCAATGATAACTTTCCCACTGCAAGGAGGAAGTTTCTAGTAAGTATGGCTGGCAAACCAAGACTGTTATCATATTGAAAAGCACACTGTATATTATATGCTATGACTGTTTACTGGATTAATATATTTTCAAATTAAACTCCAATAAATGAGATATGCTGGCTGAAGGCACATTTACAAAAATAAGATTTACCTTCCTTCCAATCAGCAAACTGCCTTCAAATAATATGAACTGCAAGAAAGGAATTTATGTGGCAAGTGAATGGAAGAGAAGAAATTTTATAAAGGGCAAAAAAAGTAAAGTACTTTGCAGAAGCACAAATAGTAGATTCACACTACCCAGCTTCTTGAGTCAATTTCAATGTAAGTAAAAGATACAACAATAACACGAAGTACATAAAAAGTACCAGAAGTTCACAAATATAATAAGTGACCCTAAACAGTCTTGACAAGCTGTTCTGCCTACCACCAAGAAAGAAACAAAAACACACATGCCAAAAACAACAATTACACAATGACCATTTTTCAGTGACTGCAATAAAGAGGTTCTGTATTTTTACCAGTCAGGTACTTTCAGCTTTTCTATGAGAATGATTAAAATACACTTAACCCTCTACACACACCATAATTACTGTAATTGTGTGCAACTTTTAAGCTCAAGTATGAGCCTAGTATCAGATGGCTGATTTTTCCACATTCAAAACTGCAGTAAAAACTTGGTTCTTCTATTAAATGTCCAAAACTAAAATTTCTGATATACAGCAGAATATAGCATTTGTTCTTGTATCTTGTTATGGTCAGTAGGTAGCATTCACAATGCAGACAGTACAATCTACATAATACACAAAATCTTCCTGAATGCCAATATTTCAAAGTGCAGTAACATATGACTAGATAACATTTCCTCTTGGGCAAAAAGATGGGGCTGCTGTGCTAGTGAGATTAATTTCCAGACAAGTAGCTATGAACACTGCAAAATATATGAAGAAAATGAAAAGTGTCACAAAATACCATGTTTCATCTAAACAATGTCTGTTTTCATCAATGCGAAAGGCCTCCAAACATAGTGGATAACTGCTAAGAAAGGACTTTGTACTCACCAACAGATGAGGAACGAGGATACTCAGAACTCATTAACGAAACTGTTCTGCCTGAAGACTCGTGCTCATTTGGCAGCCTTCCAAGAAGATGCCACAAGCAGAATGTTGTGGAAGTCCTGCCTGGGATGATCAGCACATAAACTTGACAGACTTATTCTTTAGTTGGTTGACATGCTATTCCCTCATGATTATGCATATGCATACACTTGAATTCCTGATGGATGATGATTGCTTCCCCATTGGCCAGCCAAATATAACAAACTGAGTGGATGGTTGTAAGTCATACAGACCACAGGATGATATAGAAATGAAATGAGAGCAGTGCAACTGAAAAGAAATTCTGAGGTTGTGATGAACCCAGAAGAGGATGCCAAGAACTTTGCAGCAGATCCAAACCATGTTTCTGTTTGTTTTAAGTCTTCATAGAATCTTGGCTCGATGCATGCATTTATAAACCATTCATTTCTTCTGTGTAGCTTGTATAGTGGGGTGGAGGTAAACAGTATTCCATGAACTGAGATCAGTTTATACATTACTGATTGTAACACCACTTACAAGAACTATGAAAGAATCATTCACATATTTCAATACAAAATGAAGTCCGTTTTGCAGCACAATTCCAACACACAGCATAGTTTTTATCAAACATTATGTTGTAACTTCCTTTACAACACACATAAAATGTACCATACAAACAGCTGATACATACTATGGAATTTAATATCCACAATTAAATACTCATTTTGTAAAACCGGTTATTCATCAGATGTTGCTGTAAATATTCTTCAGCCACTGATCATCTCTTCTTAGTATAATGAAATTGCCAGCATCTTCAAACCACAACTGTGAAGGTGTATATGCATCACTTCCCCTCCTGTCTTCTATTACAGTGTTCAACAAGTGCAGATTAACAACAATCACAAATAAGACCAATCCCCAAATGCATATGGAAGTACAGTACTTAGTAGAATGCTGTCTTCAACGAACACAAAAGATTCTCAAAATACAATTTGGAATGCCAATCAATAACGTACGGTCTTGAAACTGAAGCCAGATGGAATGTGTGTCCATTTCTCATACACTACTGTGATCCAGTCAAAGCAGAAATGACTGCTTTCTTCATTCTTCATTTCCTCGCTGACACTTCTACAACAAAAATACCTCTTCTCCCAGGATAAAAATGCCAATATTCCTTAAACAAATATTCAATATTCTTGTTTGGTTACACTTCACTATAAACTGCAGTTCAATGCATACTGATTAGCTCCAAGATTCAAAGAAATTCAAACTTCTGAATATCATTCTTGATAGTTTCTTTCTTCATAAACATCTTCAAACACAGTACCTTCAGGAACAGTGTACCACAACATAAACTGAATTAATTATTACACTATTCACAATAATAACATTGTTGTATCCTTTTTAACAACCATTACTTTGTTCAACAGGCAGTAACAAGAGTCTTCAGCAATATACAACTGAGCAATTATGAATTGTTTCAGGTGTGTTATTTCTTGAAAAATATCTTTAAAAACCAGTATTACCATGGGTTCTTCTGCTTATACTCCATCTCTTCATGATTCAGTTCTTCTCAGTCATGTATTTATCAAAAGGCCATAACAATACAGAATTCACATTATACACTTCCAAATTCAGTGCCAATATAATTACAAACAAGGAAATTGGCACTAGTATATTTCGTACAGTGTAATATGTATTCTGGTCATAACTAAAAATTGCTTCTCCTTATTTTCCATTTAACACAAAACCATAATTTCTGGTCCTTCAAGAAATTAATCTACATATATTTCATGGTAAAATGGTCCTTCAAACCCATTCACAGCACGCAATGGGTAATAAAAAATCTGAAACTATTGTTGGGCAACAACCTAAAATTGTTCTGCAAGCAGCACTGTTGAGTAATGGAGATCTTCTCCTGGAAACCAGGTCTAACTAATAACGAACACAACCTTTCATTTCAACATTTATAACCTTCTACATCTTCCACCCCACTAACCATTTGAAAAATGGTAAGACTGGATAGATTCCCAAGAAGAAACAATACACATGTGAACTGACACCAGGCAGGCCAAACTAGTTGGCAGCAATGGGTGCATGAGCAGTGTCCTGGCTGGCACATGGATAGAGACGACCGCACAACTGGCTGGTGTGGGGAACAGAATGGGTTTCCATGTAGTTGTTCAGCGAAGTGGGAACCTTGTATTTCACATCTGTAACCCAGAAAACCTTCCAGCCTGCCCGTAAGTTGCAAGTTGATCCCCCAGCCAGCGCTGCTAGGAGACTTGGATACTAACCTTCGAGGACAAACTTCCTTCCAGCTTTCTGCGTTTCACATCTGTAACAATGAAAGCACAGCCAAATTTACAAAACTAATTCACACAAACCAAGTTCCTTACATCTTGTTTTATGTTCGTCATGGACATGATTAATGCTAAATGACACATGTAACAAATTAACATCAAAACTGCTTCCTTCACCAGTACCACAGGCAGTGGAGTAGAAAATGATCATCACCCACTGCTGACAGAAGATTTCTAGGCAGGATACATGGGCAATTCCAAAATCAAACTCCGATTGGCTGGTTAAAATAGTACAAAATAGAGAACAAAACTTTATTATATGGAACAGTTACGTATGTAACTGCATTACTTCTTCACATAGTTGCCATCCACATTTAGGCACTTGTCGCACCGTGACACTAGTTTTTGTGCCGCCAAGTTATGTAGCCAGTTGTTGACTCCATCCATGAGCTCTTCGTTAGTGTGGAAGCGCTGGGTAGCCAACCTGACCATCTTGGTGAAGAGAAGGTAATCGCTGGCGCCAGGTCCGGACTGTAAGGAGGGTGGTTGAAAATCTCCCAGTTGAAGAGCATGATTAAAGCATTTGCGCGAGTCTTGGTGTGGGGCCGCACGCTGTCGTGCAGGAGAACAACGCCTTTAGTCAGCATCCCATGCTGTTTGTTTTGAATCGACCTCCAATGCTTATTCAGCGTTTCACAATAGACCTCTGATGTTATTGTGGTCCCTGGTACCATGAATTCTGTCAACAAAACTCCCTTACGGTCCCAGAATACTGTAGCCATCATTTGTTTGTTCGACAGTGTTCATTTGAATTTCTTGGGCTTGTTGGGAGAATGCGTGTGCATCCACTGTTTAGAATGCTCTTTGGTCTCTGCATTCACAAACTGTACCCAAGTCTCATCACCAGTCGCAATTCTGTCAAGAAATTCATCCCCCTCTTCCCAGTAGCGCTGAAGAAACGTCAAGGCTGACCCCATTCTTTGAGTTTTGTGAAAGTCAGTTGTTTTGGTACCCACCATGCACAGAACTTATGGTAACCCTATTTGTCGGTGACAATTCGATACAAAGCAGTCCTCGAAGTTTGTGGAAATTCTTCGGAAAGTTCTGACATGAAACGACGTTTTCCACGCACACATTGGTCAACTTTCTGAATGAGTTCATCAGTCACAACTGAGTGTCGTCCTTGACCAACTTTGTCATGCACATCAGTGTGCCTATACCTGAATTTTTTGCACCATTCTCTCACACAACTGTTACTCATAACATTATCACCGTATACACGACACAATCGATGACAAAGCTGGGCTGTGCTTTGTTCTGCTACGCGAAGAAAAGGAATCATAACATGTACCTCACAGCTGCAGGAGTGGCGATGATGGTGTACATGTTTCATCAGTAATTACTCCTACACTAGGCAGCAAAAATGTATGAGGATAGGCGTTCAGCGATAACAAACGTTACTTGTTACTACCGAGCGTGCGCTTTGGCGCTATGACAACGCGTTTCATTTTACCAACCAATTGGAGGTTGATTTTGGAATTGCCCACGTGTTAATTTACTGAAAATGCAGATGACTCAAAGAAAGCAAGGTGGTTTGAAATATGTACGTTGAGTTATTAAATGAAGATAGGTGACTAGGATGTGATATGGGAAAGTTGGGTAACTGAATAGACAGTGTGGGCAGCCAGTCAATTTTAAACGTTTCTGACCTGAGAACCTTCACTGGTAAAGTAAATTACCAGTTAAGATACACTGATGATGGAATTATGACTACCAGAACATAAAACTGCCAACTTATTATTAATGCCATGATAAAATAAATAAAATAATAATAAATAAATAAATAAAATAATCATAATCATAAATGATTAATATAAAAGAGGACTACCACCCAGTAATGAGTGCATATAAAATATACTAGAACCAGACTGTCACAACACTTCAACTTTAAGTGGCAGGAAATGAATCCAATTTTGTGGAAGAAAAATCAACGAGATCAAAAGAAAATTACATTAATTATAGGAAAACACAAACTCAACTAACATAAATTAGTGGTCTGCATTGTGTAACATTTATTGTAAGCGTACCTCTGTCGACCTCGGGCGGCTCTTGGCTGCGCCTGTGGCCCGAACCTGAACTGCTATTGGAGAGGCTGCTGAGGTCCCTGTCTCTGTCCCGGTCATCGTGTGTTGGCTCCCGTGAGTAGTAGTGGCTGCTACGGTCATTTCCCCCTCCACTGCTACCACCATAATACCGCTCACCACTTCCACCACCGCTGAAACGCTGCTGTAACACCTGTTCTTCCTTCACGCTTGGGCTCGGCATTTCCACATAACGGTCATCCTGCAATATATCCATATTTGTAGCAGCTGCAGAGTGTGCATACACAAAATGCATTATGTGTAACCACATATAAAAGCATTTAATTGTATAATATAAACCAACAAAATGCACCTTTGTTAAATCAATATTTTAATTTTTACAATGTCTTCTACTGGTTTGAACCCGAGGGTTCGTCTTCCTGAAGATGAACCTTTGGGTTTGAAACATCTAGTAGACATACTAAATATTAAAATATTAGTTTAACAAAGGTGTATTTAGTTGGTTTATATTATACAATTATATTACAATGCAAGGCACAAAAAACAAAATAGCATTTACTTACTCTGTAAGACCTTTCTTCTCTTTGTAGTGCCCTCTCCTCTCTCTGGGTAGCTTTTTCCTCCTTCTTCTCCTTGGAACGTTTCTCCCTTTCTCCCTCATCTCTCCTCTCTTCCTTCTTTATCATCTTCTCCTTGGCTTCATAATCTTTGTCTTTGTTTTTTTCTTTTTCAGATTTCTCTTTATTAGACCTGAAAAAAAAGTCACGTAAAGATCATTGTATGTTTTGATACCACTTGTACTCAGGTTCGTAACAGACATGTGGCCACCACTAACAATTCTAGTGACACATGCTGACATGCATGCGGCTGAGAGTGAAATTTATCTTCATGCTTATACAAATATTTCCTCTAAAAATTTTGTATACAGCCTGAACAGATTCATGGTGTGTAGAGGAAAACAATTTGCCTTTTTCAAATTTTACATCTGTTGTAGTTCCACCACATCATTATCAGCAGCAAAACACACACAAACACACAGTACTTTTTAAGATGACCCCATAAACAAAAACCCTGCAGGTGGTGTCATTTCAGAACACTCTGTACATGCTTGTGGTTACAAATGGGTAAAATTTAAACTAAGACACATAAGCGGACTGTTTGAAATGAAAACATTCTCTTTGATAATATAATAAGGCTCAAATACTGTGGATGTCCAAGTGCAATAAGCAAACTAATTTTGTAACCCAGTAAGCAGAAGTTCAAATAATCATATATACTGATGGGCTTTATTTCTGTCAACTGCATCATGGCTGGATAGAAGTAAGAGTGATTTAAATGTGAACACATATATAAACAAACATATTATTGTAACTCCAAGGCTCTGAAGTCACAAATGAATTTACAGTTTGGTAAGCAGGACTTTGTACAGCTCTTCAAGCACTAACAGTAATTACTGGTGCCAACACTGAAACATACCCTGATAAGACATCACGTTTGCTTTCAGACGTACTGGTCACATTAGTAACACCAGATTTAGATACACTGGTTGATTTGCTATTTGAAAGCTCTCCTACACCCGTTGTCTGTTGCTGCTGTTGCCGGCCTGCACTTTTGCGTTCACTTCTTTCCTTATTGGTCTCACGCACGTTTCCTGCTTCCTTTGTTTTCTCTACTGAGCGTTCTTTCTCTTGCTGAATTTCTCCATTCACTTGCTTTGTGGCAGCAGCTGCTGCTGGGTTCATGTTCAGATCCTGTTTTACTGATCCACTATCTTGCGACTTTGAAGGCTAGAACATGAGGAAAGAAATTTATTGCAGAACAGTCAGGATTTTTTCTTGAACACTAAATTGAAATTTAAATGCTATAAGACCTCAGAGTTCTGGACCCTATCCTAAGTCATTTCAGTTCCCATCTTTACATCTTCCCTTAAGCTCCAATTAAATATTCACATGCGTCAGTTATCAGTTTACCCTGTGGTAAGCTATCTTTACATTTGTCCCTATCTGTTTCTTGCTTGTTATAAATATGAATGATGATGGCTGAACCATGATGCATAGAAATTCTGTTAATTGCATGTTTGGCGAAAATCCTGGATCAGTGGAAGAATCATCACGGCTATAACAAAGGAGGTAAATTATGTGGAGATAATGCAAATGCCATTAGAACAAATACATGGTAGTACTACAATACAGTAAAAGTAACCACCAGTGCTACATATTAGCGCAGGATGAGCTTACATATATGTAACAAAAAACAGCTGATATGAGGGACCAATTCCTATGAGACTGGATGCTGTTAACCACCCAAACAGCAAACCCCTTTCGACACTAAAGCCACATGCAAAACTACCTTATCGCTCACTTGATGGAAATCATTTTCTCGGATCATGGAGGCCGATTTTGCCTTCAGCTGACCGCTGTAACTTGTCGCCAGAGTAAATAAATCCTGCCTCTGGTTCTTCTCCTCCTCACGAACCTGAAAGCGGATACATAAGACCTCTAAATCTTGTTCACATTGTAAGTGCATTATAAATCTTATATGTACTAACAAAGTAACACCAAGTCTTCCCAAGATATTGTTAGATCTGATATTCTGCAAGTGGGGTTGTGACAATCCACATTTGTATAAAATTTTAACCCTTTGGCCCTCGAGCTGGACATTTAAAATTTAGCACATCATTTATGTAAACTGTGAATACTTTTCAAACCAAAAAAGGTAACATTATGAAATACACGACATTTTGTTGAGGAATAAATTGAGATTGTACATCAAGTCTCAAAATATATAATGAAATTTATTTTTTGATTAAATATATAAAAAGCCTTATCTGGAGAGTAGCGAAATGCCTGTCCTATATACAGTATGCATGGTGCCTAAAGGTTAAATAATGTAATAAGTTAATAACATGACTATTCTGTATATATGTTGTGTATCTAAATTAATTTATTTCAAACCTTGTTTACATACCGAACAAGCAGAAGTGCAGATATGACATGTTTGTTTTGTTCCTACACAAGGCTGTTACATGTCAAGTGTTGTGGGTGTAGATGTTAAAGGTTGCAAGTTCACTGCATAAATTTCCAAGTTTATAAAGTCACAGAAGCATTGTGAAAAAATATTTTAATAAACAATTAGTTATGAACCACCAGTGTGTCTTCTATTTATAGAGAATAATTAACCTTTTGGCGCCGGAATTATTTTTTTAATTTTAGCACACACTGTATATAAAATGTGAATAATACAGGAACCAAATTCGTTAGATTTATGAAACAAACTGCATTTTGAAGAGGAAAAAAC
>Ga0123355_10019490_pt1 | contig 10802 bp, 7 predicted proteins | sample TergutEmb28metaG_3_FD_89872 | JGI IMG/M metagenome (GOLD analysis project Ga0123355, IMG submission 89872) | Embiratermes neotenicus P1 segment gut microbial communities from Petit-Saut dam, French Guiana - Emb289 P1 | ecosystem: Host-associated > Arthropoda: Insects > Digestive system > Gut ...
CGGTAATGCTACAGCCGTTGTTACCGATACGGGTATGAATACCCAAATGGGTAAAATCGCCGAATTTTTGCAGACAACCAAAAAGCGTCAAACTCCGCTCCAAAAGCGGATAAGCAAATTAGGTAAGGTTATCAGTATAATCGCCGTAATTTCAGCTTTTGTACTTTTGATTTTTGAATTACTCCAAGGCACACGCGACCCGTGGATGCTGGCGTTTATCGCAGTTACACTTGCTGTTGCCGCTGTGCCTGAGGCTATGATGGTTATTGTTACTTTGACACTTACGCACGGCGTGCAGAAGATGGTCAAAAAGAATGTAATTATCCGTAAACTCCCCGCAGTCGAAACATTGGGCAGTACATCGGTAATTTGCTCGGACAAAACAGGTACTCTTACCCAAAACCGTATGAGCATTACCCGTATATGGAGATACGGCGAAACTCCCGTAGGCGTAGACCAAATGACCTCCGAAGAACATACAATGTTCTTACAAAAACTTTTGCTCGTAAGTAATGTTACGCTTGAAAAAGATAAAGATGGAACCGAGAAGATTATCGGCGATCCAACCGAAAGTGCGATTATGCGTCTTGCACAAACCAAAGGTCTTATAAAAACCGAACTTGACGCAAAATACAAGCGTCTTGCCGAAATCCCCTTTAGTTCCGCCCGCAAGATGATGACTACGGTAGTTGCACAACCTAACGGCAAGTATCTTGTGCTTACCAAAGGTGCATTTGACCGTCTCCCTTTCTGTCGCAAAGACGCCAACTATATGAAAGAACTTGAGGATGTGCATGACGGCTTTGCCGAAGACGCACTCCGCTTGATAGCTCTTGCATATAAAGAGATTGACAAACTCCCCCAAAAAGATAAATGGGAAGAAGAACTTGAAAAAGACTTAACTTTTGAAGGCTTTATCGGAATTATCGACCCTCCCCGCCCCGAAGCCGCTCTGTCAATTGCGAGAGCCAAAAAAGCCGGAATCCGTACAATAATGATTACGGGCGACCACGCTAAGACAGCTACTGCTATAGCGAGAGAGCTCGGCATTATCACTTATAAAGAGGGTGTTATTACCGGTGTAGAACTAGCTAAACTTACAGATGAAGAATTATTTGAAAGCGTTCACCACTATTCTGTTTATGCGAGGGTCAGCCCCGAAGACAAAATCCGCATAGTACAAGCGTGGAAAAAACACGGCGATGTTGTGGCTATGACGGGTGACGGCGTTAATGATGCCCCTGCCCTCAAAGGTGCTGATGTAGGCGTAGCGATGGGTATCGCGGGTACCGAGGTTGCAAAATCCGCCGCCGATATGATACTCACGGACGATAACTTTACTTCGATTGTAAGCGCGGTTGTCGAGGGCCGTAATGTATTCGCTAATATCCGCAAACTTGTATATTTCCTTATAGTATGTAACTTTGCCGAAATTACCGTAATGTTATTCGGTTCGGTTGCCGGATGGGGTTTGCCGGTTACTCCCATAATGCTTCTTATTATCAATGTTCTTGCCGACGGTGTTCCCGGTCTTGCGCTTGCCAAAGAAGAAGCCGACGCACGTATAATGGATCGAAAACCTTTTTCGAGAAACGAAAGTTTCTTCTCGGGCGGCTTATTACAGGTTGTTATCAGACAAACAATTGTCACTGCTATAGTTACACTTGCGGCGTTTTATATCGGTAAATACACTAATATCGGCGGTCAATTTGACGGGAGCAGATGGCAGCACTTAGGGTCATCCACAGTCAATGGTTATCGTGGCACTGCTACTTACGATATCCAAATGGCTTACGGTCAACTAATGGCATTCTTGACTCTCGGTTGGGCGTCTATCATTCATATCTTTACCGCTCGTAGTCGCAAATCAGCCTTTGCAACCAGCTTCCTCAAAAATAAGCAAATGACTTTCAGCTCGCTTGCGTTAGCCGTTTCGTTGGCTATAATGGCACTTATTCCCGCTGTCCATTATCATATATTGTATACATCATACCGTGTGATGCTTAATGGTTGGCACTGGCTCTTTGCTTTCCTCCTCTGCTTTGGTCCGATTATGGTAGCAGAGTACGGCAAATTCTGGGATAATTACAAACTCAAAAATCTCGAAAAAACTAGAGTCGCCAAAAAAATATAAAAAAGCCGTCGAGGTCTATTTTACTCTCTTTGCTAGCAGTACTGTCGACGGTTCGCTGAGGCTCTTTTTTGCGTCACAACTTGTAGCGAAGGACGATTTTCTCCTTAGACATAATAGATTTGTTTATGCGTCGGAATTCATTATTGTGTTTCCGGCGCATAATAATATAATACCTATGATATGAAAAAACAAGGTTACATTTATATTTTGTTTAATACTCCAAAAACGGGTGCGCTTTATGTAGGTGTAACTTCAAACTTGGTCAAACGAGTACATGAGCATAAAGAAAAACTAATTGATGGCTTTACAAAAGTTTATGACATTGACAAATTAGGTTACTATGAGGATTGCGGTGACATAGAGTCTGCTATAAAGCGAGAAAAACAAATTAAGGGCGGTTCTAGAAAAGATAAAATCAATCTTATTCAGAGCGTTAATCCTAATTGGAATGACTTGTCCAACGATATTTTCTAAGGCGGATTGCTTCGTCGCTTTGCTCCTCGCAATGACGATATTAATAATGTAGAGTCGTACATATTATCGCCCTACGAAGCATCGAAGGTATTAGACTTGCAATGCATATTCTAACATATCGCCCCACCCCCTACCCCTCCCACGGAGACATTACTCAAAAGGTATGGAATATGAAACCTGACCCATCTCGTCATTGCGAGGAGCAAAGCGACGAAGCAATCCGCCTTAGAAAAACAAGTATTACACCTAGCGTAGTAAAATTACTCTTTGTACAAAAATATGTTATCTACCACAACACAATCTCCCACTACTCGCTACAATCCCTCTTATCTAGAGGGATTGACAACTACACAAGTTGACAATCGAGTAGCTAACGGACAAACTAATGTTACCCCGTCAAAAATAACCAAAACTAATTGGCGGATAATCAAGGACAATGCTTTGACATTGTTCAACTTTTTTAATGTCCTTATTGGCTTTTTTATATTGCTGTTAGGATTTTTTATCAGTCCGTCAGCTTTTAGGCATTTGCTTTTTTTACTTGTTGTTGTGCTTAATATTTCTATCGGAATTTTTCAAGAAGTACGGGGTCGAAATCTTGTAAGCAAGCTGACCATACTCACGGCTACCCAAAGCACAGTTATGCGTAACGGCAAAACTGTCTCTATCCCCACTGAGGAAATTGTACTTGACGATATTATTGTACTTGACGCAGGTGTGCAAATCCCTGCCGACGCCACTGTGCTAGACGGCGAAATCGAGGTCAACGAGTCCCTACTCACAGGTGAGCCTAATACTGTAATCAGACGCAAGGGCGACACTCTGCTATCGGGTAGTTTTGTTGTTAGTGGCAAATGTTATGCTCGTGCGGATAAGGTAGGCTCAGAAAGTTTTGCTACTCGCCTAACACTAGGTGCAAAAAAACATAAGTATGTCAACTCCGAGATTATGGGCGGAATGCGTAAAATAACCAAGGTCACAAGTATTATTGTTGTGCCTGTTGGACTAGCGTTATTTTTGCTTGCGTATTTTGTGCGTAATGAGTCTATGTATGATTCGGTCACCACAATGTCGGCATCGCTACTCGGAATGTTACCTCGCGGACTTGTCCTACTTGCAAGTATCGCACTTACGGTGGGTGTAATCAACCTTGCTAAGAAAAAAGTCCTTGTTCAAGAACCCCGTGCTATAGAGACTCTTGCCAAAATTGACCTCTTATGCCTAGACAAAACAGGCACAATAACAGAGGGTAAAATGACTTTGACTAATATAGTCGCTAGTACAAACCATACAATGCCTTTTGGTGTAGAAGAAGCCCTAGCTTTGTTTGCAAGCAATACAGATGATAATAACGCTACTGCTGACGCACTTAAACAGTGGTCAGTGACTAGTGGTCAGTGGTCAGAAAAAAAACAACTCTCTGTCAGCTCTAGAATCCCCTTTTCCTCCGAACGCAAATGGAGTGCTGTGACTTTTGACGGTAACCACACAATAATCATAGGCGCACCCGAAAGACTAACCTCCACCGCAAAAAATATTCCGACCGCTATATCCTCTCTTAAATCTGACAAGCGTGTATTATATAGTGCCTATACTACAGAGCCAATCCTTAACGGCAAGCTCCCCACCCTTACAATAATAGGTGCGATTGAGATTGCCGACACTATCCGAAAAGGTGCACCCGAAGCCCTTGCTTTTTTTGACCGAGAGGGTGTTGCTGTCAAAATCATATCAGGTGACAATCCGATTACTGTGTCCCAAACAGCCAAGCAAGCAGGACTTGCCACATACAACTCGTATGTCGATATGACAGCTATTACGACTGACGAAGAGCTAGCCGAAGTAGCTAAAAAGTACAGCGTATTCGGGCGAGTTACCCCCGAACAAAAAAAATCCCTTATAATCGCTTTCAAAAATCAAGGACACACCACAGCTATGGTGGGTGACGGCGTCAACGATGTGCTTGCCCTAAGAGAGGCGGACTGCGGAATTGCGCTTGCTAACGGCAGCGAGGCGTCACGGCAAGTTAGTCAACTGGTTCTTACCAATTCCGACTTTACTGCTCTCCCCGAAGTTGTAATGGAAGGTCGGCGGGTAATCAACAACATTACTAAAGCAGGCGGAATATTCTTTATCAAAACAATCTACTCCGTCCTACTATCTTTCCTACTCATCGCAATCAACTTCCCTTTCCCTTTTGTCCCAATTCAAATCACAATCATCGACCTTGTTATAGAGGGCTTCCCGTCTTTTTTCCTCTCATTTGAGCGAGAAACCCAACGACTCAAAGGCAGTTTCTTAGGCAATGCGACCCGCCGTGCGCTCCCTTTTGCCGCCGTTATAGTAGCGGCAGTATGCGTACTCTTTATACTCAATGCCATAATGACAATCGACCCACGAGAACTAAACGCTATGATGTTTATCGTACTAGCTTTTGCAAGTGTCGCCTCCGTAATCCGTGCATGCCTACCCTTCAACAAACTCCGCCTATTCCTATCCCTAACCTCAGGTATAGGACTATTCGTAGCAATATTCCTCCTATCAACAAGCGGACCCTTCCCCGAAACATTTTTCCTCTACAACTTCCTCGAAGTAACAATCCCCTCCCTCCGCAATATGCTGATTACAATCCTCCTATGCGTACTGGCAATACCTATAATGATAGGACTGGCAATATTCCTAAAACACAAAGACCCGCTCTCCAAAGACTCCAAAAAACCCGCTCCAAAATTGAACTAGTCTATAGACTATAAAAAGGATAATTGCCATCGTCCCCTACAACCGAATAAATTCAACTGCACTAGACACCTCAATCCGTAGGGGGACGCAACTCTCGGCATCCCGAATCTTTATACTTATTATCCCTAATAAAAAAGTCCTCATTGAAATTTGATAAAACCAATGAGGACTTTTTTATATAATACTAAAATTTCCTAAATCTATCGTAGCGCTTGCTTTGCAAGTTTTCTTCTTTTTCTAATACATCAATACGGCTGACAAGCAAGTCCTTTACCCTACTCATAATGTCTTTGCCTTCGGGGATAATATCCTCAATAACACCGAGTTTGTATAAATCTTCCGCTGTAAGTTTAAGGCATTCCGCAGCCTCGCTTGCTTTTGAGCTATCCTTAAAAAGAATACTGGCGCAGCCTTCGGGGCTGATTACGCTGTAGACAGAATTCTCTAGCATATAGACCTCGTCGGCTACCGATAGAGCCAATGCGCCGCCGCTACCGCCCTCTCCTGTCAGTATAGTTATTATCGGTACTTTGAGCGTTGACATTTCAAAAAGATTTTCGGCAATTGCCTGCCCTTGTCCTCTTTCTTCGGCTCCGATTCCGCAATACGCTCCGCTTGTATCAACAAAACAAATAACAGGTCGCTTAAACTTTTCAGCTTGTTTCATAAGTCTAAGAGCTTTACGGTATCCCTCCGGATTAGGCGACCCGAAATTCCGAGCCATACGCTCCTCGGTATCCGCACCTTTGTCAATAGCGATAATAGTAACTGGCTTGCCCTCAAGCATACCGATACCGCCGATAATCGCACCGTCATCACCAAAACGTCTGTCTCCGTGCATTTCAAAAAAACTCTGTGTCACTCCGAATATAAAGTCCTTACCTCGTGGTCTGTCTACAGCACGGGCAAGTTTGACTCTATCGTACGGCGAAATTGAGCCGTCAATATTAGACGCACCCTCCATACTTTTTTTAGCACCGCCAAACGGTCTTACTCCCTTTGGCTCCTCGGTGTTATTTGTATTTTTCTTTTTTGACATAAAACTCCGCTATTGTAATGCATAATGCAAAACGCATAACGCATAATGAATGGTGAGTGTTTTACTTGATAATGCACTAGATTACTCTCTTATCCGACATTATGCATTATGCGTTTTGCATTGTCAATAAGTATGCTAGCTTTTCTTTTTGCTCTTTTCTTGGCACAATAGCGTCAACAAAGCCGGTCTTTAACAAAAATTCAGACTTTTGAAATCCGGGAGGAAGTTTTTGGCGTATCGTTTGCTCAATAACTCTGGGACCGGCAAAGCCTATTAAAGCCCCCGGTTCGGCAAGGATAATATCTCCTAATGTAGCAAAACTTGCGGTCACTCCGCCTGTTGTAGGGTCAGTAAGCACAACAATATATAACAGTCCCGCATCGCTGTGCCGTTTAATCGCCGCGCTGGTCTTTGCCATTTGCATAAGGCTGATAATACCCTCTTGCATACGCGCACCGCCCGACAATGTAAACCCGATAACGGGCAACTGCTCTTTAATTGCAAGCTCGAATAGTCTAGCTATTTTTTCACCCACACCGCTTCCCATACTTCCCATCATAAAGCGACTTTCCATAACAAAAACCGCCGTTTTGATTCCGCCAACCTTGCCTGTCCCCGTCACCACAGCCTCGGTTTCGCCGCATTTTTGAGCCTCGGTTATCTTCCGCTCATAATCAGGAAAACTAATTACATCTTTGGGTGCTACATCAGAGTCAGTCTCAACAAAAGTTCCTTTGTCGCAAATAATATTAATTCGTTCTCTTGCGCCAATTCTAAAATGTCTGCCGCATTCGGGACAAACCTGTAGATTTTGCGCCATATCTCCCGTCAAAATACTTTTCTTGCAATTGACGCATCTTATATATAAGCCGTCCGGCGCAAAAGGAGCTACTCCAGACTCGCCGCCTCTTTCAAGTTTATTTTTTGGTTTTCCGAATAATCCTTTTAGTATCATAATACTCCAATTCTCAATTCTCAGTGTTCAATGCTCAATGGTTTGACTTAGAATTTTGTCAATAATTGAGCATTGAGAACTGAGCATTGTGCATTGCTACTTAATTCCCATATGTTTTGGCAAAAAGTCAGTATAGTAGTCCCCTTCTTCAAATACTGGGTGGACTAGTATTTCTTGTTGGAATTCGCTGTTATGGTCAACTCCCTCAATAATAAGCTCGGCAAGTGCGGCTCTCATTTTGCGTATCGCCTCTTTGCGGTGTTTTGCATACACAATAAGTTTGCCAATCATCGAATCATAATAAGGAGGAATAAGATAGTCTTGATATATCGCTGTATCAAAACGCACCCACGGACCGCCCGGTTGATGAAACGCTGTTATGCGCCCCGCACCCGGTCTAAAATTCTCTTTAGGATTTTCGGCATTGATACGACACTCAATCGCATGACCTCTAAACAAAATATCCTTTTGTCGGATTTTTAGCTCGACTCCCGCCGCAATTCTGATTTGCAACTTGACAATATCTATATTGGTAACAAGCTCGGTTACAGGATGCTCCACCTGTAGACGGGTGTTCATTTCCATAAAGTAATAATTGCCCTTAGAGTCAACAAGGTATTCTATCGTGCCTGCGTTGACATACCCCACAGCTTTAGCTGCCGCAGCCGCACTCTTAATCATTTTTTCTCTAAGCTCGGGAGTGACTGCCGCTGACGGACTCTCTTCAATTAATTTTTGGTTGCGTCTTTGAACACTACATTCTCTTTCACCCAAAACTAAGATATTACCATGCGTATCGGCAAGCACTTGCATTTCGATATGCTTGACAGGCGAGAGGAATTTCTCCATATACATTCCGCCGTCACCAAAAGCCGCCTCCGCCTCTTGCGATGCAGAGACAAAAGCCGCCTCAACTTCGCTTAGATTATTGACTAGCCTAATGCCTTTTCCGCCGCCGCCGGCTCTTGCTTTAAGAAGCAGCGGAAATCCTATATTAGCCGCCTCTCTTTTAGCTGTAGCCGCATCGGGAACTAAATCATATCCGGGAACAACAGGCACTCCCGCATCTTTCATAGTGCGTCTCGCAACATCCTTATCGCCCATTTTGGCAACAACTTCGGCTGACGGACCAATAAACTTGATACCGCATTTTTCGCATAGGTTAATAAATCCTGCGTTTTCGGACAATAGACCATATCCGGGATGAATAGCAACAGCACCTGTCTCAATAGCGGCTGTAACTATAGCGTTTTGATTGAGATAGCTGGACTTAGCAGGAGCGTCACCGATACAAACACTCTCGTCCGCCATCATAACATGCATAGCCGTACTATCCGCTGTAGAGTATACAGCGACCGTAGCGATACCCATCTCCCGGCACGCTCTGATTATTCTTACGGCTATTTCGCCGCGATTTGCAATTAAAATCTTACTAAACATAATAATTATAAAAGTTATAAATTATAAAAGTATCAATTATAAAGTATCAATTATAAATTGTTATTAGAGAGTTATGGTAGCCTAAAATACTCTCTATCCCTTAATTTATAATTGATACTTTATAATTTATAATTATTTCACACTTGCTACGGTAAACACTCCGCTTGCCGCTAATTGTCCGTCTACATAAGCCTCACCTTCCATTGTAAAGAAGGTCGCCACTTTGCGGGTTAGTTTGCATTTAAGCTCTATCAAGTCACCAGGAACAACAGGACGGCGGAATTTGACATTATCCATTTTTGCAAAAAAAGTCTTATTGTCCTTTGTTTTACCATCGGACAAAATTACGCAACTGCTTTGTGCCATCATCTCGCACAGAATCACACCTGGTACAATAGGTTGCCCGGGGAAATGCCCTTGCAAAAAGAATTCGTCACCTTTTACTTTATAGTGACCCAAACTTGCGTCGTCTCCCACTTTTTCGCAATCGTCAAGCAATAACATAGGCTCACGATGCGGCAAATATTTTTTTAATTCTTCTCTATTCATAATTTTTGTTTTAGGGAATAGTGAGTAGGGTGTAGTTGGTGGCAAAAGTCACTCCACTATTCCCTAACCACTATTCCCTATTCCCTAATTTATTGTTATTATTGGAATATGGGGTCTATTATTGAATCTATAAGGAATTATACTATTGCCTAATCCTCTGGAAACAACCATCTTTGTTCCGTTATCCGCCGAATATAATCCGGATTGGTATCTTGGGAATAAAAGTGTGTCGGGACATAATAGTCCTCTGCCGAACAAACGGATTTGTCCTCCGTGTATATGCCCCGCTAAAATAAGGTTGGGATTAATAGGATTACCGTTAGGCATATTAATCAAAACATCAAAACTAGGGGTATGCTTTAGAACTATAATATAGCTGTCATAATTTTGGTTATCATACACTATACTGCGTGTTCCGTAAGTTAAGCCGATTATCGTTATATTATTTCCGTTGATTGTTAGCGTGACATTTTGGTTATCAATAATAATAACACCGCTAGCAGTCAATCGGTAATAAAGCAAATGTCTCTCTCTATTGTTAAGCTCGTGATTACCGCTGACAAAGAATGTCGGAGCAATAGGTGCAAGCCACTCTATAAACTCAAACACTCCCGATTGCTCTACCCTTGTTCTTGTTCCGATTAAATCTCCCGTTATCGCAATTATATCAGGTTCTTCGTATTTTATCCGACTAAGTAATCCGTCTATATCAATATCAATTTCGGGAAAATGTAAATCCGATAAATGAACGATTTTTATACCAGAATTTGCTTGAGCAGAATGATTGACAGCAATAGTTTCGAAATCAAGAGTTTTGTTGTCAACAAAGACAAGAATTATAAGAGCAAATACTGCCAAGCTAATAAGGATTAGGCTACAAACGGCTATCCGCCAACATCTTTTTACTTTGCTACTCTTAATATCCATCTACTTAGTTGTTAGCGGTTAGTGGCTAGTTATTAGTTATGGACTTAGTGTTCTAATGGATTACCCCAAACTATAACATTCGCCAACAACTAACCCCTATTCCCTAATCACTATTACCCTATCTTAAATAACACTTGACTAAACTCTACCAAGCTGCCGTTATCGGCACAGATTTCCAAGATTTCACCGTCATACGCCGAAGTGATTTCGTTCATAACTTTCATTGCCTCTATAACACACAATACATCACCTTTTTTGACCTGACTTCCCGCTTTGACAAAAGGCTGGGCGTCGGGTGACGGAGCGGTATAGAAAACACCGACCATAGGTGACTTGATTTCCTTGCCGCCGCTTTGTACACTTGTTTCAACCGTAGCCGCACCGCTATTAAATGCGGCGACCTCGGCAGGCGACAATTGAGCAGGCAAAGGAACGGCTTGTATATAAGCGGGTGTTTGTGCTCCGCTTTTTTCTAACTTGAGGGTAAATCCGCCCTCGGTTATTTCCATTTTGTTAAGGTCTGATTTTTCAAACAGTCCCATAAC
>Ga0123355_10019491_pt1 | contig 10801 bp, 5 predicted proteins | sample TergutEmb28metaG_3_FD_89872 | JGI IMG/M metagenome (GOLD analysis project Ga0123355, IMG submission 89872) | Embiratermes neotenicus P1 segment gut microbial communities from Petit-Saut dam, French Guiana - Emb289 P1 | ecosystem: Host-associated > Arthropoda: Insects > Digestive system > Gut ...
AAGGATTGGACCCTTTGATCCGTTCCGTCTCCAGAGTTGCAGCTGCTCGCGCCAACGCTTCTTCGGTCTTCCAATTGTTCTCCTTCCTTGTGGTCTGTAGTGGTATGATTTCAAAGGGATTCGATTTTGTGGCATTCTTTGCAAGTGTGAAGGATGGTTCCGTCTGTATTCATCAGTCCTGTGCTTCCTCTGGAGATTCTGAGTTGGGTAGAGTGTCCTAAGGATGGATAGCCAGTCCCTCTCTGAGTAGGTTTGGTGGTAGCTAACCTCAGGGCCTCAAAACATGCCCGTTTTCTGTAGGGGTGTGCTCCCTTAGCCGAAGGTCTCGGTTTTGAGGCGTCGAGGACTCGCCTTCATCCGCTTCTCTCTGCTACAACTGAAGTTGCATTGCCCAGGGATCACGATCGAGGAAGTGAGGAAGTCGGATTTGCTGGCAGAGCTGACCGATGTCTTGTCAGATGGTGTTTCCCAAGATTTGTGGCTACTATCTGTCGGCATCGATAATAACCCTTGGGGACAGAGGAGTAACACCTAGTCCAAATCAAGATGTCTGACCTGCCAAAGCTTATTCTTGTTTAAGTAAAAATCTGTGTGAATGTTTTAGTAGAGATCTACATGTCGAAAAACGTGTCCCAGGCAGATCTGCATTACCGTTTTACGACGATCCCTTTAATTTACGTATCCTTCAACAGAAGCGTTGCAATTCTTAAAAGTCCTTCTTCACAGAAAAAAAGTGATCACCCACCGCGGATAACCAAGAAAAGTTTCGTGCAATAATGTGTTATAAATACCTGCCGTATTTAAAGAAGTGCGGTGACTATGAAGTAGGTTGTGGCGTCGCAAATGCCTCATCTTAGTAATTAACCAACTTGATGCATAAAATCTTGTTTTATAATAAGTTTAATATATGCCTCTACATGTTTCGAGCACTATGTGCTCGAAACATGTAGAGGCATATAATAAACTTATTATAAAACAAGATTTTCTGCATTAACCCTTTAAACGCCGAGTAAAATCCCATCTGCCATCTGCTGGCATTATTAGGAACTCACCATATTCTCCACGTTAGCAGGATAAGGATTAAGTTGGTTAGTTATTAAGATTATACTGAGATGAACGGTCAGCAAAACAGCAAATACCTGAGTTACTTCAAATTTGTATCAGCTAATATGCTACGTGACAAAAAGTAGCCAGTTGTACAATTACTAATTCTGCGGTGTACATGCAGATATAATTGTTACAAAAAATACTTAGTGTCATCACAAATAAAGCCTATCAATGCTCAAACCGTTTGGAGGGAGGGATGGCATTCTAAATTTTGTGTCATCCCCTTTTTTTTCCTCGTCCTATTATATCATTTCCGTTCTCTCGGCGGATTTCAATTTTCCACTGGTAAGCCAATAAAGAGAAATAATTAAAAACACTTCTCTACACAAAATAAATAAAACAGCTACAAGCGATTAAAACATTTCGTCATACAAATTAATTGTACAGAATGAAGCACAGACAAGCTGGCACAACAGCAATGTAGAACAGCATATGATTCTCTGACCATAAAATGTAGTAACAAACAACGAGTTGCTGCAGCAGTTAACACTTCGCCATCCAGCCATGGACATGCGAGGTTCAAAATATGTACCCTTCATGTAATAATATAAGACCAACATTAAAAAAAATCAGATGAACGGGATAAGTGGCATATGTGGAAAAGATAAGAAATATGTGCAAAATTTTTGTTCAAAAAGTGATGTTAGACCACTCTGGCGATGTAGATCTGATGAAAATATTTATACATGCCTTTCAGATAGCTTGGTAATGCAAACGTGGAAGAGATTCAGAGGGCTCAGAACAGGGTTAAATGACGGAATTTTAAGAACGCGTCAATGAACTTTAAGGTGCATGAAGTCAGCGGAGTGACTGATAGGTTGGTAATTATACGAATTTCAAGGAAACCCCTGTATTATGCAGGTACTTAATTTTAACAACTAAGCGCAAAAGATGATCAGGTTATTGTAATTGTGACAATTAAGTGCGGGCTGTAAAATATCAAGTATCGAATTTCGCCTCAGATCCCCGACGTTCACCAACTTCGGTACGGAAGCGCCTCGCTCGGAGGCGGAGAGCCCGCTCTGCTTGTGTCTGTCGCGCTCGCGGTAGCCGCGGGTATTGATTGACGACGAGCCGAGGGCAGCCTGCACTGTGCACACGGAAAACATCGATCCCTGAGCAAGGCCCAAGCGCGTCTTGTTACTGTCACGTGGAACTGTCTCACAATCATCTGCATGTCCAGAACCTGAAGTCTATGCACCAGTCACCGTTTGTTTCAAATCCCAACCAATTAAATTTACATTCCACTTGTTACTCACAACACTAGATACTTAACGTACGGCTATGGAGTTCTTGGCATTTCGTCCACAGGTAAATCCACCCACCCAGAAACCCGTCACTGAACCCGATAACGGACCACTTCAAGCCTCACGAATTATTTCTCTAAAATTCACTTCCATATTATTTCCCATCTACGCTTAGGTCTTCCTTGTATTCCCTTCCTCGGTGATATTCCAATCGAATCGTTGTATGGGTTTCTTCTCCCGTTTTTCACGTCCCCATTTGAACGTGGCAATGCCAGCAGAGTTTACAAACTGTGAAGTTTATCCTTCTGTAACTTTCTCGATTCTCCTCTTACTTTACCGACTTTGGTTCCTAGATTTTTCTTACAATTTGTTTTCAGATACGTCCTTAACCTGCCTTCTCGGAGCCTAAGGCCCAAGTATTACATTCAACCAACCCTCTCGAATTTTCAGCATAGCAACATGCTTCTAATATTAAAAGACAGGGTTCAGTAGCAGTATCCTGCCTTGAAATGTTAATATTTTGAGCGTTAGCGTAGCTCCGTCAACCGTGATTCGGCTTTCTTATAGTTAATTTCAAAAAATTCATACTCTGATTTGACAGCAAAATGTATGACAAAAACGATTAAGAACGTGAAATAATTTACTGAATCTTTGGTCAAACAACAAGCAGGAAAAGTATTTAAAATTATATAAAATATAATTCAAACAGCACTGAAATTCGGATATGAGATACAGACATGACGACACTGAGACAAAGAAACAATAAATGTAGTATAAATGATAGCCCAAACACGTGTAACTTAATAAGTACGATTGGAAAAAATGAAACAGACTACGTTAGACGCTTAAGGTACATAATTTAATGGAAAGGATTAAGCTTAGTGATTATAATAAAAGGTGAAAATACCAAGTACATGGAATTCATAACGACGGGTGGCTTGCAGCAGCATTATATTTCCAACAGATAAAAACTAAGAGGCAGGAAGGAGTACTGTATTTGCAGACCGCTACTCATTTATGTATTTATGTTAAAACGTGTGGTCATCACCGCTGTATTTTCAAATACGAAGTTATATTACAAGCATGTAATACAGCTACCTTAATTCAATGTAATTTCATAAATATATAATCCAACATATTTCAACCCCCTGTTTCATTCAGTGGTGGTTTCTGATTAAAAGAACAATGCTGAAAGCTTATATTACATGTTTTAATAAAATGAATACCATTTTCAATTAACGAATTATCGTAAAATAAATAAAGGATAAATATAATCAGTCAAAAATATTACGTATTTTACTCCAGTGTATTGTGAATTTGTCAGCAGTACTATTAAAATCTGAATTCACTCACGGACAGGGAATATTCTTTCTAACTTGATGCTTCCGGGTAGCTCAGTCGGTATAGCGACTGACTACGGGCTGGACGGTCCAGGATCGAATCACGGGGGGGACGAGATTTCCCACCCGTCCAGACTGGCCCCGGGGCCCACCCAGCCTCCTGTAAAATGGGTACCGGGTCTTTCCCGGGGGTAAAGTGCGGCCGGGGCATGCTGCTGACCACTCACACCCTTCAAGTGCCGCGGTCATGGAAGAGTAGAGCTATACCTCTACCCACCCTCTGGGCCACACCGGGCCTGTAACGGGATCACTTTACTTTAACTTGATGTTTATTGTAACACGATCTTACGAATTAAATTACCTGTATTAGACTTTTCGTTGTTGCTTTTAATTTATTTATTTATTTTATTTAACGACGCTGTCAGTGCCTCAGGCGGTACAGCGCTGAATGATACAGTGAATTGAAAAGCATGTGGAAAGCAGAGGGGGAAGTTGAATTTCAGGTACTACTTCAGAATTTGTTTGAAAGAACTCATGAAAATCATGGAATATCTCAGTCAATTACTACAGGCCTCCTGACCGAGATATAAAACCGGTACCTTCCAAAGACAAAGAAATAGTGGCACCCACTCAACTACGACTTCCGGTAAATTCGCCTAGTCTGTGAAAACAAGACCAAGGATGACAAAGCGCTAATTTCGTCAAAGAAACTGCAACCAACGGTACTGCTCTCAGAAACGTCGCTGTTTTTCCAACGAATAACAATACAATACGCACAGTGAACAGATTCACCTCAATCCGATTAAAGCATTATCATGGCGAGGGTGAAGCTGACCAACTAGGGGAAGACACCCAATCCATGAGATTTTAAACATGCTGGGTCGAGATACTTTAATCCTTACCTGAAATTTCTAAGCCCTGCGGTAGCACAGCGGCTAGGCGGAAGAGGTCCAAGCTCAATACCAGGGCAGTCGATGTGGGATTTATGGTGAACGAAGCGGCAATGGGGGATGGCGTTTTATCGATTACTGCGCCAAAGATCATTCCGCCAATGCTCTATGCTCACCTGTCATTCTCCTTTAAGTGTGAGATTACCCAACCAGCCACCATGTTATTGGTCCTAAGTTTGGGACTTCATCTCTTACATATCATTTCGCTGAACTCACACGTAAATACGCTACTTAAATGAAATATATAAGCAAGCAGAAAAAACAATTCACAACTGTGTCAGATGTAAGATTCCTACAGCGTATGGGTTACCGTCTTCTTGGATTTGATTGTGTATATTTTTAAGCAGCTACCACATATTCGGCCTAACCTGCGCTCTACCTCTGCAGGGTAGAAGAGAGCTCTTGAAAAAGAAAATAGCAGATTCCTCCGAAATAACTGAAGAATGAGAACCAACTAAATGCTACTTATTATTTATTGTACTTCTTATAGGCTCAACATGTTTCGGGCACTACTATGCCCATCATCAGGAGCTCGCGACTATAATGTCGATTACCACATTGGTCATTTCGTTCTTGGTTTCTGTAGGTTGGCGGTTAGGTGCGGTTGGAGTGGTGTCTGGACTTCATACTAGTGCCAGAAACATGTTTAGCCTATAAGAAGTACAATAAAATAATAAGTAATATCTAGTTGGTTCTTACTCTTCAGTTATCACAATGATGCACGGTCAAACACACATCAAAATCCTCCGAAATGTCATTAATTACGTACCGAATTACACTGAGCCACTTCCCAAAGAGCAAAATGTTGTTTTACAGAACACACACTGACTGACTGACTGACTGGACTGACTGACTGACTAATTCCGCGATTCTGCAGTCAATAAGCGGAACCCAAAGGAGCCTCACCGTCCCAAATTCCAGACACTGTGTTATAAAGTAAGGCAATGTAATCCCCGACTTTCATTAAGCACCGCGTCAAGAAGGCTTCGCCCTGTGCTTAATTAAGCACCACGTTAAACTTTCTGCTTAGTTAAGTACCATGTCATGAAGATTTTACCCTGTTCGTAATTAAATATCGCACCCTTAATCATATCCTTGTGCTTAATCAAGTACCACACCACTAAAACCTGTCAGTTTAGTTAAATAAGCACCGTGCCATGAAGAGGTAGTGTACTATCACAGTCCAATGATATCCAGTTCGTATTCCAGTAACCTATTCTTCCAAAGATCCAATATAATAATATTCTACTCCTTGAGTCGTAATTTCACAGTTAACCAAACTGCAAAATGATTTCGGAAAATAAAGGTAAAAGTAAAGCAGTCCCATTACCCAGGCCTGGAGTGGCCCAGAGAGTTTCAGAAAGTTAAGGTTCCCAGATTTCGTGACAACGGCACAGGATGGTGGTAAGGTTGTCAGCCCTACGCACCGGCCGCCTTTACCCCCGGGAAATGCTCTTGGTACTCATTTCTGTTAGAGGCTGAGTAGACCCCAGGGCCATAGTGCGATCGGAAGGATTTTATGTCAATGAAAAACTCCAATGACACCAGCTGGGATCAAAACAGCTACCTTCCGATTTGTAGCACAGCACCTTAACCACTGTGCTACCGCGGATTTAGGAAAACAAAATGCGTAATGCATCTGTTTGCCTCTGTATTTTCGCCATGCATGCTGCATAAGCACCTATCCCTGAATTTAATTGTTTTAAGTCCCAACTGGGCCTACCTCATTCGCCTGGTCGACTGGCTACGAGATGGATGACAGCATTTAGATTCCTGGCAACACGTTTCATACTTGTTACACCACTGCATCAAACAGAAACTATGCAGCCCCATCTTCTTCTCTTCATCGCAAATTTCAGGTGCTTTATTCGGAGATAAAGGTGGCCACAGGAGGTAGCTGATCATTCTTCATACAAGCCCACGAACAGCTCTTACACCGCTTACTATACACCTTCATGAGGTGTTGAGTAGTTACGGGGAAAATTCATAGGTTTTGTTAAAAGATGTGTGAGGCGGAGGCCCCTCCAGCACGAGCCAGACACGGCTTCTGTTCTGAAAATCAATTGTAAACAGACGGACAGTGCGAGGCATACAGACGCGCCTGGTGTAGACAGAAGCCATTACTTTAACCCGAACAGTCGCAGTGTATGACGTGTAAACTCTACTGATGTGTGGACACTTGAATGAACTTGGGTGCGTTTTGTCAACATGTCATCGTGTCTCTCTGCCATGTCAATTGCAGCAGGAAAATATAAACCCTTGAAAAATTCATTTATAAACCACACCCCCATTAAAATATTCATGTGGAACCAAAAGGACGTACCATCGAAAAAAGTACGAAAGATTCTGAAAGCGCCAGAACTGAATGGTTAAAAGTTCTAGCAAGCACTGATAAAGATAATTTGTTAGGTGTATACACAAATACCATAACGCATTCTCTTAGAAGGAGATGTGAAAGCCGTTCTACAAACAAGCATACGAATATCGTAAATTAAATCACAGTTTCTCCAGCGAGATTTCATAGAACACGCTTCTAGTACGAACAGTTTTTTGTGGTTGCTCCAAGATAGGTGCTGCAGTCAATGTACGAGCGAAACTTATGTACCCACTTACGGTACTCAAAATTTAGGATGCTACAGAGCACCACGGGGACCGCGGTAGCACAGTGGTTAAGGTGCTGTGCTACAAATCGGAAGGTCGCTGGTTCGATCCCAGCTAATGTCAGTGGATTTTTCATGGACATAAAATCCTTCCGATCGCACTATGGCCCTGGGGTCGACTCAGCCTCTAACAGAAATGAGTACCAGGAGTACTTTCTGGGGGTAAAAAGCGGCCGGTGCGTAAGGCTGACAACCTTTACCTTACTGAGCACCGTACTGAACCTTCAAGTTCCACAACATAGAGGAAACTCCTTGGTTACCTAAGCCAGTTCTGGCTTCTCCAGAATGACGCTGCATACCGGACATATAATTCGAGAAATGTAGTGTGGTAGCCTTAAGTATGTTCAGCTTCTGTAGCACAAAAGGAAATATCGAGTGTCGGCGAATATTACATTCGGGTTTTAGTAGCTATAAAAGGTAATTCGTTGACCCTCTTAAGAAATGGCGCCCGCTTAACACGTTCAATCCTAACGGATTCTACAGACCTACGTACCACCCGGTTTTAACGTCAAAAATTCTAAATTTTGCACTAACGTTTTATTTAAGTTTTTGGCATGACGCTTACATTATTTATTTATACTGCATGAACTAACAGATCTTTCTCCTTAAGCACTAGGATTTCTATGAAGTACGGACTGGATCTTCGTATGTAACATAAAATAATTTTGGTCTTGAAAGCGCGAAGGAAGATCCTTACTATGGACTTTGCTCCTAGTTCCATGTGACACAGGTGACAGATAAGATATTGTTTTATTTAGCTAACTTTTTATACGAAACGTTACGTATACGTGTAATGGAGTGGTAAGAATATTTGTGAATGACCAATGGGAAACAACGCAGAAGGTAATCATCAACAGTCAAATCCACACACAAACACAAAACTATAATCTCTGCTCGTTCAGATTCATTCCATCCCGCTACACGTTTCAGTCAGTTATTTTCATCATCATCAGGAAGACACAAAGTGCAAGGACAAAAAGAAAATTTCTATGGCACTTGCACTTTGTCTCTGACCGATGATGGTCAAAATAACTGACGGAAACCATGTAGCGGGATGGAATAAATCTGAACGTACAGAGGTTAAAGTGTTGTGTTTTGCGCGGATTTGACTGTTGATGATTAGTCTGCACAAAAGGACAATTTTGCCTAAATTCGCAACAGGAAATGCTCGTGGTCTGCTTCAAGGTACTGTCCTAGCATTTTCATGGAGGGACCGAGGAAAGGAAAAAAAATCTCAACTATAACAATGAGTCCCCAAGACGAGATCCGAAACCGTGGAACTGCGAATACCAAGCAGAAGCACCAACAGCTAGAGCGCAAAGCGTTGTTAAAAAGTAACCCAGCTCCAAGATTTTCATTCGGTACACGTGTATCAGTTTCCGTTAAGTAGCAGCCCTAACGACCGGTATAGTCTCACAGAAAAGTACTTACATTGAGACGATTCATTAATATTGTTTTTCTCAGAAAAGTAATTGTTGTGGTGAATCGTAAGCGTTGTGCTTGCTGGGTGCCGTGCCCTCCCGCCGTATCCACCATCACTTGACGTTAATAATGCATCCCCGCGCTGTTACTTTGGGAGTTACTAATTACAAGCCTCAGTCCCCTGGAATACCGAAACGCCGCAACCACTCTTCCACGACTCGCATCGTAATTCATAAATTATTGACTGCGCCTGTGGTGACGTCATGTGAACAAAGCGATTCTAAACCAATCACAGTTTTTGATTTCGAAGCGATGGATTATTGGTACCTACCGACGCCCAAGTGTACGGTGACGTTCATACCTGTGACTAAGAGTAACTGAACGAACTCCAGAAGGTGCAGCTTCCAGATCTCAGTAGTATCCTAACTGGAGTGTTCAGTCTCACATCCCGGCAGGTTTATTCTTGGTACACGCAGTAGGCTTTGTTGGCTGCACTTCAAACCGCTGCGAATGTGGTGACGAAAAGGATAATCCAAGATTCTGCTGCCAATGAAACCTCGAGAGAACTCGAACCTAGTCTCTGAGCAATCTCATTTCAGTCTTTCAAAAACGCATTTACACACCTTTGTTGACAATATCGTCGCACTTTCTTCGCCATCAACAACACAATCCTCGGGTGCCAAATTTCTGCGCGTTGACACCCTCAAAATATGTAATTTTAACCTTTTGGCGGCGGAATTATTATTTTTTTTAATTTTAGCTCATCCTGTACATAAAATATGAATAAAACAGGAAACAAATATGTTAGAATTATGAAACAAACTGCATTTTGAAGAGAAAGAAACGGAGAGTATATACCGTGTTTCAAATATTCAGTACCTATAGTTGTTGAATAAATATATAAAATGTAACGTTTAGAGGTTAGCGGTGCGGTACGACCCCTATAGTGGTCGTTAGGCGTCAAAGGGTTAATATTGATCTTCAATCGAAGTCGGCGTCTCCAAATGGCATCTTTTCTTCAGGGTTTACAACTATCTTCGTTAATGATTCAGCCAATTAAAAAAAAATGCGTATATGTATACTGAAAAAATGAATTAAAGCTAACATTACACGAAATTTTTCTCCATTTATTTCGCGATGCAGTACGTGCTGAAAAGCGTGTGCAGGATTACAAAATGACTAGAAATTACAAAGGTATAAAAATTAAAATCGATATATTATTTTACAGACTTATTGTATTGGAGATAAAATACAGCGTCGAAATGGGGGTTGTGGCGGATTAGAGAGCTAATCGGGATGGGCGATGTACGTAAAAGGCAACACAGTGCCACGTTCGCGTAATTTTTGTACCTCCTCGCCTAGCCTAACAGCCTGATGCCATTTCACTCGAAGACAGCGCTTTTATGACGATTTTATGTCGCCAGCAGCTATATATGAGGGTGAGTCAAATGAAAACCTTAAATATTTATATATAATTCTTACCGCACTTTTAAGGTTTTCATTTGACTCTCCCTCGTATCTTACTTATGTCTTCATGTAAAGTGCCCGGCATTACTTCCTGACTGTAACCAAATTTTTATTTTCTCAAAACATTTTCAGAAATGCCCCCCTTATCAAATTTCACGGAAACCGTCCAGCCAGACCCGCCCTGATACATGCAGACAGGTGTACATAAGGACGGATATGACGCAGCTAATGACGATTTTCACGGCTACATCAACGGGCCTAAAAGTCCTATTTAAATGTTCATGCACCACGATAAACAGATAAGAGGCCTACGCCTACGGCCTACACATCACTCAAAATAGCCCTCCATAAAAGGTAAATCAGTCCCAGTCCAGGAAGTTCAGGTTCCCAGGTTACGTGACAATGGCCCAGGATGGTGGTAAGGTTGTCAGCCTCACGAATCGGCCGCTTTTGCACCCAGGAAATACTCCTGGTACTCATTTCTGTTAAAGGTTGAGTCAACCCCAGGGCCATATTGCGATCGGAAGGATTATGTCAATGAAAAATTCCAATGACACCATCTGGAATCGAACCAGCGACCGTCCGATTTGTAGCACAGCACCTTAACC
>Ga0123355_10019492_pt1 | contig 10801 bp, 6 predicted proteins | sample TergutEmb28metaG_3_FD_89872 | JGI IMG/M metagenome (GOLD analysis project Ga0123355, IMG submission 89872) | Embiratermes neotenicus P1 segment gut microbial communities from Petit-Saut dam, French Guiana - Emb289 P1 | ecosystem: Host-associated > Arthropoda: Insects > Digestive system > Gut ...
ACCGAAACATGTAGGAGTAACGACGAATTTTAAACAAAGTGATATGTTTTAAAGTGTTAATTGTAAATAAATATTTTAAAAACATATAACAGTGCAATTAGTTGGTCAATATCCAATCATTATGTTAGAAGTTGGGATAAATTTATTTTGATATATAGCAGCCCAGTATGTACTGTTTTACTCGTACGTAAAGGTAAAGCCAACTTTAAAAAAATCCAAAAAAAAAATGGCTTATCGTATTAGGAAAGCTGTTGAATTTGCGCGTGGCGGACGCCTGTGAGTGCGGTAATGAACCTTCGGGTTCCGTGAAATGCGGGGAATTTCTTGACTAGCTGCAAACCGGTTAGCTTCTCAAGAAGGACTTTGCACCATGAAGTGAGTAAGTAAGATGACTTTGCACGTTGGTGCTATTAAATCTGTAATTGCAATTTGAAGCAGATCTGGGATTGGAGCATTATAATACTAGAATTCTTAACACATTCGAAATTTTGGTAAAATCGAACACATATTACAACCACTTTACATGAATATCCACAGGTCTTTCTGCTCCCATTTTGATCGAAACTCGCTAAATAATTATAGAAGTGGAACGTGTTTGGAAGAGAGCCTGTAGAAAGAGCAATGAAAAGTTATGTTACATTTGTCCCTTTTCACTCCTTGGAGGCATATCGGGGAGTAAAGGTATAGCTTCACCCACTGTTAACGTTCGCGCGAGATGGAGTTGAATGCTCAGCATCACGACCCGGCCATGTTGACCCCTTAGAACGGGCCCCGGGTCCCCGTTAAACGTGAGGCTGGTCGTGTTGGAGAAGAGAAAAATATCTCTGCGTCTGCCAGGGAATCGAACCACAATTCCTCGGTTGCCTAGATTGCAGTGTAGCCAATGTCGCGACTGCACTGTCCTGGAGAAATTCGATACGCATTTTATGCTCGATATTATTTTAACGATAGTCTTATGGTTTTGAGATAATTCAACAAAATTCATTTTTATGTTGTGTCGTCGCTTGTTTGTAGAATCGTTTTACTGATGTCCATTAAGTTTCTTTTTATTGAAAATTCTTATTCTGCAGTCTATTGCACGCTATTTATTACACAACGTTAAACGTTAACAGAACTGTTGCGCTATGCATACATTGCTCAAAATGTTGTCACATTTAAAAAATGCAGAAAAATAACTGACGCCTTGATGCATTGCAGTTACATGTGTAAGAGTAGGTTGGTGTCTGACACAACCGCATATTTTCAAATTTCATGAAAATCTCTGTAACTGTTTTCGAGTGGTTACACGCAGACAAAAATAACACTTGAATTTCTTTAAATTTTCGGCGAAAGTGTACTAGAATTTCTTGACCAAATGAACGACACAGAGCGTTTGACATTCAGAGAACCGACCATCATGATATATTCCGTATTTACAAAGCTCCACACGGAACCCTACTGTAAATTTCTGAGTTCAACAACACTGAATTTAGTTAATATAATTCTGCAGCTTTCTTTTCAAGAAAAACACTTAACACAGTTACTTCAATAGAAGCACTTTCAAAAATGAAAAGTTTTTGTACATATTTGAATGGTACTAATGGAGGATGAGTACATTAAGGTGTAACTTCTGAGTGCTGGGTTTATCAAGTTTGAAAAACCTCTTGTTGTAATGTTAGCATAACACTGCTGCATTGTAAACTGACTCATTCCAAAGACATCACAAAGTTCAGTGGCCTGTTTCTTTTTCTCATACTAACCTGACCAACATACGTGGCATAACTGTATGATGCCGTCCCAAGCGCAGTGAATACAACTCCAGCGTACGTTTATTTCATTATGTTTATCCACCACTAGAGATTAGAGCGACAGTATCCTAAGATGATAGGAATGTAAGTGTGCATTGATTGATTGATTAGCATTCGGGTTAGACCCCGTACGGTCCCGATGCACCTAGGCCTTAATTAGCAGGCCCTTTCTGCCCCATAATCTGATACCAGTTCAGGGGAGCCCTGTTCCTTTGCTAAAGTTCCAGATGGCCCCAATTCTTAAAATTTTAATGTCCTCTAGATCCAAGAAAAAGAAGCCCAGATATACATGTCTGAGTGAAGCCAAAGCTTTACAATCACAGAAAATGTAGGCCGATATTTCATCTTGTACTCCACACCTCCCACATAAGGAACTATTTGTTAACCTCACCGAGTGAAGATGTCTTCTCAGGGTGTTATGTCCGGTAAGAAGGCCAATAACAACCCTGCATTGTGTCCTATTAAAACACAGAAGTCTGGTCGTTGCACTCATACTAGGATACGAAATTAATTCTCGATCCTGTCTCTGAGTACTACCAAGACCTCGCCACATTGCCCAACGCTGGCTATCCAACCAGCGTCTTATCTGTCTTCTGATGCTCCGTCTAGAGTCCCGCAAGGACGGCTCAGTTCCACCAAACTTCTGAACAGAACCATCTCTTGCGAGCTTGTCAGCAGTTTCATTTCCTTGTACCCCAGCATGTCTAGGGACCCAATACAGCCCCACAGTATGCTGGGTGGAGATATCATACAACACCTTTTGGCACTGTTGTACCAATGGAGATGTTCTGGGGACTGGAGTGCTTTCAGAGCCATCTGGCTGTCAGAACAAATACTCACGTACTTCTCTGGTCTACCATGCAATTGAATTTCATACGCACAGACCAAGATCGCATATATCTCAGCCTGCAAAACTGTAGCATACTTTCCTAGAGAAATAATGAGCCTTCTTCCTAAGGATTGCCCATAGACAACAGCCCCGGTCCCCTTCATCCTGGACCCATCTGTAAACCAGACGAGCCCTTTAACTACAGGAGGATTATCGTTTCTCACTTCCTGGCGGCTCGTTTGTCTTACAACATGTAGGCCACTCAGCGCCCACAATAGCGGCGGAAAATGTCAAAGGATGTGGATCACGTAAATAAGGTTTTGGAAAGAGGCATTTTTATGTTTTATGTAATTACGGATTTATTTAGTCATTTGCTTAAGGATGGTATCAGCAGCTCTGAATGGCAAGATGGTTAGTGAATATTTACCTGCAAAGAATGTGGAAGGAAACAACTGTGGAAGAATCCAAAGCAATTTTGTGCGATAAAAAGTGGCTGAAATTTTTTCCGCTGATGTGTTGGTGTGTAGGAGGCTCATTTTCTCTTCAGAGGCATCAAAATCACAAAACATGGTGCATATTAATTTACCTTTGCGAGGGTCGAGTTTTTCAAATTCTTAATGCTGACGGTTCTGAGCTTCTGGTATGCTGAGTAACGAACACATTAAATTAAACTGAATTTCACGGCAGTCAGTTTTACATACGGGTAGACCAGACTTCTAATTATTCACCTGTTCCCTTATGTTTCATCTGGACTTTATTAAGTTAAGTTGTATTGTCCACAATAAATTCAAGAGCTTCTGTCAATTTCTAATCAGGTTAACTGTGGCAGAGGTCTGTGCTTTTTTTTTTTTATTTTGGCACGACAGCCCCCCAGCGGACCATGGCCTCCTCATTGACGAGGTTTCCAGATCACACACGACGCACCACAGTCGGTAGGACTCCTCTGTACGAGTGATCAGCTCGTCGCAGAGACCTCTACCTGACAACACACAACACTCACGACAGAGAGACATCCATGTCTCCGGTGGGATTCGAACCCACAGTCGCAGCAGGCGAGCGGCCGCAGAATTCTGCCTTAGACCGTGCGGTCTGTGCTTCTACGACCTGAATATATAACTGTAATTTCTCGAAAGCAGTAATCTTCTGACAACCTCGTCTCTACTCATTCGCCTCACTGCCGAGATGCAGAAAATATAACCATATAATGATCCGAATTATTTCAGAAAACGTGTCTGACGTTGATTCAGGCCTTTGTATCGAATGTAGTCCGCTGTTAAAATCAAAGTTCTCACAGATTCATTCGTCTAAAATAAAGAGACTTTTTCGAACAACGACTCTTGAAGAAAAATACGGTGGAATACGATCGGACTCTAGAGCTCAGGTTTGTAACTTCTTCTTAAATTTCCCTCTTACGCCGGTCTTACAGCCACATATATTTCTGTCATTTTAGCTTGTCACACTGGTCAGTTTTTTTCCAGTCCAGTGCCAATTAAATTGTTATGTGTTGCTTAACACTGAAATAACTCACTCAATGTCCTTTTCTTTCCGTTTCTCGGTTCATGAATAAAAACTTCTCGCGTGATACCATGTATCAGGGGGCTGTGGGCCTCCAAAAAGAAGAGCGCGGAACGCAGGTTACCGACGACCCCGATTCCTTGTTTTGTCAGTAGCAGAGCAAAGGTTGTGCCATCGCAAACTTTCTTCCAGTTCCTAATGTTCAAGTTGCGTTGAACGTTTCTCTTACAGTTTCACAAATCTGTGAGAACGTGTTTACGGCGCTCTGAGCTGTCGTGATTCTTATGCCACTATATCGGTTAACGCTTTCACCTGGCTGTGATGATTAGCTCTGCGTTCTGGATTGCTTCATCCTGTCAGCGGCAAAAAGTAAGACATCAGATGGGCACGTCTCAAAATAACAACTTTACGGAGGAAGATGGACGGGGTTCAGAACCCTGAAGATCAGGGATGCACAAATTTTCCAAACTGTAAGGGTCATCTCAAAATTCTAATTGCCGGATTGGTGACATAGTGCAAGTTCCGTACTGAGAACACTCAAGAATTAGGTGCCACTGTACAAAAATTAGTCCCCTGGGATTTGTGTACCGCTCTGAAAGACGCAGAAAATTTTGTACTGTTCAGGTGATTCATCCCCGCTGTTATTTATTCGCATCTTTATTAGAACACAGCGTTACACAACACATAAACAAGTTTTCTATGTAACCAGCTTCAGATTTTAAACAAGTCGTCATCAGAGCTTTCTCTTTATCAAAACCGTCAGTGAAACTTATCTTTGTGTATGGGAGTGAGATCCCATTCCTTTCCATACGACATAAACTGTATTAAAATGAAACGTATAAAAATGCAGTAGAAATATGTTTAAACAACATTTTGTTTGACAAAGACAAAGCCTCACATTTTGAGGAAACAAACAAAATTTTGAATCTCACATTGATTCACTGTAACATCATGTACCTGAAGTATCATAAATTAAAAAACACACCAACATGGTAAACACATTACTGTGTAGTGTCAGTTAATAGTTTTGCTAAATGATTTGATCAATGCAGATCATCACTAGGGAGATATTTATGGGGCCACAAGTGACAATGCCACGGCTTACACTAGATGATACATAAAAAAAAAAGGTAAATTGCACCCTTGTACAGGCACTGAGGCTCTGTACAGGCCGTATGGCCCGTAGGGGGAGTAGAGGTATAGCTGTACTCTATCTTGACCATAGCACTAGAAGGGGTGACAGGTCAGTGTCATGCCCTGTCCACTCTTTACCCCCGGGAAAGACCCGGTTCCCATTGTACAGGAGGCTGGGTGGGCCCCAGGGCCGATCAAAATATATAAAACTGTGGGTCAAATATAGAGTTTAGAAAGGCCTTTCTGCACTCCATATTTTACCCGTGTGTTGTGTAGAACTATATTTATAAAACACTCAAATGTTGCATTCTTCTGGAACTTTCGTTGTCAGAATACAACACAGTGCCATATCCCAGCATACCACAGTATAATGCGACTGTGAATATTTTCTTTTTTTTTTTTTAAGGACTGTTTGCAAAACTGCGAGAAGCGACTGTTGGCTTCGTCGTATATGTCTGTCTCTCTGTCCGTCTCCCCGCATGGAAAAACTGGGCTCCCTCTGGACGGATTTTCATGAAATTTGTAATACAAGTGTTTTTTTCTAAAGTCCGTCGAAAAAATAAAATTTTATTAAAATCCGGCAAGAATAACGGGCACTTTACGTCAAGACTTATGTACAGTTATGATATCTCGATGAATTGTTCCTAGAATAAGAAATGTTTCAGACAAACGTTGTCTAGAAAATCAAACCACACATATTATGTGCTCCCGAAAATCGTGCTGAGGTAATGTGTAAAAATGTGGTACGACCGGACAGACCACAGATGACAATATAATACGGCGCACGCGCTTTGCATGCCAGATGACTAAGGCTACAAACACACACACAGAATATGTAATACTTATAGTGTTTCCTCTGTTACCATGATTAACGCTAACGCCCCTCGGTGTTACATTATGCTTAAATTGTCTGTCTTGTTTTTGTAGTCAGCCTGATGATCGCTGTTTATTAGCCAAAACCTGTAGCTAATTTTGTATGATAAGGAAATTGTTGTATTTAGACTGAATATATTTTACTTCTGATTGAAATGAAAACAGAGCGGGGATTAATTGTCCGAGTATTACAACTTTTGCTTCTTTTTTTAGTTCTTTTTTTCTCCACCGTCATTTTCTTTGTTTTTATTTTTATCTTACTTTCCTTTCTGAAGAAGAGAAAATAAGCTTAATGATACTGTCTTTCTATGTAACCTTGTGTCTCCATATTCATCTATTTAAACGTTTAAGGAACTGAAGGATTGTCACAAAATTTTCTATAAACTTTACACCAATAAAGACTGCACAAATATCTTATTTTTTACTGTTATGCATTTAGCAGTAGCAGCTGGAGTTTGTGATGTCTGAACTAAATCAACCACTGTTAACTTGTGACCCTGAATGATGCACGGTGACAAACTTCGAAACAATGCAACTTTTGTAAATGTTATTTGTTTGTCAAATGTAAAGAGACGTGAAAGATGTACGTATATGCTTTTAGCTCTCCATCTGGTACCTAGCGAACTAATGCAGCAAAGCAAGTGCATTTTGACACGACCGTAGATCATTAAGAGATTTACTTATTGTACATAAGAAATGCTTCATGATGCAGCATATACGGACATGATGAGTGACTATTTTTGGCGATATCGAGGACTATTAAACTCAAGGTAAATGTTTGTTGCGTAACACGTTCTTGACCACAGCAGAATACAATTAGACTATTAACAATGACTGCATCACGAAGCAGGAAGTATGCTCAGTACAAAAGAAGGGTTTATGATGTGTACTTGGAATTCCTTGTTAACCTGCAGCTAAATAAATAAATCCACGTCATTGTTACATTCGATAGAGTAAATTGTGTTTACGTTACACATTCTTGGGAAGAGCAGAATAAAACGACGCTGTTAACACTAATTGCACTACAAACCTAGAAATACATGCAACACAAAAGTAGGATTTATAAAGTTTGCTTGCAGTTCCTTGTTATCCTACAAAAGTTATGATACCCCCATCACAAGTACATTCGATGGAGCTAATCTGTGTCCTCGAATTAGTTCCATCCAGTGGACGCATCGCAGGATGTTCCAATAGTTTTATTTTTTATGTTGACAGAAACAGGGCTGGTTTCTGGATTAGTTATATGCTTTTTAAGAAGGAAAAAAGAGGACATATAAGAAGTCGAAACACTTGTTAAATTATTGCAGTAGTATTAACAGCGTCACATATTATCGCATATTTCCGTAATAAATCGAACAAATTCATCATCATCATCATCATCATCATCATCATCATCATATCTTTCATGGAGTTGGGCCACTTGCTGACCCATTCCGGTCTCATGTATCCAGAAGTATCTTTAAAGGTCTTCCATGATTCCTTCTGCCAGTTGGGGAGTAGTGTTTCTCCGTGAGACTTGCCAGTGGTTAAAATTTCCCCTGAATGGGTTACGGGCCCAGAGCAGGGTAAGTCCAGTGGTGGGATTGCTACCTTTAGCCTCTGAACTGGCGTGTTTAGGGGTGGCATTTCCTACATTCCTGGTGAAACTGTTATTCCGCTGTGACTCGGTCGTCATTTCCTCGTTTGTGAGAACAGGGTATACCACGAGAAGGTGAGGATGACTGTTGGGTAGGATAGGCTATAGTTTTACGCATAACTAGCCCTTATACACAAATTAAACTAGTAAAATAGGCTGTTGTAGGGAGAAACGATTGTGTGTAATTATTCTGCAACATGTTTCGGCCTCTCTTGGACAATTATCTTGGAGATTCAAGTAATTACAAAGAGAAAGGCATGAATATGGCACTCTGCATTTAAAAACAATGGACATGTGCGTATATAAATATAAACATGAAAATTTGTTCATAGGTTTAACATGATATTTCAATACTAGATATTTGGACACAATATTTTTAATTCAGGAGTTTGTGTGTGGATGTCGTTAAAGATAAAACGCTGGATGAATAACCAGCATTTGGCGAGGTGGCGATGTCTTAGTAGTACACAGGGACAGGTTCGGGAAATGATTTCGGGCCCTAGTCCGGGTGCAAAGACTAGACTTTTGTACTTTAATACGAACCAACACAGGGTTGTAACTGGCCTTCTTGCTGGAAATAATATTCTGAGAAGAATGGGGCTGACCAATAGTCCCATATGTAGGAGGTGTGCAACAGAGGATGAAACATCCGTCCACATTTTCTGTGAGTGTGAAGCTTTGGCTTTGGGTTCCTTTTTCTTGGATCCAGAAAACATTCAGGGTTTAAGTGTGGGGCCATCTGGAACTTTAGCAAAGGGACAGAGCTCTCCTGAACTGGTGTCCGATTATGGGGCACAAATGGCCCGTTTTTAAGACATAGGTGCATCGGGACCGTAAGGGCTCGAACCCAATTGCTAATCATTCAATCCACTGTGCATTTCTTTTGCATTAGCCTGATATGTCCAAGTACGTTACTACCGTGACACACCGTAGTCGCGTAGAAAAATCACCCATTCCACCATATAACTCTTAAATAAGAACTAGATTGAGTTTAATTTAGAAAGATATAGACATAGATATTGTAATCAACTACTGACCATTTGAGAATTTTGTGTGCTTTACTTTTTATATTTTGGCACTTCTTTATGCATAATTGGTTTGTTGATATCTGCAGTATTGCAGCCTGGTGCACATTGGAAAGAGTATGTAGTCAAACACAACTATGTCAATTAAGGTGTATTTAATGGCTATACTAGACAACTACATGTTTCGGTATTTACTGGCCATCTTCAGGTTGTCTTCCCGAGGACTTAACTTAAGGTCCTAAAGTTAAGTTCTCGGGAAGACAACCTGAAGATGGCCAGTAAAGGCCGAAACATTTAGTTGTCTAGTATAGCCATTAAATACACCTTAACCTTTTAGCGCCGGAATTATTTTCTTAATTTTAGCACACCCTGTATATTAAATGTGAATAATACAGGAACCAAATACTTTAGATTTATGAAACAAACTGCATTTTGAAGAAGAAAAGACGGAGATTATATACCGTGTTTAAAATATTCAGTACCTGTATTTGTTGAATAAATATATAAAATGCAACGTTTAGAGGTTAGCGGTGCGGTACGACGACTATAGTCGTCATTAGGCGTCAAAGGGTTAATTGACATAGTTGTGTTTGACTACATACCCTTTCCAATTTTCACACACACACACAACGGGGATGACACACTTCCTAGATTGGTGCACATCTCTTCGTAACCACTTGCAGCTCCTTGATAATGAGTAGTATTAGTGTACCACAATTTATATTGCTGTGGTTCCTCTGTTGTGGCATTTTGGAGAACTGACCCAACGTCCTTGACACACACACAGTACAACAGGGACCCTCGAAATGTAACAGAGGGCATCCAGCTTCCGAATGTAAATATCCTACGGTAGTACTGGACACTATAAGAGTCAAAATGCAGCCATGCGCACATTCCACATGTACAGTACCTGAATTATAAAAACAGCTTTTAAATACTCTGAGTGTTTTATCTTGTACAGGTCGTCAGACAAAATGTCACAACAGAGGAAACACAGCAATATAAATTGTGGTACACTAATAATACTTAAAATAATGTATTTTAAGTGACAACCGAATTTTAAATAATAATCGTTATAGAAATTGTGCATCGGTATGGAGGCTGCAGTTGCGCAGCCATTTGACGTGTCGGAATATTCATCATTTTAGACGGAACCCCCTGAGGATGGCGCCGCAGAGCGCTGAAATGCGTCGGATTATTAGTTAAACAATGTAACTTGTTGTATGAGAATTGGTGCATTAATCTCTCACTTGATGAAGACAGATAAAAACATTTCGATGTCTACAATAGAATTATTGGCAAGGAAGAGAACCGTGTAATTCCATGTGGGTAAAAAAGAGATTAAGATGCAAGACATACGGAATATTTTAGTGTGATTAATTAACCAAAGAGGCGATTCTGGTGGCCGTGTGGTCTGACGGGGTAGGTCTGAAGCCTCTTGAGTGCTGGGATCACAGGTTTGGTTCCCGCTGAGGGCATAGATGTTCTTCTATTGAGTTTGATGTGTGTTGTGTTCTGTAGGTAGCGGACTGTGAGACCGGCTGATCACTCGTTCATTGGAGTCCTACCGGAGGTGTGTGTAATTGTGTGTGTTCTAGAATCGTCAACAATGAGGACACTTAGGTTCTAGTCAAGCTGTTGCGCCACTGACAGTTATTTAAACGGAGTTGTGCAAGAATATTTAATAGAACCTCCCAGTGAACTCTTGTCTTCAGCATATTGTACTGTACTGTACTGTACTGAACTGTACTGTACTGTACTGTACTGTACTGTACTGTACTGTAATATGCTGTATTGTACAGTATTGTACTGTACTGTACTGAACTGTACTGTACTGTACTGAACTGTACTGTACTGTACTGTACTGTACTGTAATATGCTGTATTGTACAGTATTGTACTGTACTGTACTGTACTGAACTGTACTGTACTGTACTGTACTGTAATATGCTGTATTGTACAGTATTGTACTGTACTGTACTGAACTGTACTGTACTGTACTG
>Ga0123355_10019493_pt1 | contig 10800 bp, 8 predicted proteins | sample TergutEmb28metaG_3_FD_89872 | JGI IMG/M metagenome (GOLD analysis project Ga0123355, IMG submission 89872) | Embiratermes neotenicus P1 segment gut microbial communities from Petit-Saut dam, French Guiana - Emb289 P1 | ecosystem: Host-associated > Arthropoda: Insects > Digestive system > Gut ...
TCGATGCCTATAATAAGTTTGGTAAGGCGAAGATGTTATATAGAACAAGACGAAAACCAGATAAGAAAAGCAGGGAGTTGCCTTTTGGGATTGTTGATTTTTTATAACGGCGTAGTTGGCTACGTCTAAAGCGAATAATTTTGTTGACATTTTTTTTCCAAGGTGGTAAACTTGAAAATAATGTACTTCTTAGGATTTTAGGAGGTTTCTTGTGGAAAATTATAAACTTTCGGGCGTTGATGTTGACGCGGGATATCAATCAATTGATATAATTAAAAAGCATGTGGCTTCAACCCACCGCGATGGCGTATTTGCAGGCATTGGCGGCTTTGCGGGCCTGTTTTCGCTGGCAAAATTTAAACATATGCAAGAGCCTGTTTTGGCCAGCGGCACCGACGGCGTGGGAACGAAGCTGAAAATTGCCTTCGCTATGGACAAGCACGACACTATAGGGATTGACTGCGTGGCATATTCTGTAAATGACATCATCTGCACGGGGGCAGAGCCCCTGTATTTCCTTGATTATATCGCCTGCGGCAAGGTTTTCCCCGAGAAGGTGGGGCAAATTGTCCAGGGCATTGCGCTGGGCTGCCAGATGGCGGGCTGCGCGCTAATAGGCGGCGAAACTGCCGAAATGCCGGGCTTTTACCCCGATGATGAATATGACCTTGCCGGCACCGCCGTTGGCATAATTGATAAAAAAGATATAATTGACGGCGCAAAGACTGTAAAGGGCGACGTTTTGATAGGCATTGCCTCTTCTGGCCTGCATTCCAACGGATATTCGCTGGTGCGTAAGCTTTTGACGCCATCTAAGGAAAATGTTGGCAACTATATAAATGAATTTGGGAAAACCATGGGCGAAGAATTGTTAGAGCCCACAAAAATTTATGTTAAGACGATATTGAAGCTGATGGAAAGCGCCGAAATTAAGGGCATCTCCAATATCACAGGCGGTGGCTTCTTAGAGAATGTGCCCCGGATGCTGCCTGAAGGTTTTGCGGCAAAAGTGAAGATGGGAAGCTGGGATGTTTTGCCAGTGTTTAAATATCTTGGAAGCATCGGCAAGGTGGACTCTGTTGAGATGCACAATATCTTCAACATGGGTATTGGCATGGTTGTGGCGGTTTCCGCGCAGGATTGCGACAAAGCTATGCAAACCCTGAGCAATCTTGGCGAAAAAGCCTATGTCATAGGCGAAGTTATTGAAAGCACAGGCGAGGCCTTTGTTTATGCTTAAAATTGCGGCCTTGGTATCAGGCGGCGGCACAAATTTGCAGGCCATCATTGATGCCATAGAAAGCGGACAGCTAAAAAACGTTGAGATTGCGGCGGTTGCATCAACAAACCTACGTGCATATGCCCTTGAGCGCGCGAAAAAGTATGATATACCAACAGCTGTTTTTGCCAAAAAAGACTTTGCTAGCGCAGAAGATCGTGAAGAACTTTTGGTAAGCTTTTTTCAGCAACATGGTGTGGGTCTTGTGGTACTATGCGGGTCGCTTATGGTTTTGGGCAAAAAAGTGCTTGAAGTTTATGAAAATCGCATCATTAATATACATCCCGCTCTTTTGCCAAATTTTGGTGGCAAGGGCTATTATGGATTGGCCGTACACGAGGCCGTGCTGGCGTCAGGCATGGCCACAACAGGTGCCACAGTGCATTTTGTTGACGAAGGAATAGATACAGGAAGAATTATCTTGCAAAAAGAGGTTGCGGTTTTGCCTGGCGATACGCCGGAAACACTGCAACGCCGCGTGATGGAAGAAGCTGAATGGCAAATTTTGCCACAGGCAATAGGATTGCTTGCTGAAAGGGGACTTAATCTATGAAAATTTTGGTAATAGGCAGCGGGGGGCGCGAACACGCTTTTTGCTGGGCCCTATCAAAAAGCAAAAAAGCAACCAAAATTTATTGTGCCCCAGGAAATGCCGGGACGGCGCAGGTCGCCCAAAATGTTGATATAGGCACCTTTGATTTTGACGGCCTGATAGCTTTTGCTAAGGCTGAAGGCATTGACCTGTCGGTTTGCCCCATGGATGCGCCCCTGGTTGCGGGCATTGTAGACGCCTTTCAGGTCGCGGGATTGCGCATTTTCGGCCCCAGCAAGGCGGCCGCTGAAATTGAAGGCAGCAAGGCGTATTCCAAGGACTTTATGCGCAAATACAACATTCCTACGGCGGAATATGGCGTTTTTAACAGCCTTAACGCAGCCATGGCCCATTGCGAAACGTCGAAATTTCCCCTTGTTATCAAGACGGATGGCCTTGCGGCGGGCAAGGGTGTGATAATTTGCCTAAATATGGCAGATGCCGACGAAGCCCTACACGCAATTTTCACGGACAAGAAGTTTGGCGCATCTGGCGAAAAGGTCGTTATCGAAGAATTTTTGGACGGTGTAGAATGTTCTGTTTTAGCCTTTTGTGATGGCACATCCGTTGTGCCAATGCCGGGCGCTAAAGACCACAAAGCCATATACGACGGCGATTTAGGCCCAAACACCGGGGGCATGGGTGTCATCACGCCAAATCCTCAATATAATGAAGAAATTGCTACACATTGTATGGAAGAGATATTTTTGCCGACCATGGAAGGTATGCGCAAAGAAGGCCGACCCTTTGTAGGCGTGCTGTTTTTTGGCCTGATGCTGACCAGCGACGGCCCAAAGCTACTGGAATACAATTGCCGCCCGGGCGACCCTGAAACACAAGCACTTCTGCCCCTTCTGGAAACAGATCTTCTGGACATAACACAGGCTTGCATGGATGGAAATTTGGATAAGTTGGAAATTCTATGGAAAGATAATGCTACTTGTTGCGTGATGGCGGCATCCGGAGGATACCCAGAGCATTTTGAGACAAAATACCCCATCAGCGGCCTTGAGAACATTAACAACGGTGTGTTAATTTTTCATAGCGGCACAAAGTATGTAGATGGCAAGCTCATAACGGCAGGTGGCAGGGTTTTGTGTGTGGTGGCTATGGCCAAAAATCTGCAAGAAGCTGGAAAAATAGCCTATGAAGCAATTGAAAACATACATTTTAATGATATATATTACAGGAAAGACATCGGAGTATAAAACTAGCCCAGGGATTCGGGGTGGTATATTTGCGTGGAAGCCTGTCGGCTTGGCTAGAGACAACTTCATATAAATGGCGCAACCTAACAAGTGCCCAAAAAATTTCGGCGATGGGCGTTATCATCGCCGCGCTTGCGTTACTTGTTTTAGCGTTGTTTTTTGTTTTTAGAACAGATTGGCAACCCGCCTTTACGGGTGCTGACGGCGTGACGGCCAGCCGCATCCAAGTTGTGCTTGATGACGCAAACATACCCAATCGCACAAACCCAGCCGCCGGCGAGGTTTTAGTGCCTGCACATCTAATTGACCAAGCCCGCGTGGCAGTGCTAATTTCCCCCCTAATGTGGAATGTGGGCTACAATTTCCGTGATGCAGCCGCGGGCTATGTCCGCGAGGGAGAAATAGCTGCCATGTTGGCGCGCATTTCTTTCATTAACAGTGCCACCATGCGACTAAACATACCCAATGTGCCTTTTTATGCGACACATCCAGTTACATCCGCAACTGCATCCGTGCAGGTTTCCGGGTTACGTCCGTTAACACCGAGTGACGGCCAGTCCATCGCCCTTGTGGTATCGCGCATGGTGGAAGGTCTAACCCTCGACAACATAACCGTCTTCGATGACGGCTTAAATATACTTTTTGACGACGGGATGCCCGCCGCAACAGAGGTTGGCGGTGTTGCCGCTGACCTGGCATTTGAAATACACATACGGCAAGTTTTACGAAATGCCGTACATGCAGTATTGCAACCCATGTTTGACGAGGTTAACCCAGCGTTTTTTATCAATATCGAATGGGGTGCCGTAAATTCGGTATCTACGGTGTTTGAATCCCCCCTTGGGCCTGGAAATACCGTTGGACTGCACAGCTGGGAAGAGGTTATTGAAAGAAGCGAGATGGCCCAAGATGGCGTGGGCCCCACTGGCTCTAGCTTTACGCAAATTCAAGAGTCCGAACGCAGAGCAAACCAGCTTCACAACATGACGGAGACCATCCGGGAATGGGGGAATATCCCCGGCCAATTTTTAACAGATTATTCTTCCGTTGCCATTGTGCTGACGGATCATCATGTTTACCATCAGGGCAGGGTGACAGAAATGGGTCTTCTGGGCGATTTGGACTGGCGCGGCTGGGAGGCCGAGATGGGCACCGGCGGCCTTACGACGCTCCCCAACCACGACGAGCTAATTTCCCTCGTTTCCATGGCCACAGGCATACCGCGGGTGCAGATAATTGCCCAATACAGAAACCATTTTATTGACGATGAAGCGGTGCCGCTTTTATCCCAAGACAACCTTCTTATTATGGCGGCAGTGCTGGTGTTTGTGCTGTTTGCGGCCTTTTTGCTGATAAGCCGCACCCGGCCCGAAATTATTGAAGAAACCCCGCCAGAGCTATATGTGGAAGACATGCTGATGTCCAGCCGCTTGGAAGAAGAAAAGGCGACGGAAATTGACCGCAACCTGGAAATTCAAAACACTATTGAAATTAAGATAAAAAAATATATCGACAGAATTGCGGCCGAAAGGCCTGAAACCTTGGCGCAGCTGATGCGAAATTGGACAAACCATAAAGCAGCTATTTTGCTAATTGCTTTGGGGCCGAAAAAAAGCTCTGCCGTGTTTAAGCACTTGAAGGAAGACGAAATTGAGGCAGTGACGCTGGAAATTGCCAAAGCTAAGCTGGTGATGTCCGATGTTACCCATGACGTTTTAAACGAATTTTACGAGATGTGCTTAGCGCAAAAGCATGTCACCGAAGGCGGTGTGGATCACGCCAAGCAAATTTTGGAAGAAGCCGTGGGCGAAGACAAGGCCGCAGAAATTATCTCAAAAGTGTCAGAAAAACCTAAATCCAAGCCCAAACCCTTCGATTTTATCAAGAAAGTTGACGCCAACCAAATTTTGGCTTTTATACAGCTTGAACACCCCCAAGTAATAGCCCTTGTTTTATCCCATCTGCGTCCCGCCCAAGCCAGCGCAATTTTGGTTAAACTAAGCCCGGCGAAGCGCGCCGATGTGGCCAAACGCATTGCCCTTATGGACAAAACATCCCCTGATATCATAAAGGAAGTTGAGGCGATACTAGAGAAAAAGCTGTCGGGGCTTGATATAGACGACTATGATACTACCATAGGCGGGCTGGATTTTGTAGTCAACATCTTAAATTCTATGGACAGAAATTCTGAAAAAGACATCTTGGATACCCTGCAAGCCGAGGACGGCCGCCTCTCCGAGGAAATACGCAAGAAAATGTTTGCTTTTGGGGACATTATCAATATGGACAACCGTTCGATACAACGAGTGCTGCGCGAGGGCGTTGACAACAGGGATTTGGCCATCGCCCTAAAAGGTGCCACATCCGATATGAAAACTTTCATCTTTAACAACATGTCCAAGCGACTTGCATCCATGATACAAGAAGAAATGGACTTTGTAGGCCCTGCACGCAAGTCCGATGTAGAAGTGGCCCAACAGAAGGTTGTGGATGTTATCCGCAGGCTGCATGACAATGGCGAGATTATCATTGGACGCGGCGGTGGTGAGGAACTATTTGTATAGTCATTATACAATCTGAGGTGATAAAATGCCAAAAACCAAAAAAAGGGGAAATGCAGGCTTTGTCATTCTCATCTTGTTTGTCCTGCTTGTTTTATGCGCTATTGCCCTTGTGGCCTTTGATGCCTTTGGGCTGCGCAGCAACATAATGTCGCCGCAGCCAATTGTGGCCGCACCGCCTTATGAGGCAATTGCTCGGGCCGAAAGCGTAACAATTTCCGGACTTCAAGAAGATTTAGACTATCACATCGCCGCCAACGCCGCATTGCAAGAGCAAATAGACCATATCGAGAGAGAAAACACCAGGCTTCGCGAACTTGAGGCCTTGCATATACAATTTCAGCAATATCGGGACGAATTTTATCGCGACTTGGCCTACGAAAACCCTGATGCCTTCATAAATTTCTTTACCTCGACAAGCCCGGCCTTGGCCGATGAAATATTTAGAAGCCTTGCAAGCGCCCAGGCGGCCGAGGAAGAATGGCAAAATTATCTAGCCGTATGGGGCGCCATGAACCCCCTGCAAGTGGCCTTGATAATCGAAGACATGCTAACCACGCATATGCCTCTAATTGTGCGGGTTATGTCAGAGCTGCCCGATGCCCATCGCAGCATGGTGTTTAATAATTTAAGCGCAGAATCCGCAGGCATTATATTGCGTCAAATGGAACCATAATTTTAGGGGGTGAGGCCATGGAAAAAAAAATAACACGTTACGATTTTGCAAAGCCTCAAAAAATCAGCAAAGACCAGCTTCGCGCCCTTGAAACTATACACTACACCTATTGCAAAACCCTTGCAACCTTTTTGACGGGGCATTTGCGCATATCCGTGGATGCAAAAGTGGTTTCAGCAAAGCAAATAACCTATGGCGACCTTTTCAAAGCCCTAACAAACCCTTGCATCCTTTCCATCATGGAAGTGCCGCCCCTAAAGGGCCTGATAATACAAGAACTATCGGCAAATGTGGGCTGCGCCATAATAGACAGGATTTTGGGCGGGCCTGGCGCAGGCGTTATGTCCAATGAGGATTTTACCGAAATTGAAAAAAACCTACTGGAGAAAAGGGTTGCGCCCCTTATGCTTATGCCCCTTTCTGAGGCATGGGAAGATGTTACGCCTATTAACCCCGGCTTACAGCATGTTGAGACAAATTCGAAGGCGGCAAGAATTATGGCTTCTGACGATGTTGCCGCACTTGTTGACATATCCATAAAAGTGGGTGCAGTTGAAGGTTTTATGAAACTATACATCCCTATTGATATGCTCAAACCTATTTTTGATATACTTGTTGCCAAGCAACAATCCGCGGATATAGACGGCGATGGCTATGACGCAGTAATGGAAGTTGTGGCCGTGATAGGCAGGACGCGCATGATGGTTTCGGACTTTGCAAACCTTGCCGTAGACGACATCATCCCCCTGGACTCTTTTATCGGCTCTGATTTAGAGATCTTCGTGGGGTCTTCAAGAAAATTTCGCGCAAAGCCGGGTGCAAGCCGCGGCAAAAATGCTATACAAATAACTTCGGTGGTGGAAATGGAGGAATAGGCCGTGCCTGACATACTTTCTAAAGAAGAGCTTGATGCTTTGCTTAATGGCTACGACGACGATGATTACGACGATGATTACGACGATGACGACGACGACGATGATTACGACGACATAGATGTTGCGGATAAAGGCGAGGGTGATGGACAAGTCGCACCCGAACTTACCACAGAGCAAAAAAATGTGCTTGGTGAAATTGGAAATATATTTACAGACACCTCGACAACAGCCCTTTTTGCCATGCTGGGGCAGGAAGTTGCGGTAAACGCGCCGCAAATTTCTGTAATTAAATGGGATGATGTGCCCAAAAGCTATTACAAGCCCTGTGTGGGCGTGATGGTGAACTATGCCGACAGTATGCAGGGCACCAGCGTATTTTTGCTAAAAACCCGTGATGCTAAGATGATAGCATATCTTATAGCGGGACAAGGCGGAAACATCAAAGGTGATGCCTTTAACGAAGCGGATTTTGCCGCCATTTCCGAGGCAATTACTCAAATAATAAGCTCTGCCTTTGTGCCGTTGGCATCTCTGATAAAGGAAAAAAATAACATAAAACCCCCCATAACCTTTGAACTAAACCTTGAGGCCCAGGAAATGCCAAAAGATTTGAATTTTGGTGACGATTATGCCGTATGTGTGCAGTTTAATGTGCAAATTGGGAATTTTATAGATACCAAAATTATGCTGCTTTTGCCTTTGGGATTTGCGAAAAATCTTTCGCGGAAGGTTATATCTTTTGTTGCGGAACCTGAAGCCCCCGAAGCTTCTAAGGTCCCTGAAATTGCTAAGGTTTCTGAACCTCCCAAAGCTCCTAAAGTCGTTGAACCCCCTAAACCCCCTAAACCTTCCGAACCCCTTGTGGAAACCCCCGTGGCACCTTCTGTGGAACCTAAACCCCCTAAGCCCCCTAAGCCCCCTAAGCCTTCTGAAACCCCCGTGGAACCTGTAGCTCCTGAACCCCCTATGCAAGAGGCACCACCGCCGGACAAAACAAATGTATCTACACAGGCCAAGGCAGTCCAATTTCAAAATTTTGATATTTTTGACGGGGCGCAACAAAAAGAAAATATAGAAATTATTATGGATGTGCCCCTTGAGATTACCGTAGAATTGGGGCGGACGGCGAAAAAGTTTAAGGAGATTTTGGAACTTTCGCCAGGCTCTATAGTAGAATTGGACAAGCTTACCAGCGAGCCCGTTGACGTTTTGGTAAACGGCAAATTTGTGGCCAAAGGCGAGGTTGTTGTTATTGATAATGACAATATGGGCATACGTGTTACCAGTATTATTAATGCAGAACATCGGATATAGAGGCGGCTTTATATACGGGCAGCTACAAGCCGCCCCTACGCGATGCTCTGGCTTTTGTCAGTAATGAGATATGCGTTATAGGGGCGGCTTGTAGCCACCCGTATGTTAAGTTGCCGCGATAACGGGCGACTACAAGTCGCCCCTACGTTGGACAAGCCTTTGGATGAATGCGATGTATATAAAGCAGCTAATATTTTAACTATGACAGTTGACTTGTGTTTCACAATAATGTATAATGTGAAATATCTGGCAAACTAGGTGCTTTTGACATGCCTTAAATTAGGGGGCAAACATTGTGAAAATAAGAAAATTTACCGCATCAACCGAACAAGCGGCCATAGAAATGGTAAAAAACGAGCTTGGCCTTGATGCCTTAATTATAAATATCAAAAGAACACAACCGGGCGGCCTTTTTGCTTTTTTCAGAAAGCCCATCGTGGAGATTACCGCCGCATATGAAGATAAAACCGCTGCTGCCCTGCAAATAGCTGCCCCTGAAACAGAAGCGGCACCTATACAAGAAACAGATTTGGCCCAGCAGTTTGAAGCTTCCAAAAAAGATGTTCAGATAGCGGCCCAGGAAGAAAAGATACAAATGTTGCAGGATATGCTGTTGGCCACCAGCGATATGTTAAACAAGGCCCAAAGCAACCTTTCTGTCGAGCATCACGTGCCATCGCCGGAAGGGCGTATATATCAAAATAATCTTTTGCAAATTTTCTACAATACCCTGGTGGAAAATCAAGTAAGTGAGGACTTTGCCCGGGAAATTTTGGACGAACTTGACAAAAAAGAGCTTGTGGAAAAATTAGATATTAACTTTGTCGTAAAAATAGTATATAATAGTATTGTGAAAATAATTGGCGCACCTTCGGCACTGCAACCGACCCGCGCTAAAGGAAATCCGCAAATTTTTGCTTTTGTTGGGCCAACGGGTGTTGGTAAAACCACCACAATAGCCAAGCTAACAGCGGATTTAAGCCTTTATCGCAACATGGATGTGGGCCTTATAACGGCGGACACATACCGCATTGCCGCCATAGAGCAGCTAAAAACCTACGGCGATATCCTGGGGATTGATGTGGCTGTGGCCTACAAACCCGAAGAACTGCTGGAACATATTGAAGCCAAGAAAAATCACTGCGATATTATATTAATTGATACCGCTGGACGCTCCCACAAAAATGACGCCAATTTACAAGAGCTGCAAGATTTCATCAACAGCTCTGATGCCATTGAAAAATTTCTTGTGCTGTCCCTTACCACAAAGCTTGATGATATGTTGGACATTGTGACAACATATGGTAAATTATGTGATTTTAGAATTATCTTTACAAAGCTGGACGAAACCAACAAAATGGGAAATATTGCAAATATTTGCCACAAAACAGGCAAAAAATTAAGCTATATAACATTCGGGCAAAATGTGCCCGACGATATCAAGACGATTGCCCCAAACGAGGTTGCCATGCGTCTTTTAGGGTTAGGAGAAGAAGATGGATCAAGCAAACAATCTTAGAAGCATCTTGAGCTTAAAGAAAAAAAGCTCTCACAAGCCTGCCAGGGTTATCACCGTCACATCCGGTAAAGGCGGCGTGGGAAAGACAAATTTTACTGTAAATCTGGCACTGTATTTGCAAAAGCAAAACATCAATGTCGTCATTGTTGACGCCGATTTTGGCCTGGCCAACATTGAAATTTTGCTTGGGGCGACGCCAAAATTCAGTATGCATGACGTTGTAAACCAAAATCTGGATATTCTCGAGGCCATAACCCATACAGAGACAGATTTGCGGTTTATCTCCGGCGGCAGCGGCCTATCGGGCCTTACGGACGTTAACGGCCCACAACTGGAATTTGTCCTTGAAAACCTTGCCAATTTGGACGCCATTGCCGATGTGGTGCTTATAGACACGGGTGCCGGCATCTCAGATTCTGTTTTAAAATTCGTTTCTGCCGCAAGCGAAACAATAATAATTTGCGCGCCGGAACCTACTTCCATCACAGACTCCTACTCACTCGTAAAAGCCGTGAAAGAAAAAGGCGGCAACCTTCCTCTCTTTAAAATTGTCATAAATCGCGTGGAAGACAAGGAAGAGGGCACGAAAATTTTTAGAAATTTGCAGCGGGTTGCGTCAAAATTCCTTTCAATTGACCTTGAATTTATCGGCGTTTTGCCTCAAGACCCTCAGCTTGTAAAAGCCGTAAAAAGCCAAAAGCCCTGCATAATCTCTTATCCTAATTCTGTTTTCTCCCGTGAAATTGAGAAAATTGGAAATAAAATCATGGACATCA
>Ga0123355_10019494_pt1 | contig 10799 bp, 7 predicted proteins | sample TergutEmb28metaG_3_FD_89872 | JGI IMG/M metagenome (GOLD analysis project Ga0123355, IMG submission 89872) | Embiratermes neotenicus P1 segment gut microbial communities from Petit-Saut dam, French Guiana - Emb289 P1 | ecosystem: Host-associated > Arthropoda: Insects > Digestive system > Gut ...
ACCTCTGCCGTGGGGACGCCCCGCCATAAAATCGCCTTCATACAAAAGAATGTCATTATTAAAAAGCCTACCTGTTCCCTCAAATTCTCCATCTGCAAATTCACCAATGTAGACAAGCCTACCATTTTCTGCAAACAATTCCCCTTCTCCATGGAAGAGATTGTCACGAAATTCGCCTCGGTATCTCATAACACCGTTTCGGAAATACAATATTCCAAATCCATTGTATTGATTATTATCAAATTGCCCCCGATAGAGAAGCAAACCTCCCCACTCGGGTTTATATAAGAAGCCCTCGCCTCTGGCCGCGCCTTGCACAATCTCTCCGGCATAAACGATATCTCCATAGAAAGATTTAACAAACGCAAGCCCGGTAAATTCTCGTAGGGCAGTATCATTGAACATAAAATATTCTTCGATATGTATTTCTTCCACTGAAGGAGGTGATACTTGTATTGGAGTAGCTATCATTTGAAAATAGATAAACACCAATGCGCAAATTGCCAATACAATCAATGCTACCAATTTTTTGTAGATCATGAATCGGCCAAAAATAAAGTAATCAGAACGTTTAGAAGGCCGTAAATTAAACAGTGACCGTATTTGTCTATTGAGAGGCTGAATTAGCCTTGCAGATAAGATATTAAGATTAAATAACCGCTTTCCTCTTACCATTCGTAACCTAAAAGGTGCTGTTACTGCGGTTGTTAATCTTCTTAGTATAGCGAGAAGCGGATTCATACCTTATCTCCCATCCTAAACTCCAGTGGTAATTCTTTTATACATAGTTGACGATAATACTCTGCAAGCTTGTCATCTTTATTTTCATTACAAATTCTAATAAAAATGTTGTGTGCTCTAATATAATCGTTTTTATTTTGAGCAATCCTGAAAAGCTCAAGACCCATTTTGAAATCTTCATTAGTTTTTGCAAATTTGATTTTTACAGAATCGGAATTAGAAAACTCATAATAATCATAAAGCTTTAATTCTCGGTCTCTTACTTGAATCCAGCCTGCAAGACGATGTCTATACTCAGTAACCTTACTTAGGTGGTTGTATACTTCGTGACTAACAACTATACTGCTGCATTTTCGGCGCAAGTCGTAGCTCATTGCTAAAGCAGCATCAAAATCTCCGGAAATCATTGCCAAAATATATCGATTTTCATTACCACAAATCCTAAGCATTAGCTGAGCTTTATGAAGGAAGAAGGACAATCTCATGCCATCTCTGTCCAACCCGCCTTCTCGTTCAAAGACATTACGAACCATTTCTAAAGCATCATCACCATTTTCAGCCTTTAAAAGAACACGCAATTTGGTAAGATTTGCACCATCAGGTATAACAAACATATTACTTGTAGCTGAATTGTGTATGATTCTCAAAAAGTCATTTACTAGCTTCTCGTCCACTCCTGACCCGAAATTTTCATCTATTACAAGCTCTACTGACAATACAAAATATTCTTCATTTAATGTTCCATTACCTAATCTAACTTTATCTCGGTCTGTATTAAGTATTTCCATGAGACGATCAGGCACAAAACGGCGGTAGCTGGCCAAAATGCTTTCGATTTTCTTTTGAGCTATAATTAAATCCCTTTTCACATCGTTATACTTTTTGATGATGTGATGAAGTTCGTCATTGATTTTTTGATATTTTATATTATCTATCGGCCCTGTTTCTTTTTCTATATCCTTAACAAATTCGCTAAAATGGTTTAATGCCCAAATTGAAGCCAAACGCAAGAGATAAGCTGACAGCAGAATTGTAATAAATCCCATTGGTATAAGTTGCAATAAGAAAGCGTTTATCTGCCTATCAATTTCCCTTTGAAAAATCCCGGTTTCCAGCAAAAAGACTGATTCACCTCTAGCAGTTGCTACAGGAGTTATATAGATCCTGCGACTTCCTAAACTATCAGTTATAATTCCTTTTTGCTGCTCGGCCATTAAAGCCGTCCGCAAGAACATTTCTTCATTTTCTCTGCCTAAGTTCCGCATTCTTAACGGAAGGAAATACGGAAGCCTATTATCTATCCCGGTCAGTAACCGATTATTTTCGTAACCATAGAAAACACTTGATATATAAAGCCCAAGCCTCCCCATTGCCCCTCTTAAATCTTCAAGTTCTGAAGAGCCATACATTAGTGGCGTAGGATCCGTTACATCAAATTCATCGATAGAGGCAGCTAATAGAGTGCGGAGCAACTCACCGGCACTTTGAGCATGAATGTCTTGTGTTTCAATTAATACATTTCGATAATTGATATAAACTACAGTACCGGCTGATACAACCGCAATAGTTATAACAGGGATTCCAATACATAATACTTTTGTAACTAGCCGTTCTCTTTGTTTTATCCAAGTTATAGGGTTTATTCCCTCTAAAATAAGCCACAATGGCGGTACAAGTAAAAGCCAAAGAAACAATTGCAAGTTCCACCAAATTATAAAAATTGCTAAAATTATCAATATGCCCAGAGGTAGCAACAAACTTAGCCTATGGCCAAGCGGCATTTTAAACCTAAATTCTTGAGCAAGAAATATTAAAAGTGCCAACACTATAGAAACGACAATAGCTCCCAGGGCTGATCCTACAAATCTGACTAAAGTAAAAAACCTACTTTGCAAATCTGTAATATTTCGTATATTTTCTGCCGGCTCCTGACTATGATGAGATTCCACAGCAGGGATTGATGGGTTATCGGGTATTGTTAGTACCCGCCAGGCTATATTATCTGAGACACTTGACCATCTTTCAAAAATCACATCTCTATAATGAGCATGTCCTCTAACCGGATAAATTGCTAAAGTGTAAAGCTGTTGATGCTCTTCTGTCGGTGGAGGATATAGCAGAAACGCTTGTGGCTCATATTCTGCACTTACAAACAACCGACCTGTTTTTGACAAAAAAACTGTATTAACACCTACTGCTATAGCTTCAAAAACCGGTTCGTAAGTGGGTTGACCAAACATATCGCGGCCTGTAGCAGTGCTATATCTTCGCTCAGTTCTTATTAAGATATCACCGGAAATTAAAGCCGCTCTATCGTAGACCCTTCTAATAAGTCGAGTTCCATCCCTTGATACACCGGTAAGACTTATTTCCGAATCTGCACGGATATGCAAATATCTACTTATTTCAATATTGTCGTCTGTTACCATGTTCAATTCAACAGTGGTTACATTTCCAAGAAGTCTTTCAAAAAAACCACCTGTATATACAGAAAGAGCCATTCTTCCTTCTATAGGAATGCCTGTTGCAGGGTTTGCATATTGTTTGAGAATAAACAGGTTGCCTTCTTGGTCTACTGTCATATATGGTATTTGTATAGTTAAGCCTTGAACCTCACGGGGGATGGAAAAATACTGCAAGCTTTCTCCTCTTGAATTTAGAAGATGAAACTCTATGGTAACATTTTCTCTGTGGAGAGCCACCCATACATTTCCACTTCCCGCGTATGCCGAGGTCTCTAAAGTTTCTACGCCATCAATACTTCCAAAGCAGGATAAAAGTATGCTAAATATAAATATTAGAGACCCCAGGACTATAACCAATCTACTCATTCAATAATTTCTCCCAAGAAAACATCACCTATTTCAAGCAGTCCTATAAAATCATTATCTGCCACAACTGCCCGCATCCTTATTTGATAAATCAGATAAATCAACGTTACCAGAAGGGTTATAGTAAAAAACAATGTATAGGGGTTTTTTTTGACCCAATTTACAATAACTAATATAAAATCCCAAATCCGCATCAACGGAAATCGACGAGTTATAAGGCTATCCGGGAGTTCTTTTACAAAAGCTGCTATTTCACCTAATGAAGTAAATGCACCTCGATTAATTTCTTGAACCATAACACCAAGTTCGTGAGGCCCTCTTTTTGCGACTTCATTTCGATTGTTTTCGTATTTATATAAAAAATCACGAGCCAGGATATCAAATGTGCGCTCTGCTACTCTCTTATAGAAAATTCCGGCATTTTCTTCTATATGAGTGAAGTCCATAAAATAATTTATCGTAACTTGCCTATTAGCTATTAAATTTATATTTTCTTCTCTTAATAGTAATTGGGCAATATCTTCACCCATGCTTACAGTACTTTTAATCATAGCCAGAAGAAAATTGAGGGCAGCTTCTTTGCGCTCGGCAAAATCGGAAGCATACAGTTCTTCTTTATCGTACATAAGACTTTCGGGGTAATACTTAAACATCAGAAGGAGGGCATCTTTATAAGTTGCATTGCCTTTAAAATCCGGGTTGTTCTCAAACAACCCTTCAAGCGCCATGCGCTTTACAATTGTTTTTGCCGCTCCTTCTCCATAAATCGCTATTATTGTATAAAAATTACCTGTATCTTCTCTTACATCTTTAAACACACCCACATCATTCACTTGGTTATGGTGTACCGCCCTGACCATAATCAGTTCCATGTCCCAAGCCTGAATGTTTGTGTATTTCACCTTGTATTACCATCTTTTTCAATGTTTCTTGAAGTAGCAAAGATATAGATATGGTTATAGACATCCGGGGCGTCCATATCCTCTACTTTTATTACATAGGTATCTTCAACAATGTGCGCGGTATAATCACCGGTGACTTTATCCAGTGTTCCGCCTGCACTTTCATCAACTTTTCTGAACTGATAATTACCTTTGGATGTAATGTAATCATGTAAGTTAATTTTTTCACCAAGTCCTACCGTGATAGTACCGTGCTTAATTGTAATGTTTTTATCTTTAACCGCTGAAATAAGTTTTTCGCCTCTCATACGCACTGCAAACCAACGGATACGCAGTTTGTCGGATCTAAGCTGTTCTTTTGGATTTCTCCAGACAAGAAGGGCAAAAGCTCCTTTTTCAGGTATTACTTTTACAGTTGTTTTAATATCATCGTAAACACGACCTTCGCTTTCATCAGAAAACAATGTCATATCTCCAAAGTAAATTTCATTTTTTCTTTCGCTTTCAGAGCCGGATATACTCTCAACTCCAACATCTACATGCACCAAAGACTCTGTTCCCAAGGTATGAGAAATCAGATTGGTTTCGTATACGAAAGATTGATGAATAAAAATATTGCTTAAATCTATTTCATATTCTCCATAGGCTGTATCTTCCGGCAGTACTGTTCCTGTAGCAAACCAGTGAATGCGCAAAGGCTTGTCCAATGGTCGTCCTTCTTCAGACCTGATTGCAACAGTAAAGACCCCTTCATCTTGCAAAACTCTTACTCCGATGGAAAAACGATATCCTTTTTTCAAGTCAATCTTGTCACCCAGCAAGACGGCACCTGTTTCATCTTCAATACCGATATGTACCTTAACAGGCTTACCAGTTGCCAGCATGTAGGGGATTTTTCTTGAAATATATGTTTCATTTGCAGCAAAGTCGTGATTATTGATTAACATCTCTTCTATGCCGGTATATGTGTTGCTGTATTGAGGGATCTCATTAATTACGGCATATTCTGTTTTTGTTTCTTGATTTGTTTTTGTTATTGACCCTGATGATGAAGGGTAAAATTGTTCCAACTGCTGCAAGCTGCTTAAAGACCGCGTATTGCAAACAAATTGTCCAAATGGTGCAGGTGTCACCTTGTTTATTCCTATACGCGATTCACTGCGATACAGACCTATTTTGGCGATCCAAACCCAACCTTCACCATATTTTTGGTTGGCAGTTTCCTCTACCACATCTTGAAAATAACCTTTTAAATGTTGAGTAGCAACACTTCTATCCAGTGAGCGAATTGAAAATTCCTTATCTGCCACAGTTGATTTTTTTATTGACGGATCATTAGTTGATATTTCAATATCAAACGCTTTTCCTTTTAATTCTAAGTCACTGCTATTCCAAATATCGCTGTCTGTAAAAAAGGTATAACGACGCTCTGTACAATCTCCGGCTTTTATTTTTCCAAGATTCACATGTGTTATTTTTTCATTGTTTTCAGAATTTTTAAAATTTTTGATTGATAATCTGTAATTAATTTCATATTCTACGGAATCAGAGCCTTTGCAATCTACTTCTACCCATACAGCTATACCGCTACCTTTTTCAATAAACTTTGGGGCATATTGAGTTACAGTTATTTCCGGCGTATCGTAAAGAACCGTTGTTCTTACAAGTCCATCTAAAAAAGTATTTTTGTTTTGACGGACGTACTCGGACTTGTCCACAATAGTTAATTTATAACGTTCCCGTAACTTGTTGAACTTTCTATCTTCATTGTTGTCAAGTCCTGCAAAAGCCGTATCTTCTCTTTCTTCTTCATACGCTATACCAAGATATGCGGTATCACTTATCCCATCAAAAAGGGCAGCATAACCATTTAAAACCGGGAGATTGATGGTGATGCGTTCCGGCACTACAATTTCTCTGCCATATACATCAATTGCACAGCCGGCTTGAACAGAGAGAGCTTCTTCACCAATCAAGCCGCCGCTTCCTTCCATCTTTGCCACATTTAAGCCCGCTACAATACCGTCCCCATATAATAAACGGTTCATAAAGCGATGTTTGTTCACGAAGTAGCGTTGTTCTACTGTAAAATCGTTGGAGGTCAGCAACTTACCCTTATAGTAGTTGTTTCTCACAAAAGGAAAGTATCCTAGATTAGGCACAATACATCCTCTTCCTTCCAGCTTTTAGCTTTTAAATTAGCGGCGGCTCAACCACCTGCACATCCACGACTTTGAAGCCATTTGCGTTCAAGCTTGTACAAACCACCCTGTCTTAATTACACATCATTAAAATATATACATGCGTTTTAGGAAAGATAATTTTTTTATCCTTTAATATCCTTATCCGCAATTGAGCACTAAAACAATTATTTTTGCTAAATCCATTTAGTTGAATTGAATGAATGTACAATCAATTATTAATACATAAACTATATTGCATATATCAAAAACTATCAGTTGAATTTTACCATCAAACACATAAATATCAAGTATTTTCCTAAAAAATAATTGATGTTGATTCAAAATGATTAATCATTCTTTAATCATACATAAACAAGCATAATTTTATCAGTTATTAATCAGTTATTTTATGCTATTTGTTATTATATATCATCTGCCACGACATGTCAATTACTTCAACCCACAATTAGACGAAGTTTTTTCTCAAAATTTTAAGAAGCATTACATACTAAGGAAGGTATATGTAATGACCATTAATATATACCTATGGCACAGATCGCTTATGTACTCATGATATGCTTTTAAATATGATTGTATGAAAAAACTAATCACGGAAATAATTTCAAATAATTCCCTTTAAATTTCATTCACATAGTTGTTTGAAATGTTTGAGTTTTGAACATTTCAATAGCTTTCATGGGTGTTTTGTGAAATATATTTTGTTGTTTTTTCTTTTTGCAAAGTTTCAAAGTTTTTTGAGACTTTGAATACATATTACAATGATACACATAGGAACATTATTCAAACTATAACCATTGCGATGTTGATAGTCAATCGGTCTCATGTTGTTACTGATTGGAGCAAGAGTCCTGAAATTTAAGCTACCCTGCATTTATTGAATTTGCTATAATAGCAAGTGCGAGGTGAATGTATATGAATGAGATTATTAGATCGAAACAAAGCCGATGATAGACGATTTTATATTTAGTGCAAATGCTGTTTTGCCTATATTTTTGGTTATAGGTGCAGGATATCTTTTACGGCAAAAAGAATTTTTATCTCCAAAGACAATAGGTGAAATGAACAAGCTAATATTTGTCTTTGCTTTACCTGCACTCTTATTTAGAGATATCTATCAAGCGGATTTTGTTAATCTTTTTGACCCGGCTATGATATTATGGCTTTTAGCCATCATTATTACGAAGTTTATCTTGATATGGATATTTGCAGAAATATACTTGCGCAAAAAGACAGATCTTATAAGTGCTTTTGTGCAAGTTTCTTACCGTGCCAATTATGCTATCGTTGGCATTCCGTTGGTTTCAAATATCATGGATGGTAACGATACGGGACTGGCGGCTTTATCAGCCGCTTTTATAGTAACCACTTATAATATTTTGGCAGTAATTGTACTTACAACTAAAAACAAGCAAAACGGCGGTTTAAGTTTTGCGTTATTTAAGAGTATTTTTGTAGGCATATGTAAAAATCCTTCTATCTTAGGTATTGTATTTGGGGTAACATTAAATTTACTAAATATAGCTTTGCCACGGATAGCGTGGGAAAGTGTAAACTACTTTGCAATGTTAAGTACACCACTTGCCTTGCTGGCCGTTGGTGGATCAGTTCAAATTTCAGAAGTTAAGAGATATTTTAAGCCTACAGTAGTTGCATCCATTTTAAAAATTGTTGTATTGCCTCTTTTATTTGTGCCTATATCTGCATGGATGGGTTTTAGAGGTGAGCACCTTGTAGTGCTGTTTGTTCTACTGGCCAATCCTTCGGCCATAATTTGCTATGTAATGGCAGCAAGAATGAATGGCAACCCCTTTATATCCTCAGCAACTATTTTAGTAACTACTGCATTTGCTCCTGTTACAATAACATTAGGAGTATCTTTGCTAAGAATACTATCACTGATATAATTCAGAAGAAGTCTAAACAAGAAGGAGATTTTATGCCAACCTATGCTATTTTACAGAACCCCGGTCATAACCGTGTATATTTTAAATCCTCTCGTGCTTTGGCACAAATAGAGTTTAAGTTAGCAGGAGAAAAAATGACTGCCACACCAATAAATTTACGAGAAGAAATTATAGGAGCCGTCCCGTATCTTCTATTTGATATGGAATCTCAACTTATAGAAGAGGATATAGCTCTTTGTTCGAGGCTATCCTTTGTATATGCAATTTTTGAATGGAGTGGTAATGTTTTAATTCCTATAGAAAAAAAATCAAGTAATTATTTGGAAAGTGATGATATTACCACCATACTTAAATACAATGGTAAAACTAATGAACTTTTTACGCATATGTTATTAAACATTGCTGTTTTTAACACTAAATTTAATGTAAACGACAAACTTACTATATTAGATCCTTTATGTGGCAAGGGCACAACTTTATTTGATGGATTACTTGATGGCCACAATGTATGTGGTGTAGACATAGATGGAAAAATGATTCATGAGGCATATATTTTTTTGAAAAAATACTTAGAAACTGCCCGATATAAGCATTCTACTCACCAAGAGAGACAAGGGTTTAAAGACTATACAGCCATGCGATATCAAATTAAATTGTCACGCAGCAAGGCTGAAGAAGCTACTGATGTAGAGTTTGTTGCAGGTGATACACGAAATATAGGGGGATTGTATCGAAAAAATACTTTTAACATAATTGTTGGAGATTTGCCCTATGGAGTTCAGCATAAATCCGGTAGTTTTTTGCCAATATTAACAGAAGCTTTACCGGGTTGGTTTAAAGTTTTAAAGCCCGGTGGAGCAATGGTTCTTGCATGGAACCTTTTTTTAATAAGTAAAAAAGATATGGAATCAGCTCTTGAAAAAGCGGGCTTTAAATTAGTTATGCCTGCAAATGATGAATCTTTTGTCCATAGAGTGGATCAAGCCATCAAAAGAGATGTTATTATAGGTACAAAACCATGAGTAATCATTATTTTTCTTCAAAAGAACCGGATCAGTCTAATCCCCAAACTTATTTTTATAAATTTGGAGATACTATCTATGAATTTGTTACAGACATAGGAATTTTTTCTGTTGGAAAAATGGATCCTGCTACAGACATATTATTGCGCAATATCCCGCCCCTTCAAGGATCATTGCTGGATATGGGTTGCGGATGCGGTTGTATAGGAATCGTTTTAGCTAAAGAATATGATTTAGAATTAACCCAGGCAGATGTCAATCCGCGAGCAGTACGGCTTACTATAGAAAATGCTGCACGCAATGGTATAAATACCAATGTAGTGCAGTCAGATCTATTTAGTAAGATCACCGGACTTTATGATACCGTGGTGATAAATCCTCCCATACATGCAGGTAAAAATGTAATATTTTCCATGTATAAAGGAGCTTATGACTATTTAAAACCAGGTGGTTCATTGTATGTAGTGATCTTAAAAAAGCATGGTGCGGAAAGTACAATAAAGCAGTTTGAAGAATTGTTTGGAAGTTGCCATATTCTATATAAGAAAAAAGGATGTTATGTTTTGTCCGGTAGTAAGTGAACTGCTTTGCGAAAATAAATATGGATAAATAAAATTTCTTTAACATGCCATACTATAACTGTACTGTTTTTATATGAAATATTAAAATAGTACAAGCATCGCATGAAGGAGAGAACATTAATGAGATCAAGACCATTGGACTGGACAGCCCTTACACTGGTTATAGTAGGTGCAGTAAACTGGGGACTGATTGGTTTATTTAGATTTGACTTAATAGCTACTTTATTTGGTGGTATGGAGTCTGCAATAAGTCGTGTGATTTATGTAATAATAGGTTTAGCCGGTTTATATTGTTTAAGCTTATATATGAAAGTGGACGAAAGACAAGTAGATCACCATACCGAAAGAGTTTCATAACGCACACATAAGAAGCGAGCGAGCCTTAAAACTTATATGCGGGTAACATGAAAGCAAGAAAAAACGAAAGTATAGAAAACGCGAGTTGGACGAAGGAATGATCCGTCTAGCTCGCGTTTTTTGTATTATAGCAATTCCGATTGACATTAACACGTTTACGTATTGATGCAAGCGGAAATTGCGCCCCCTTCACCGACACGAAGCACGTTAGTGCGAAGTGGAGGTGCTATATCGGTTGCGCACTGTTGTTTTGCCAC
>Ga0123355_10019495_pt1 | contig 10799 bp, 6 predicted proteins | sample TergutEmb28metaG_3_FD_89872 | JGI IMG/M metagenome (GOLD analysis project Ga0123355, IMG submission 89872) | Embiratermes neotenicus P1 segment gut microbial communities from Petit-Saut dam, French Guiana - Emb289 P1 | ecosystem: Host-associated > Arthropoda: Insects > Digestive system > Gut ...
GGTAGATATGAAAAACGGCATGTATGTAACCGTTTGGATTGATTTTTTTAGCCATCTAACACGCATCTCGTTTAATAAAAGCGCAAAGATAATCGAAGCCGGGAAGCCGAATAACAAGAACCATAGGTTAATCTGCAGGGTATTTCTTAAAACACGGAAAAAGAAAATAGACCCAAAGAAATCCCTAAAATGCTGTAGCCCAATAAATGGGCTATTCATTATGCCAAGGGCCGGCCTGTAGTTTTGGAAGGCAATTACGATGCCGCCCATTGGCAAATAGCTGAAAATTAAAATTATAGCAAACATAGGCAAGAACATCAGGTACAGCACCCAGTGCCTTTTTAGTGCAAGGGCAAACCTAGCGGGAATGCTACGTTTTCGTGAATTCATACTGACCCACCTCTCGGGTTGAATAAAGGGCTTAACGAAAAGCCCTTTTCTTAGAGCTACCCTAGCTCATAAGTATGTCATCGCCCACAATATGTGGCTTTGTACATGTAGGGGCGGGGTCTTCCCGCCCGCAAGATATCACAATTGATGTGCCATCTGTGTGAATGACAATGACTTTGCCACCCCACATCTTGCGGGCGGGAAGACCCCGCCCCTACAACATGCAAGCTGTACTATGTGCCCATGACTAACTGCGGGCTAGTGGAGGTAGTTCCAAGAAAGGGGGCGTACTTACGCGCCCCCTTCAAACAATTACTTAAATTAACGAATCAAGTCAAACGCGCGCTGATGTGCGTCAATTGCTTCTTGGATGTTCATGCCTTCGATGGCGGCGCGGAATTGTGGGAAGTTATCCAGCGGCTCAACACCGTTTAGGAAACGTACAAACATTTCTTCAACATAGGTGTTTACGTCCATCATGATTGTCGGAACCCTGTCTGCGTCTGCACCGGCAAATGAAAGGGCCGGCAGTGTGCGGGAGGTATCCATTGTGTCGCCCCACTGGGCCATAGCTGCGGCTGAGTTTGGATGCAAGGTTGGTGCAAATGCGTCAAACCTGCGGAAGGTTGGGAAGGCTGTTGACAAGTGGAATGTGTAGTGTGCCCAGGTGTTTTGTGCGATGTGGTCAAGCATGTATTGTGTATAGTGTGGATTGCCGTCGGCGTCAAAGTAGAATGTTTCGTTTTCGAAGCCGAAGTTGTGCATGATTGTAATATCAGGTGTCCACAGGAAGTCAAGGAAGCGTGCAACTGCGGCCGGGTCTTCTGCCGCGGTTGTAATAGCAGCGGTAGAATGGCCAAACTGAATACTTTCAATGAAGCGGTTGTTCAGTACAAACGGGCCGCCGCCTGGGCCGGTAAGATGAGGTACGCCTACTACGTTGTAAACGATATCTGGGTGGTTATCGGCCATTAGATTGTGCATGCCTGTCATTTGGATGCCTGGCATAAAGCCAGATACGCCTGCCATGAACCTGCCGTCAGAGTCCGATCTTTCGTTTACAGCCCATTCTTCGTCTATAAGTCCTTCTTCCATCAGCATACGAAGCCATCTTACAGCGTCTTCAAATGCGTCTGTCATTGGGCCAAATGTTACTTGGCCATTGATATGATAGAAGTTAAGGGATGTGCCAAATGGCCACAAGTTCATTTCCATACCAAAGTTGGATGCGCCTGCGCCCATTGCCCTAATACCAAAGCCTGTCATTGGGCGTACATCGCCGCTGTCGTTTTCTGGCAGGGGGTTGTCACGGAATGCGCGAAGTACCGTTGTAAGTTCATCTGTTGTTGTTGGCATTGGAAGGCCAACATGCTCCAGCCACTCTAGGCGGATTTGTGGGCCAATAACAGCCAGCTGATATGGTTGCTGTATGCCAGAGAGGAACAGCATATCTCTGTTTTCGCCAATTTCTATTGCATGTCTAACACCTGTTGCGTTAAGTGCGGCTAGGTAGTTAGGCATGTAGCTGTAAATCAAGTCGTTGAGGCGAAGGATTACGCCGTCAAGGTGGTAAACGGCTGGGCCGCCCGGTACGCCTGTCAGCCAGTTGGTTTGGATTACATCCGGCCAGTCACCGGCGGCAATCATAAGTGTGAATGCGTCGTCGTCACCGTAGGTTGGGTGACGCCATGTAATGTCTGTGCCGGTAAGGTACTGGATTTCCCTCCAGGCACGTGTGGCGTCATTGTTGTCTGAGCCGATACCGGTTTGGCCAATGTTGGTGCCCCAAATGGTCAAGGTTTCTGGGAAGTGGCTGGCTGCCTCACCCGGTTCTACTGGGTCTTCATCATCTACCGGTGGGTCATCTGTGTCATTTGCATCGTTTGTCACTGGTGGTGCTGGGGTGGCAACATTGGCCGGTTCAGCGACATCCTCGCCGCCACATGCTGTAGTAAATGCCAGCATTGCAACCAGCATAGCGCCTAGTAGTAACGCCATTGCTCTTTTTGACATACTGCTTTCCTCCTTAAATAAGTGCAATTGTTTGCTTACTCATGAACATGCCGTGGCTCGAAAGATGTACTACCACATGTTCCATACATGTAAGTTGTGAGTATTGTAATGACCCCCAAGGCTTTTGTCAACATTTTATACAAAAAAGATTTGCAAAAAGGCCCGATTATGCCTTAAGCGTACATAATCGGGCCGTGCTTTAGATAAATATTGCTATATAGTTTTCGTAGGGGACAGGCCTGCCCATAAGCGCCAACTTAGCCCTCAATCCATCGTGTAGGGGCGAACCTTGTGTTCGCCCGCACAACAATACGGTAGATACAATCATTCATATTTAGGCAACAAGGTACGCTGGCGGCAAGCTCGGGCGGACACAAGGTCCGCCCCTACAAAGATGACATAGGTTGTGCCTTAAGTTGGCACATATGGGGCAAGCCTGTCCCCTACATGGTTGCGAAGTGCTAATCTTCCCCCAATTTAAGCGCCTGTGCAATCTTAATCTTGGCCACAAACCCCACAAGCACCCCAAGGCAAAGCACAACCATTACCCCAACAATAACAAACAAATTCCGATAATCCCTTCCTTCTATCACCACAACAAGTGGGATAACCTGTTGTGCCGCAGAATAGGACAATTGTATCAGCGGCACAAAAACCCGCGCCGCAACAATCCCAACAGCCGTACCAATACCAATGCTGGTAAACGTAATAATCACCTGCTCACTAACAAGCAGTCCCATAATACGCCCCATGCTCATACCCATGGCCCTAAACACACCAAACTGCAACACCCGCGACCGTATAGAGAGCACCCAATAAATCAAAAATCCCACAAAGCATATTAACAAAGTCACAATAAAATTAATTGTAAGCACCCCATTAGTACCCTGCAAAATAGGGTCCGACCTACTGGTAATAACATTGGCCCTGCCATCAATAAATTCCACTATATGCAAGTCGTTTTCCCCCAAAAAATCGTAGAAAAACTGGTTAGTAGGCGTATTAGTGCGCATCCAAATCTGATACGGCATTACCCCCCATAAGTTCTGCATATACCCAAGGTTGGCCACGGCCAAAAATCGTTCCTCCTGCAGCAAATCCCCAGTAGTAGACATTAGCACAGCCCGCGGTTCATAGCCCGGCCAGTAATCAACAAACCCTACTATTTCAAGCCTTGCGCTATGGGCATAGCTATCTTGCACAGTAATTACATCGCCCAGGGCATATCCTTTTACATCACGAAAATTGGTGCTGACAAGTGCCCCATTTGGCACTTTAGCCAAAGCATTAAGGAAATGGTTAATATGAACGCCCAGTAAGTCATCTCTAAACCAAAGGGTCTCGCCAAAAGTATGGGTTTCTATGGCCATAAACTGTATGTCGTACGTCCCCCTTCTTACATTATGGTGCTGGACCCGAGTTATAGCGTCAACCTGGTCAAAGCCCATAAACCGGTCAAAGCTTGGCTCGAAATAGACTACATGCCTAGGCGTCAAAATTGCCGCCACTTCCAAGCCCACATCCCGTACATCCGGTATATTATTTTGCCAATGCTCCCTAAAAACCAAGTCCGTACCCGCCAAATACTGTATCCTATGGTCATTGTTGGTATTAATTGTGCGGGCAGAATGGGCACTAAAAATCCCAATTGCCAAGGTAAACACCAAGAAAATCATGATAAACTGCTCCTCACCAGAGGAACGTATAACCCTAAGAAGTGCCGCAAAAGTATGGGGCCGCCACCAGCGCCTGCCAAGTAAGTATACAAACATGATAAAGTACGGGAACAAACGCAGTGCAAATAACCCCGCGCCAATAATAAACAAGGACGCACTCAAAAACAAAAGCGGGTCAACAGAAGCCGTAACCCGTACCATAGCGGCCATGGCTTCGCGCTGGTTGTTAAAAGTATATAGCCCATACAGCGCCGCCCCAAGGAATAGCACATCCAGATAAAACCGCTGCCATAACGCCTTAGAGGCATTTCTCCCGCGCTGTTTCTGCTTATGCTCTACTATGCCAACCCGGGAAAAGTCGATAACGGGCACAAACATTGTCAAAAATGACAAAAGCATAGCCCCAGCCGCGTATAGCAAAACCACAGGGGTAACGCGTACATCAAGGGTGGCCCTTTGCACCAGATATAAAAAGCCACTGCTGGCCCCAAGCACATGGCAAATGGCCACCCCAAGCCAAACACCTAAAGGCAGGCTAACAATGGCAACAAACAGCCCCTGCAAGGCATAAATGGCCATTAGCTGGCGGCGACTGGCCCCACGGCTCTTTAGCACAGATATATCGTTTTTCTCCATTTGCAAAATCTGGCGGCTTACCATGTAAATATAAAAAGCCAGCATAATATAAATAGGCACCTGCAAAACCAGCAGAGTAACGGCCAGCGGGCCGGTGCGCATAGTATATTCGTTTAGCGTATCTTCAAAGTTGTTAACAAAGGTCCACGCACTGCCCGCGAAATTGAACCGCGCCCCAGCGGTTGCCAGCGCGTTTATGGCATTTGGCACCTGAGTTGCCGAAAGGGCGGCATAATCCAGCAGATGATGCCACTGTGCAGATATCCTATATGGGGCAGGATAAGGCTCTAAAAACCTTGCACGCACTAAATCGCCGTGCACTAGCAAGTTGTTAATCGCGCTAACATGGTTAAAGCGCACAGCAGTCCAAAACTGGCCAGAGCCTTGGGCAAACTCGTAAATACCAACAATGCGTACATACAAGTCCCCGCTTGGGTGGTCAACATTAGTGACCCTCATGGCCTCGCCTACAAGCATGTTGTGGCGCAGTAGCAGTGCGTCTGTGGCAATTGCTTCTATGAGATTTGGGTCATTGGTTTCTATGGGCAGTCGCCCGTATATCAGGCTTACCATTTCTTCCATGTCAAATATACCCGTGAGATTAATGCCCCTTGGGGCCTGCCTTGGCTCGCGGGCGGCGTCAGCGACTACCTGCCAGTTCGATAGGGTATATGTTGTCATTACCTGGGAAATTGGCATGTCCACCTGTGCTAATATTTGGGGGATATGCTCGTTTGCTGTTGAGCGGTATGTTGGTAGCATCTGCCCCGTAACAAGCTGTTGTAAATTAAGCCGCATTTCCATAATAGCAGGGTGGCGGTTGGCCTCATGTGCATACCTGCGGAAATTTTGTTGTAGTATCCGCTCCATGGTTGCCTGGGTATATAGCGGTGTGGCGGCTACTATGCCAAGTAGCAAAATATTGCCTATCAACAAGCAAAGCATCATCCATTTGTTTTTCCACATCTTGCGAAACAAGAAATCAATCACGGAGCACCACCTTATGACCTTCTTCTACACCAATAAGGATTTGCACATATTGCTGTAATTGCAGGCCCCGGGTGATATATCGCTTTGCCAGGTTGCCGTTATCGTATATGAGCACATATTCGGCCCGGTCTTCTGGCCGTATGGCCTGTAGTGGCAGTAGTAGCGCGTCGTGGACCAATGTCTCGGTAACTACTATGCGTAGTTGCATGCCAACCAGGTCTGCCATAGTCATATCCCTTGCGTAAAGTTGTGCAATCAGTGCTTCTGTATCTGCGGGTACCATGTTTACGTCAACATGGTTGGAACCCCCAAGCACATCCATAGCCGCCCTTGGGAACTGATGGGATACAACACGCAACTCAAACGTGAGCCCGTCTGGCGAAAAAGCAGTGTGTACAGTCCCGGGGCCCATGGCATCGGCGGGTACCAGTTGAAAAGACCCTGCCCCATACTCTCCCCCCATAGTTGTCCTGACAGAAAAACTTACATGTGTTGTATCCGCGATAACAAAGTAAACATGCCCAGGCGCGATTGCAGTGTTCAAGCCCATCATCGAAACGGCTGTTAGCAGGCCGTCAAAGGGCGCGTATATGCGTTCGCCCAATAAATTTTCTTCAAAAAAGTCAAGTGCCGCTTGCAACTGATTGCGCTGATGCTCACTTTGCAAAACAAACAACTCCCGTTGACGCTCCATTCTTGTGGCTTCCCGTGTGTTGCCGGCGTTACGGGTCTCCCGTATCATCCGCTGGCGTGCTGTGTTTTCTTCGGCAAATGTGGCTTCGAAGCTATCCAGTTGAAACTCGGCACCGTCTCGCAAAATAGTACCGTACTCGCTTTTTTCTACAATTGCCTCCCCCAGTAGTTCGCCGGTTTCTACCCACTGGCCCACTTGCACGTACGCACCGGAATACACGCCTCTATTGGATGCAAAAGTTAAGCTGCGGGTAGTGGTAAAACTAGCGTGCACACCAAACTCCATAGTGCGCACCAAGTCGCCCCTTTGGGCCGTAACCAATTCTGTAACAGGCTCCCATTCAACTGCGCGAGTTTCTGGCGAGGCGATTATGCCATCGTTGATAGCCGCAACAAGATCCACGGCAAAATCATTTTCATCTATGCCACAGGCAGAAAGAAGCACAGTTGCCAGAAATATCACAAAGCCAATCCTACCTAACAATGACAACATCCCCTTCCGACAACCCACTAAGCACCTCTATATAGGTAGGTGTGCTGGCACCAACTGTAATATCTATTTGTGTGAGCCCACCCGTGCCGGGCATTAGTACATAGTAACCCAACTCAGCTTCATAGCTCACTGCCGCGCGCGGGATACGAAGCGCGTCTTCTACCCACTGGGTGTAAATATGAATATTTACATAGGAACCCATAGGGGGCGTGATATCGGTATCAAAGCCAAAGCGCAGTGCCGTCGGCCCAAGGCGTGAAACCTGGGCGCGGGTAAGGTTAATACGATGCAAGTCATAAACTTGGTTGCCAATATGAGCTACTACGCGCTTGGCACCAAGCATTACATGCACGGCATGGACGTCTCCAATATAATCAACAAAAACCTCCCCATCTGTGGGGGAAATGTACATAATAGCGGAAAAAGGCGGCACATAAGAGCCGTAAGAAAAGTTGCCGATTTGTGTAACTATGCCATCCATGGGCGCAACTAGCCGAGAACGGGCAAAGTCCTCCCGTAGGCCGGCAAGGGCCCTTTCATTTTGCTCTATAGTCAGTGCCTGCCTTTCTTGGGCCAGGGTATGCTCCAGCCGTGCACGAGATATTACCCAGCTATCCGCGCCCTCCTGAACCAAAATGTCTATATTAATAGAGCTGATGCTGTTTTGAATTGCATGAAGCCTTTGCAAGTATGCGATATGATCCTCAAGCCAGGTGATACTGCCCTCTAGGCGCGTAAAGTCAAGCCGCGCCAGGAGTTGCCCCTCGGTTACGGCATCGCCAAAATTCACATAGTGCCTGTAAAACGGGCCTGTTATACCGCCAAAGCCAACGGGGACAGAGTCCACGCTCACCAGGCCCGCAACCCGACTAACGTCACGAACAGGGCCACGGGTGACAGTGGCGGTATCTATTTGCTGAACAGGAACAGTGGGTATAACCAAAGGCGGTGCCAAGGCGTGGGCATCCCCATTATTATTTCCGCATGATGAAAAAAAGAAAATGCATGCAAATATCGTCCCAAGTAAAAGAGCCCTACTCAAGAATAACCACCTCCCCAGCATCCAGCCCGCTAGTTATCTCAACTGTTGTATTGCCCCTAACCCCTACTTCAATGTTGCGCACAGCGCGGACGCCATACTGGTTTTGCACATACACAAAATAACGCTCTGCACCTGTGTGCACCGCTTGGGTTGGTACAAATATTACGTCCCGCGCCGCGTCAAGCTCCACGCGTATGGTTGCTGACGGGTTAGCAGGCATGACGGCGCTCTCGTCCAAAAGCACAAGAAAGGCCTCGTGTCCGTGGAGATGTGCCCGGTCTATCCCCAGATAATCTGGGTCGATAACCACGGCCTCATATGGGACTTGGTTGGCCATAACTGTAAACAAATCGCCAACCTGCAAAAACGGGGCCACATCGGATGAGCGCAATTCAAACACAGAAACAGTCAGGTCGGATATAGTCCCCACAAAAGAGTTTTCACCAGAGCGCATGCCTTCTTGAAAAGTAATTATCTCTGTGACAATGCCCTCCATGCTTGCGCGCACATGCAGTTCTTCTGACCGCGCTCGAAAAAATTCTATTTCTAATTGCACCAGCTCAAGTTCCCGCTCATAACGGGAAATTGCCGATGTGTAGGCGGCAACATTTGGCGCAACACCTTGGGCGGCCGCTTGGTTGCGTGTGTGGGTGCGCCTGCGCTGGGCGTGGTTTAGGGCCAGCAGAATGTCTTCCTCGCGCAAGATAGCGGCATCATACACTTCGGTTATTGCGGGGTTATACAATGTGGCGATAATATCCCCAGGCATAACCTGGTGGCCTGCTTCTGCAAATATGCCCGCAACCAGCAAGCCCCCTTCCTGAAAAAAAAGCCGCTCTTCCCTTGTTGGCACAAGAAAGACTATGGTGTTGGCATAGCGAATAACATCACCGCGCATGGCAGTGGCAGTTCGCACGGTGCGTGCCGCGGGCATGGGTGCCACTGGGGAAGCGGGAATCGGGTCCTCTACCGGCAAGGCAAAACACGCCGCCAAAGATAATAACAAAATTGTCATGGCCAAAATCAGCTTCATATGTTCACTCCCCCCAGGTAAGGGCTTGCCCCATAGGTGTCAATTTAAGAAGAAACGTCGGTCTTGTGGCCTTTGTAGGGGCAGACCTTGTGTCTGCCCGAGCTTGCCGCTAACGTACTTTGCGCCCAAACATGAACGCTCTACTAACCGTATCCTTGTGCGGGCAGACACAAGGTCTGCCCCTACAGGTTGGGCTGTGGGCTAAGTGTCCCCTACGTGCAAGCCCCCCCAATAGAATGCATCATGGCCTTATGAGGCGTAGTACCATATGCCTTCTTAAACAAACGCGCAAAATACGATGGGTCCGAAAAGCCGCAAAGGGCGGAAATGTCTCCAATTTTAAGCTGACGATGAGATAGTAGCGAAAACGCGTGTTTGAGCCTTATTTCCGTAAGATAATCCCCAGGGGTTGTGCCGTAATATTTCATGAAGAGCCTGCTAAGATGTCTGGCGGAAATAAATAGGTGATCCGCTATATGAGAAATTTTTATTTGTTGGGACATGTTTTCGTACATATACCGCACAGCCTTAGAAAGCACTTGGGTCACATGTGGCTCGTCACTTTTTGCGCCATACCTGTCGGAAAGATATGCAAACAAAGAAAGCAGAAAATGGCGGACCACGATGGTGTTATCTTTGGTCTGGGTCATAAGTTCCTGCAAAAAATCAGCTGTGGCCGTTACATAGTTCATGTCTTTGTCGGAAATAGAAAGTACATATGGGTAGAAATTGCGCTGGCGGATATCTGGCTCTACGATGAATAGCGGCACCAATAGGCGAAAGAGTTGCGCGTCTGCCAGGGCAAAGAGGTCCGGATAGTACATCAGGTCTATAAGATCCAGGTTGTCTACATGGGTAAACCCGTGGGTTACGCCCTTTTTGATGACATATACATCGCCGCGTTTTATTGGATAGCTATAACCGCCAATCACATGCTTTGCACTGCCGGAGACTACAATAGAGGCCTCGTAGTAGTCGTGGGTATGGGGGGCGAAATCGGCATGGAGAATATCACGGCCCACGTGCAGGCCGTGCCGCTGGAAGATGTCGTTTTCGGGCTTGTTGTAGTTGTGTTGTGGGGTGCTGGTTGGTTTTTTGTCCATGTCTGTCCCCCATTGCCTGTAACTGTTATGTAAAGGCGGCAACATCGCCGCCCGATATAATTAATACAAAACCTTCTGCCAAGCCCTCGTCTCGCCGCTTTTCAATATAGCATCAATAATCAACATGCAATCATGCCCATCCTGGAACGTAGCATACCCCCCGCCGGTCTTCCCTTCCATTATGTCACCGTAAAACATAGCAATATTATTCCTAAGCCCATCAGACCAACCTTCGGCGTGGCCGGGCGGCAGCGAAATATGCGCATGCCCGTCTTTACTACTAATAGAGTTGCGCACACAAAGGATATTCTCCTCATCCCTGGCCCCAATCCAAAGCTTGTCGCAGTTTTCAACATTCCAATGAAGGGACCGCTTAGACCCGTTGACCTCTATATCCAAGAAGTTCTTCCTACCTGCGCTAACCTGGGACACGCGGAATACACCGCTGGCACCATTGTCAAATTTGAGCAAAACGGCCGCATAATCGTCAGAAGACACTTTCTTGCCAACCCGCTCTGGCACAAACGTAACAATATCGGCAAAGACCTCTGTGACGCGGCTGTTCATTATATTTTGCGCCAGGTCGCACCAGTGGGTACCAATATCACCAAGGGCCCGGGCAACACCGCCAAGGCTGGGGTCAACCCGCCAATTATCATCTGTGTTAAACAGTAGCCAGTCCTGCAAATAGCAACCATGCACAATAAAGGGGGCGCCAATGCCGCCACTA
>Ga0123355_10019496_pt1 | contig 10799 bp, 9 predicted proteins | sample TergutEmb28metaG_3_FD_89872 | JGI IMG/M metagenome (GOLD analysis project Ga0123355, IMG submission 89872) | Embiratermes neotenicus P1 segment gut microbial communities from Petit-Saut dam, French Guiana - Emb289 P1 | ecosystem: Host-associated > Arthropoda: Insects > Digestive system > Gut ...
ACCCCCGTTACGTGACCAGGCTCAGCCGGGGGTTGGGCGCGTACCGCCGCCCGACCTTCGCGCACGGCCTCCCCTCGACCATGACGACGTCGGCGGTGAAGTCGTTCTGGCCCCGGATCAGCGACGAGCCGACCCCGTAGGCATCGACCGGCACCCCGAGCTCCTCGAACCGCGCGATCCGCTCGGCCGTGAAGCCGCCGCTGGCGACGATCCGGACGTCGGGGAAGCCGGCGTCGTCGAGCGCCGCACGGACGTTCTCGACGAGCCGCGGGTTGACCCCGCGGGGGTCGTATCCACCCATCGACTGCAGCAGCGAGCGGTCGACGAGCTGCTCGGAGGTGTCGAGCCGCACCCCCCACAGCTTCGGCCCGAGCGCGGCCGCCACTTCGACCGCGGTCCGGACCGAGTCGTTGTCCCAGTCGACCAGCACCGTCACGTTCATCTCCTCGTGGAACCGGTCGGCGTAGACCTTGGCCGCCCTGGCGGTGTCGCCTCCGTAGGCGGCGATCAGGCCATGCGGGACGGTCCCCACGCCGCGACCGCCCCACCACGATGCCTGGGCGTCGGTCGACACGCCGATCGCGCCGGCGACGTGCGCCGACCAGCCGTCGCCGGTCTGCACGAGCCAGTGGTCGTGCCTGGCGGGGAAGTAGAAGATCGGCTTGCCGCGGGCCGCGCTGACGACGGCCGCGACGTTGCGCATGATCAGTGACCGCCGCGCCATGCACCCGAGGTAGACCGTCTCCAGGTGCGCGAACAGGCTGTAGTCGCCCTCGATCGTCATCACCGTCTCGTACGGGGAGATCGGATCGCCGTCATGCAGCGCCCGCACCTCGATCGCGCCCCAGCCCTCGACCCAGGCACCGCCGGGATCGGCAGCGCCGGACCCGAGCTTGAGCACCGCGATCGCCTCGTCGACCCCGCCGAGCAGCGACTCCCGCTTCTGGAACACCTGCATGATCACCCGCGGGTGATGGTCCTGCTCCTCCAGCAGCCGCTTGGTGTAGACGAAGTACGCATCCGAGTAGTAGCCCTCGCGGATGCGCTGCACCGGCAGCCGGAACACGCTCGGGTCGAGACGCTCGGGGGCCGGCATCGGCGCAGTCTATTCAGCGGCTCCCAGCCGTTCTTCAGCGATCTATGTACCTATGCGGTACACGGCGCGCTGAAGAACGCCCGCTCAGCCGAGCAGGTCGCGCGCGATGTCCGCATAGAAGCCGGCCGCGTAGCCGAGGTCGCGGAGGTCGATCCGCTCGTTGGCGTTGTGCATCAGCGGCGCCGTCTCGGTCAGGGGCTGGTGGCGGTGCGGGAAGAACCCGTACGCGATCAGCTCCGGGAAGGCCCGGCGGAACCAGCTCGAGTCGGAGAAGCCGGCCAGCAGCACCGGCACCGTCGAGGCCCCCGGGTCGTTGGCCCCGACCCACCGGTCGATCGCGTCCATCAGCGGCGAGCGAACCGGCGACATGTAGCCGAACGTCTTCTCGGTGAACTCGATCTCGAGGCCGTCGGCGACGTCGCCGAGCACCTCTCGCAGGCGCCGCAGCGCCAGCTCGTCGCCGAGCCCCGGGGGCACCCGGCAATCGACCTTGAGGTAGGCCCGCGAGGGGATCACGTTGATCTTGTCGGAGGCGTGCACCATCGTCGGCGTCAGCGTGACCCCGAGCAGCGGCTCGAGCATGATCGCCAGCGCCGGGTCGGCGGCGGCGATCGCGGCGACCGCCGCGGCCGGATCGGCCGGGTCGAGCCCCAGCGCCTGCACCATCGCCCGCGGCGCCTCGGTGAGGTCGTAGTCGGGCTGGCCGGCGGCGATCCGCTCGATCACCGGCGCCAGCTTCAGCAGCGCGTTGTCGCCGGTGTGCGGCAGCGACGCGTGGCCCGCGACCCCGTGGGCTGTGAGCTGGAAGCGGAAGATGCCCTTCTCGCCGCAGCAGACGCCGTAGCGCCGGACGCCGCCGAACTCGAACGGACTGCCGGCGCCCTCGTTGAGCAGCAGGTCGCAGCGCACCTTGTCGGGATGCTGCTCGGTCAGCCAGCGGGCGCCGAGATCGCCGCCGGTCTCCTCGTCGGCGACGAACACCAGCTTCAGCGCGCCCCGCGCCGGGCGCCACCCGGCGCGAGCCAGCGACGCGGCGGCGATCGCCTCGGCCGCGACCTGGGACTTCATGTCGAGCGAGCCGCGGCCCCACAGATAGCCGTCGACGACGTCGGCGTCCCAGGGGCCGTGCTCCCACTCGTCGGGGGCCGCCAGCACCGTGTCGACGTGACCGAGGTAGACCATCACGGGGCCGTCGGTCCCGGCGGCGAGGGTCGCGACCAGGTTCGGTCGCTCGGGGTCGGCGGCGAGCTGCTCGGTCTCGAAGCCCGCCTCCCGGAGGTAGGCGTCGAGGTACTCGATCGCGGCGCGCTCACGACCCGGCGGGTTGACGGTGTTGAAGCGGACCAGGGTCTCGAGGACCTCGGTCGCCTCACGCTGCAGGTCGGCCATCGACCGTGCAGCCTAATGAACAAAGGGTACGATCGCCGGGCCGTGCCCCCCGACCTCCAGGACGACCTCAGGCTCGCGCTCGAGCTGGCCGACATCGCCGACGCGATCACGATGCCGCGATTTCTCGCCGCCGACCTCCAGATCGAGACCAAGCCGGACCTGACGCCCGTGACCGAGTCCGACAAGGCGGCCGAGCTGGCGATTCGGGAGCGCCTGAAGGTTGCCCGTCCCGGCGACGCGGTGATCGGCGAGGAGTTCGGCGGCGGCGACGACGACCCAGGCGGCGCGGCGACCGGCCGCGAGTGGATCATCGACCCGATCGACGGCACCAAGAGCTACGTCCGCGGGATGCCGACCTGGGCGACGCTGATCGCGCTGCGGGTCGACGGCGAGATCGCCGTCGGAGTGGTCGCGATGCCGGCGCTGCCGCGGCGCTGGTGGGCGAGTCGCGGCGGCGGCGCGTTCGCCGACGGGCGGCCGATGCACGTCTCAGAGATCACGTCGCTGGCCGATTCGCAGATGGCCTGGAGCGGGATCGAGGATTGGGAGGCGGCCGGCCGGCTCGACGCGATCCTGGCGCTCGGCCGGGCGTGCTGGCGGACCCGCGGCATCGGCGACGCCTGGCAGTACATGCTCGTCGCCGAGGGCGCCGCCGAAATCGCCGGAGACCCCGCCGTCAAGATCTGGGACCTGGCGGCCGTGTCGGTGATCGTCGAGGAGGCGGGCGGCGAATTCACCAATCTCGCCGGCCAACGGGGGGTGTGGAGCAGCGGGTTTGCGACCAACGGTCTGGTCCACGACCAGGCGCTCGCGATCCTCTCGGGTGCCGATCGCTCCTAAGCCGCCTCGATTAGCTAGTCCAACTTTCCCAACGAGCGACCTCCACCCGAGTGGCCGCAAACCGTGTGTGTAACTTCTCCCTCGTTTCAGGGCCCACCTGGAAGGCAACGTGGAACGGAATGGCGGGACGGTCCCACCACTCGCCAAGCTCGATTGGAGCGGCCCACGTCTGCGCCGCCGAGTCCAGGGTTTCAACAAACATGGCGAAGCGGTCATCGGAGTCGTGCTCGAGAAGATTGACGGCATCGACAACGACGACCAGGTATGCCTGCCCAGGCAGCCAGCTCAGGTCAGTGAGACACTCTTCCAGGGCGGCTTGATTCTCACCGAAATAGTTGGGGAACTGCAGTGCGGCACCGACTTCGTCCCACAGTCCCTGCAGCGAGGTCATCTTTGACCCACGGAGCACCCGGCTCACCACACCGTTCTCAGCGGTCGCCCAGGCAAACTCATACGCCCGTGGGGGGACGCCAACCCATTCCAGGAGCCACGGCTCGCGCGGTTTCTTAAGGAGCGAAGGGATGACTTCGGCGCTCACCTGATCCTCGTGCAATGCTTGTAGTGGTCAGTCGTGTAATAGACGGATCCGTCACTCCCGACCACAAGCCTATCGTCACCGCGGTCGACTCCTGGAAGGAGGGGGTGGACATCGTACTCTTTGTAGGTGATCGGCTTGCCGTCCGGTTCGGTTTTTGGCAGCACCTGGCTGTTGTCGCGGCCATCATTCTCATACTTCCCCTTGCCCTTGTAGCCTTGCGGCGCAGCGCCATTGTGTTTAGTGATGAACTCGAGCGTCTGCTCGACATTGGCGGGCACCTTGGCGTCACCCTCGGCATTGTTTTCGGGGTCCTGCTTACCGGAGCCCTCCTCCTCGTTACCGGAGCCCTTGCCGTCGTCGTCGTCGTCGTCGTTGTTGTTCTCGTTCTTCACGATCCCCGGGAACTGCCCCAGCCCCGGGAACAGCCCCGGCCACGGGACATTGATCTCCGGCCCGCGGTCTCGCGGCGGTGGGACGTTGATCAGTGGCCCGTCGTCTCTCGGCGGTGGGACGTTGATCAGTGGTCCGTCGTCTCTCGGTGGTGGGACGTTGATCAGCGGACCTGGTATCGGCGGGGGCGCGATGCTCATCGGCGCCAGGGCCGCCCCGAGCTGCTCGCCGGCCCCCGTCGCCTCGCCCTGGATCTGGCGTGCCCGGTTCTGCCAGTAGGTGAATTGCTGGTGCGCGTGGGTGAGTTCGTCCTGCGCGTGTTTGAGCTCGGTCTGCGTGCTGCTGATCTCGCCCTGCAAGCGGGTGATGGCGGCGCCCGCCGACGCCGCCTCAGCGGCCGCCCTCGACCCCTGCGCCGCCGCGATCGTCTGCGCTCTGACGGCGGCGCCCAGCTCGCTCTGGAGGCGGGTCAGCTTGGTCTGTGCGTCGTTCACCCTGCCCGTCCAGGTGACGATCTGATCGTGCCAGTACTGGCTCTGCTGGGAGGCGCTCGCGGCCTGTGTCTGAAGGCTCTCCAGCTGGGTCGCGTAGTTGAACAGCCGCCCCGCCGCATCCTCGATCGTGCTCGCCGCCGCCCCGAACGCGCCGGCCATATTGCCCGACAGTGTCTGGAAGGACGTCGCGGCCTCCCCGTTCCAGGCCGGAGCCAGCGCGCCACCGATCCAGTGGATCTGCTGGCCCTGCTCCCTGAGCACGTTGGAGGTGTTCTGCAGCCAGCCCGCGTGAACTCTCAAGGCGCCGGCATCGCCCGTCACCGAGAAGCTCTCGAGCCCCGGGATCGGCGGCGTCACGAACGGGACGCCGAAGCTCATGATGCTGATTTCGCGACGTTTGCGTCGGCGCGGGCGTAGGCGTCGCCGGCGCCCGCGACCGCGAGGTGCAGCGCGTCGGCCGCCGCTCCGAAATCGGCGAGCCGGGAGTGGATGTGCCCGGTCAGGTCGTCGACCGCACCCGCCGCGGGAGTGCCCCCGGCAGCGCCCGAGCCCTGCGCCACCTGCCCGCGGGCGGACTCGATGTCGGCCGAGAACCGGCCCAGTCGCCCAGCATGCTCACCCAGAGCAGCAGCGATGACGGCGAACTCGGACACCACCGCGGAGGCTCGCTCACCCGGACGCGGGGCGGAAGTAGCCCCAGGTATGGCCCGCCGATACCTGGACCCCCAAATGGCCCCGGCGCCCCCGCTATCCTCATTCGATAGAAGTCGAATGATCGTTGTATGAGGGCCATCACGCATCCGCAGACGGAGCTGCTCGAGCTCTCGGAGATTCTCCACGCGCTCAGCGATCCGGTTCGGCTCGAGATCGTGCGGACCCTGTCGGGGTGCGACGAGATCTCGTCCGGGGGCCTCGAGGTGCCGGTCTCGAAGTCGACCCTCACCCACCACCTGAAGGTGCTCCGCGAGGCTGGCCTGACGCACACCCGCAGCGAGGGCGTGCTGCGGCTCGTATCACTGCGCCGCGAGGACGTCGAGGCGCGGTTCCCGGGGCTGCTCGCGTGCGTGCTGGTGCACGCCGAGCCACCCAACGGCACGCACCTGTAGCGCGCGCGCCGTCAGTCCTCGTGCCCGAACGCCACGTCCCGCGGAATCCCGAGCCGCTCGGGGGCGAACCGGCTCTCGTGAGCGGCGACGCGCAGCGGCCGGCGCCGGGCGAGTAGCGCGGCGGTCAGCACCGTCCCCACGGCACCGACCCCTCCGGCCACCAGCACCGCGTGGTGAAAGCCGGCCACGTAATCGGCCGCGCTGGCGCCGCTCAGCACCCGCGCCGGCACGAACGCTCCCAGCGCCGCTGTGCCGACCGCAAGGCCCGCCTGGCGGAACGTGTTGGTGCCGCCCGCGGCCAGCCCGCCCTGGCCCGGCGGCAGCGCGCCGAGCGCGATCGTGCTGATCGACGGGTTGTACAGGCCGACACCACCGAGGATCACGAGTGTCGCCGGAAGCGTGATCGTCCAGCTCGAGCCGACCTGGGTCAATAGCAACAGCAGCGTGCCGCCGGTGGCAACCCCGATGCCGACACTGGCAAGTACCCCGGGACCGACCTTCGATGCGAGCTTCGGGGTAACGCTGGACACGAGAAACATCAGGATCGAGCCCGGGAGGTAGGCGAGCCCGGTCTGGAGTGGCGAGCGCCCCAGCGCCGATTGCAGGTAGAGCGCCAGGTAGAAGTAGATCGCGAACACCGAGAAGGCGATCGTGAACACCGACACCTGCGCGCCCGCGAAGTTCCGGATACGGAACAGCCGCAGAGGCAGCATCGGCTCCGAGACGGTCAGCTCGACCGCGATGAACGCCACCAGCATTACGGCCCCCGCCGTCAGCGACGTCAGCACCAGCGTGCTCGACCAGCTCGTCTCGTTGCCGCGGAGCAGGCCGAGCACGATCCCGAACAGGCCGCCGATCAGCGTGATCTGGCCCGGCCAGTCGATCCGGCGGGAGACGGGGTCCCGTGACTCCGACACCCCCCGAATGGTCAACCACAGGGCGATCACCCCGAGAGGGATGTTGATCAGGAAGATCGCGCGCCAGCTGATCGCCTCGGTCAGGACGCCGCCGAGAAGCGGTCCGAGTGCCAGCCCGATTCCGATCGTCGAGCCGTACAACGCCATCCCCTTGGCGCGGTCCGACGGGGACGGCGTGACCTGGCCGATCAGCGCCAGCGCGACGCCGAACAGCATCGCCGCGCCGATCCCCTGGACGGCGCGCGCCGCGTCGAGCATTTCGATCGATCCGGCGGCGCCGCACGCCGCCGAGGCCGCCGTGAACAGCGCCAGGCCGGCGGCGAACACCCGCTTGCGGCCGATCCGGTCCGCGACCGACCCGGCGGTGAGCACCAGCGCCGCCAACGGCACCGTGTATCCGTCGAAGATCCACTGTAGGCCGCCGAGGCCGGTGGACAGGCCGTGCGCGATGCTGGACAGCGCCGTGTTGACGACGCTGATGTCGAGGATCAGCATGCCGATCGCGAGGCACGCCACGGTCAGCGTCACGGCGAAGTCGTCTGGCCTCTGATGACGGTCCATATCGCGTCCCACCGTAGGAGTCATCCGTGGCGCCGTCTCGTAGAAGCTTGCTAGTGGCCTCCTCCAAGGTCCCTAGTGCGGCCACTCGCGACACGCCGGCGACTCAAGGCTGGGTGTGCGCCTGCCGAAGAGTTGATGAAGATCGCGAGTTCGCCCGTAACTACGGGGCATCTGGCGTGTTTTCGATAGCACAGGACCGGGGAGACCGGAACGGCGCGAGGTAGGGCGCCAGACGGACTCGAGGCATCCGCAGGGAGCGGGTGACCGTATGGACCAGTAGCGATCGGTTGTGGGCCGTCGCCAGTATTTCCGGCCCTTGACAAAACCTGACGTTGACGTATAATTTGATCATCTTCAAACAAGCGAAAGAAGGAGGAGCCATCAGCACAATCACTAACAAGCACAAGAGCCGCACCCGCGGCGAGCATGCAGAGCCGGACACCACGCAGCGCGGCACGCGCGCGACCCCACGCGCAACGACCCCGCGCGCCTCGACGACCCTCAACCATGAGGCGCGCCGGCGGGCGGCTGCGACCACGGTCGACGGGTCGCTGGAATCTTTGGAGATCTTCTTCCGAGAGGCCCGGACCCACGCGCTGCTGACGGCGGGCGAGGAGATCGAGCTCGCCAAGCGCATCGAGCGCGGTGACCTCGAGGCCAAGGAGCGGATGATCAACGCGAACCTGCGACTGGTCGTCGCCCAGGCGCGCCGGTATCAGGGCCACGGGCTCCCGCTCGAGGACCTGGTCCAGGAGGGCATGCTGGGCCTGATCCGCGCGGTCGAGAAGTTCGACTGGCGCAAGGGCTTCAAGTTCTCCACGTACGGCACGCTGTGGATCCGACAGGCGATCCAGCGCGGGCTGCAGAACTCGGGTCGCACGATCCGGGTCCCGGTCCACGTCGCCCAGCGTCAGGTCAAGGTCCGCAAGATCGAGACCGATCTGAACCTGAAGCTGGGTCGCGAGCCCACCGACGAGGAGATCGCGGTCGTCGCCGACCTTCCGGTCGAGCAGGTGACCGAGGCACGAGTCCTGGCCGGCTCGATTTCGAGCCTGGATCAGCCCGTCGGCGACGACGGCGAGATGGCGCTCGGCGATCTGCTGCCGTCCGACGATCAGGCGCCCGAGGAGCAGGTCGCGGAAGCGTTCCGCGACCGCCAGCTGAAGGATGTGCTGGCGACGCTGCCGCAGCTCGAGCGCCAGGTGATCACGCTGCGCTTCGGCCTCACCGGCCAGGCGCCGCTGACGGTCCGTCAGATCGGCGCCGAGCTCGGCATCTCGCAGTCGCAGGCCAGCGAGGTCGAGCGCCGGGCGCTCACCCGCCTGTCGCACTCGCCCGAGCTCGAAGCTCTGCGGGACGCAGCTTAAACCCGAGACGCGGTACCCAAATTACGTCCCGGCCGCCACGGCGGTCGGGACGTAATCCGCGAAGTTCCTCCGGCTAGTCCCACCAAGATGGGGCAGACCCCCTCCGGCTAGCCCTACCAGCAGGCTCCGGTTCTCCGGCTGTTCACCGCAGCTCGGCCGGTTCATCCTGCGCCCAGTGATCAGGCGTCTGTCACCCGCAGCGATCGGTTCCTGGAGCACGCGCCGGCCGCGACTCGCGATCGCTGTCTGGATGGCGTTTGTCGTCGCCGCCGTGCTCGCCCTGTCGCTGACGGGCTCCAAGCCGCTCCAGAACGGCGCGGTGGGCGAGTCCGCCCGGGGTTACGCGTTGATGAACTCCCATCAGCTCGGGCTCCCGCAGGACGAGTACTCCTACCTTCACAGCGGCGCCCTGACCACGAACGACGCCGGCTTCCGCACCGCGATCAGCCAGGTCGCCACCGACATGCACCGTGCGCTTGGACGCCGGCCGCAGATCACGGTGTCGCGCGACCGGCATTCCGCGCTGGTCACGGTCACGCCCGGCAGGGCGTTTGGCGGCGCGAGCCTGCAGGCATCGGTGGCGGCGGCCGGGGCGGCGCATCCGGGCGTCAGCGCGATGGTTGTCGACCCGACCTCCAACACGGGCAACGACCTGCAACGCGCCGAGCAGCTGTCGCTTCCGGTCACCCTGATCGTGCTGCTGATCGCGTTTGGAGCGTTGGTGGCGGCGCTGGTCCCGGTGATGCTGGCGGCCACCGCGGTCGTCGCGGCGTTCGGGTTGCTGGGGCCGATCAGCCAGTTGTTCCCGCTCGATAGCAGCGTCAAGACCGTGGTGCTGCTGATCGGGATGGCGGTCGGCGTCGACTATGCCCTGTTCTACGTCGTCCGCTCACGCGAGGAGCGACTGCGAGGCGCCTCAACCCGCGAGGCGCTGCAGCGCACGTCGCTCACCTCAGGGCGCTCGGTCCTGATCGCCGGGACGACGGTGGCGATCGCGATGGCCGGGCAGTTCGTGGTCGGCTCAGACATCTTCAACGGGATCGCGGCCGGCACGATCGTCGTGGTGGCGTGCGCGGTCGCCGGGTCGGTGACGGTCCTGCCGGCGCTCCTGCAGCTGCTCGGGCCGCGCGTCGACCGCGGACGTATCCGCTTCATGCCGCAGCTCGCGACCGCCGGCGAATCGCGGGTCTGGGCTGGCCTGGTCGACCGTGTGCTTCGTCGCCCGGTGCTGTCAGCGTGTCTGTCTGGCGGGCTGCTGGTCGCGCTGGCGGTGCCCGCGCTCGGGTTGCACGTGGCCAAGCCGAGTTCGCAGGCGCTCGCCTCGGCCAGCCAGTCGAGCCTGGCGGCACAGATCACCGACGAGTTCCCAAGCCTGTCCTCGCCGGCGATCGTGGTGGCGACGTGGCCGGCCGGCGAGAGCACCGCGATCCGCCATGCGGTGAGCCGCCTGGAAGCTCTGGCCGCCGGCGACGCAGTGGCGCATCCGCCGTTCTCGGTCGGACCCGGCTCGGACGGCCGATCGCTCGCGCTCGGCCTGCCGCTCACCGGGTTCGGAGACAACAACGCCAGCCGCAACTCGGTCCGCAAACTGCGCGATGTGCTCGTGCCCGAGACGCTCGGGCGGGTACCGGGCGTCAAGACCGCGGTTACCGGCGACACCGCCCAGGACATCGACTTCACCAACCAGATGCGCCACGGCGTTCCCTACGTGGTCGCGTTCGTGCTCGCACTCGCGTTCGTACTGCTGCTGATCGTGTTCCGCTCAATCGTGGTGCCGATCAAGGCGATCATCCTGAACCTGCTGTCGGTCGGCGCTTCCTACGGCGTCCTCGTGCTCGTCTTCCAGCACCACTGGGCCCAGGGCGCGCTCAACTTCCGCTCCGACGGCGCGATCATCTCGTGGCTGCCGCTGTTCCTGTTCGTGGTCCTGTTCGGGCTCTCGATGGATTACCACGTGTTCATCCTGAGCCGGGTCAGAGAGGGCGTCGACGCGGGGATGAGCACCGAGGACGCGCTGCGCGACGGGATCTCCCGGACCGCCGGCGTGGTCAGCGCCGCGGCCCTCGTGATGGTCGGCGTGTTCTCGCTGTTCGGGACGGCC
>Ga0123355_10019497_pt1 | contig 10799 bp, 7 predicted proteins | sample TergutEmb28metaG_3_FD_89872 | JGI IMG/M metagenome (GOLD analysis project Ga0123355, IMG submission 89872) | Embiratermes neotenicus P1 segment gut microbial communities from Petit-Saut dam, French Guiana - Emb289 P1 | ecosystem: Host-associated > Arthropoda: Insects > Digestive system > Gut ...
ACGTGGAAGTCGGAATTTAGGCAAAATTACTACTGGACATCTTTCTCGCCCACAGTTCCACCTTTCGCTGCTAGGATCTCTCGCGTCGTTGCGGACAGAGGCACCTGGCGGCTAAAGTGGGAAAGTCTAAAGGTGGGGGAAGCAATGGCAAACTACCCCCAAGAACTTGCCTAGGATGCAGTGTGCCAGAGCCATACCAGTCACATGACTGGGCTCTGGTTCCTGCCAGGCCCGGCCGTCAAGGCTGAATACTAATGAATGAATACAATGATTTCAATTCATCTGGTACCCTGGGCAATGCCTTTCCCAGCCCCTTAACCACTACTCTCATTTCATACATCATGTATCCCTCACCAATGAAAATTTACCAGCAAATTTTAGCCCAGAGACTTTGGCATCCCATTATCACAACAGTAATGAATTCTATTCTGTATGAAACGGCAAAAACTGCATATGAAACACAATGCGGAAACATATCAGCAAATTATACACAGCTGAACCCAGGACTGGGTATGTAAGGAATTCTGCTAACATCACAAAATGGATAAAAGCCCTGCTGGCTAAAACAGCGGTCACTGAGTGAACCAAGTGACAATGACCACGCTGTACATGCTGTTTATACAAGTGTTCCACTTGCACGGAAATTAACAGAAGCAAACATCAAACCTAAATGGATAAAACAGAATTGCCAAGAAACCTTAAGGAGAAAAAAGTAAAGAGGTGAACATGCTCTCCCTGAAGAGTTTTTACAATGTGGAAAGTTGTGTGGGATATGCAGTTGCTCACACCAATGGAAAGTCTTGCAATATGAAAAGGCAGTAAAAACCACTGGATGGTATCGATTAAACCCAGAATGAAGAATGCATCTCGTTGAACTTGGTGACAACTATCCTACGGTAAATGAAAATCGTGTCTAATATTAGACTACCTATTACGGTTTTTGCTCCTGGCTTTTTTCCCCATTTAGTTTACAAAAAAGGTCGGGTGCAGAGTTGTGCGGGAGATGCCTGCATTACCATGCCTGCCAGTGCCTGCTGAATTAGACACCAGCTTACAGGATGTCTGACACACAAAAGAAATTTTCTTCTACCAATCCACATAAACGTTACCTTTCCAAAGTATCCCGGATGATATTTGTCGAAGTTTATTCTATGATGATGCAAACCACCAGCATTACCACGACCTCCAGGATGCTTTCTGTGCTTGCCTGAAATAACAATTCCGTAATTATTACCACCTTCCTTCAATACTATCACCAACGCGCAACTTCACAACACTAACCTATTCGTCCATGGCCGTGGCTTACATGTCCTCTCAACTTCCTCGTCTTCTTCTTGTGTGTAGACTTAAACAGAAAAATATTACATATTAGTAAAGTTAATAATTTCACCACTTTTACCTCTAAAATTAATTATTACAATCCTACTCATCACTACTACGATTCTTCCACCAACCATGCTGAAAATTATTAGTCCAAATAGGAAATGTAACCAAAAACGCACTTTACAAAAATTAATTATAATCTACTAAAAGGCAATAAAAAACGGCAACACCTCAGACTGCAACAGATGACTTAGATAACGCAATATATTATACAATCCACACCACCTTTCCGAAACTCACCATTTTCAACCACGCGTCAGAGACTTACCACGGATCCGACCACAGACTACCTTGCATGGATCCGTTGTATCCAGTGCAGCCAACACCATGTGAATCACGTCAACACGCACACCAGTTACTGTCTGGCACGAAACACGGTTGCAGATGAAATGCCGATTACGCTATTAGCGATAAACAGTTCTCTGGTTTTGAAGGTATTGCTAGTCGAAATCATAATACTGTTCACACCTGAATGAATTTACCAATGGTCACTGAATTGGTTTGGTGGGCATTAGTGTGAACGAGAATTAATGATACTGCTCCGTGTGAATCGCTGATATGATGTCTGAATTGAATCAGTTGGACCCGTGGTTGGATAAATTGTTTTCCTGTATTTGTATGCGTGACATGCCTCCTTGAATAAATTGTACCTCCCCTCCTTTAGCCTGCGTTAAGACGTAGAAGTGTGAAATATTCTGTGAAAGGACATCACTAATGGAAGGCTATATAATTCATAATTCATAGGCATGAATTTGTTCTCAGACATGACGATGCGTCCCAATCCCCCTCCGAAAGTCGTATACTCATTATCAGTCTATACGGCGGAAAATGCAAGCTGTAACACCAGCATCTTGAGCATCACACCGCTGTGAGGAACTCAAATCTCGCAGGCACCAATATTATCCATTTTTCTCCCTGAACTAAAGTACAGCACCTATATCAAACAATAAGACTAAATAAGACTATTCAATAGTGCTTGGGATTTTCAGTTCCTTTGTTTGTATTCATTCGGTTTATTATTCAGGGTTATATTTAGATTGTTTTTCGGATGCTGATTAGACATGAAACACGTATTCAGTTATGCCAACTGACTACTTAATGCAAGCAGATTGATGTGTGAAATTGGTGCAATGATTTCTTCATTGTTACACATGGTACATACAAATGGTTCAGTTACGAGTCATATTATACACGATAACTTAATGCCAATTGGTAACACAGAACTTCATTTTCATTTCACTTATATGAGACAAGAGAGCTCACTTGGTGTGGTGTGGAAAGTCTAGGGCTCAATTATAGCCAGTGAGCTGAGGTAACTCAGTTTCTATGATTGTCAAATGTCTGGTGTTGGGATTTCCCAGTAGGTACAGAGATCTTCCTAAGTACCATTGCAACTAACAATTACTACAGCCCAATGAGCCTCCTGTCCAATTTGTACCATGATTATGACAGTGGAAATTATATACAAATATGGAAAAACAAGTCTGCTTTTGATGATTATATATATTGATGACCACTAATGGCCACTTTAGCTGTTCTATTACAAGACGACTATGTGGTCTAACAATTCTACCGCTCAACACCACTTTATATACAACTTCCAAGGCAACATCTTTATGGCAAAATAAAATTCTCTAATTCTTCACAACCTGTTGGTATTAACATACAGTTGATATCACTGAGAGTAACACGTACATGAAGGTGTTTTTTTTTTTTTTCCCACAGATATATACCATGATGTTGGAGTACATTTTATATAATCACAAGTCTTGATAATCAATTGATTTTAGAGCTGCCTTATATTCACCAGCTTTGAATTTTATGTCATTATGAGGAGTAGTGGCAGGATTTTGCGACCTTCATGATGAATTTCCAGGATATACTGGTCTCTAAAATGTATTGGCAAATAGACTAACATGTCATATGCTGGTTTCAGTCTGTTTGCTTGGTAGCAATTTAGTTGTCCATGCTAGGCCAAAAAACTTCAGACATCATTGGCATTTAAATCTGTCTCCTGAAGGTTGATTAACTGAACACATGTGACTCAACAAAGATCATGCATTTTGAAATTAGATACGGACAGTGTGGTTCAATATTAAGTAGTCCAAGCTACAGAACTTAATCAAAACTTTTTACTCTGTAAAATGACACTTATATGACATGTTCATAGGAGTCATTACACTTCAAGTTGGGTTTCAAACATCCTTTCAGTAGCAGATTCGGGTCAGTTGGAATCTTTTGCTGTGTTGACAGGTAAATAGTTACTAACATTTCAGCGAAGTATGCTGCCTTCACTTCATGGTCTAGAAGTCTGAAAAGAGTTTTCATCAGTAAACATTTACCAGCCAACATGACACAACATCCCAGAAGACCTGAATCTTCATCAGTGGCACTGCACGAACCTCAAATTTCACATCATTTAAGTACCAAATAATTATAGGTTATGCTGTGCAGAACACTAGTGCAGCTTTCTCTTTGGGCTGTATAGTCAGGTAGTATGGTACCCATATCTCTATTGTCTGTATGCCTTCATGGTGTGGACAGGGAAACCTTTACCTTTACCTTTTAACCCCCATGTGAGATATGGTAAATGCTAAGAAGAGATAAATTTGTTTTCTGTGGAAACAAGATGTATCATTTCCACAAGTCATCATCATTCTGTCCTTTTGTTCCTCTGTGGAACATAGGCCCTTCATGAAGCTTTTCCATTTGGTTCTATTGTGATCTGGTTGTAAGTTCCCCACTGCAGCTTGATCCCATATTAATAGAAAATATGTTTTATGATAAAATCCTTTCTTGACACATCCACACATCCATTGTACTTGTGGCCACTTGGCCCAGTAATGAAAAGAAAGAAACTAATAACTACCTATGACAAGCAACAAAATTTATATCCCCTGTGGACCCAGAAGCACCATCATTGTTTACCTTTTGAAGGGAAATGAACTAGCAAGTATGACTGTTAATGTTCATGACCTTCACTGATTTTGTGACTATGAATCCCACCTTCAGTAGCGCTACAGCCCACCATAAGACTCAGCCTCCTGGATTATGAATTCCACATGATAAAACAATACGGAGATCGAGACTGACCTAAATTGGCAGAATATGGATACATTTTCTGGTAAAAAACACAGTATCAAAAGCTGAACTAGGAAATGAATAAATGCAATAATCTCATGTAACAAATTGTATCCCATAGCTTTGGTCTTCACTGAATGCACCTTCTTGCTAATTCAAAATATGAGGTGAGTCCCAAAAATTCCCGGAATTGTTAAGAGAATTTATTAAAAATATTTGTACAAGTTTGAAACTTTAGTCACCTTCAAAGCCGTCCTTCTGTGACTGGTTGCAATGATCCCAGCACTGCTCTCACTGCTGGAAACATAGTCTAAAATCTTCAACAGAAATGCCGTCCAGGGCCGTCAGCAATACTTGTTGAACCTCTGCGTCAGCAAAATGCCTCCCTTTTTGGCTAAAAACAAATTGGAGGGTTTGTCCCACCCCCCTACTAACCTGATCTTGCTCCTTGCGATTTTTTTGTTCCTAGGGATGAATCAGGATTCGAAAGGGAGGCGCTTTGCTGACGCTGCAGAAGTTCAACAAGAATCACTGGCGGCCCTTTACAGCATTTCCGTTGAAAATTTTAGACAATGTTTCCAGCAGTGGGAGTAGCACTGGGATCATTGCATCCAATCACAGAGGGAATACTTCAAAGTGACTAAAGTTTCAAACTTGTACAAATATTTTAAATACATCTTTTTTCAATAATTACGGGAATTTTTGGGTCCCCCTCTCGTACTTCTAGGTTCCCAAATGCGAGACAAAAAGTGAAATTAAGTTTTATATTGGTGCATTTCAGTGATATTTTATAAAAACCCATTCTTGAAGATGAAGGACCATCACTGTCATCACAGAAGCTCACGAACAGATCCAGTCCTGAGACAGTTCAATCCAGTTTGCATCTTTAAGCCTCTTTAGGAAGAAACTCCATTTTAAAAGTATTTTCCCATTTACACCTGACTGGTCCCATCTCATGCGTTCCCCCAGCCACTATGGTATGTATTTCTCGATTTAACACTTTACACTGTGGCAAATTTAAAGAGATTCACAGATTGTGGGCTGATGCAATATGTTTAAATGCAAAGATGTAAGTGTAATTAACAAGATCTTTTATCAAGACTTGGATTATAGTGACATTCTGTTATGAATTAAAAATTATCTTATTATTCACTACAAAGTAATCTCACATACTCTCAAAAAAACAATTGTAAGAAAGTATTATTTATGCTTTAAAAGCAACAGACAAGAATGTCTTTAAGCCTCAAGTATAACTGAAAATATCTTAGGATTTTGCATCAATATGAAACAATATGAAATACCCATTACTATTGTCAAGAAACTGAAACTGAAATCTGTATCTTTGAACCTTAACATAATTCACTGTCTCAAGCTCTGCAATTATGGAACACTACAGTAATAATACTGAGGGGTATTTTTATAATTGTCCTTTGCATGCATAATTAAGATTACTGTGCAACAGACAAGGAACTGAGTCTGTCAGTGTTGATTATTTTTTATTCTGTGGGATCACATGTGAAATAATGGGGTACTAGGTGAACAAAATGTTACTGAAAAACAACTCTCAAGTTGTACAAACATGAGAACATAAAACACTAGGCAGTGAAAATTCACATGTGTTACAAAAGAAGAATGCCTAGAAAAATACCACAGAAATCTTTATGGTTAATCAGCAAGAAAACTTATGGCCTGCAGCACATATGGGACAAGATTAGAACACATACTGGCTGGGAGTTTATCCCTTTGTTATTAAATTCAGTACGCATGTGAAACTAGTGAGCCAAAATAAATATTTTACAGAGTGGGACTATAAAATTTGAAACTTTTTACATAAGAATACAGTAAGTTACAGAGTTAGGATGAGAATCAGCAGTTCTATCAATGATGTTTCATCTTTTAAGTGAATCTACTCTTCATGCGAACACTACTGTTCTACGGATGGATTTACTTACACAATGACAAAAGGTCTGGTGCAACTGAAGGCTTCTGCCTTTCATTTATAGATAGTATTTGGTGCTGCAAACAGGAAAGAACTCTTTGATAGCTGCTGAGGCAATATAAGAGAGAAACAGTATAACTTATTTAGAGAACATACTACAGAAATTAAGATCAGAGTGGTTAGGTCACATGCAAACAGAAAGAAACACCAGGATAGTTCAATGGAAGGTCTAGATAAAAAAAAAAATTTCATACAATTTTCTAACAAGCAGAAACATGTATTAAGAGTTAAAAATAAGCAAAATGTCAAAAATTAAAGCCATAAAAATATAAATTAACATCAAATTTATTATAAATATTTAGACACGTAACACAACAGAACATATAAACAAAACAGTTGGAGACAAATGTAAAAAAAAAGTACATACTTAATGCAGCCCATAATGTACATACACACATCATTTAGTTGAATTATTTGTGACCTTTTGTGGCATTATTTAATTATCACTATCATTCTCTTTTCCTTAGCGGCTCATGGAGATGGTAACGTGAAGGGGCTGGAAGCCAGATAGAACTAATGAAACACTGTATTCTAATTTAAATGCACAAGTCACAGACAGACAGTGTAACAGCACAACCACAACTTGTCTTTGAGTCACTGTCTACAAACACTTACTGGTCATTAAACACTATTCTGGTTTGTGGTATTGTGATATTACCCAGAAATGTGCACTAACAATACTTTTCCTTGGAAAAGAATCCGATGATATTAAACCTTCCATTACAGAAGAAAATCATATTTATAACCAATGCTGGGTGATGCAAGAACCCAGCACTCACATATACTTAGAGATGATAAACAAATGACTATTTGTGAAGCACTTAGACTACCCATCACTAAAGTGGGCAGAACAAAGCAGTAACTGCTTAGGGCACAAAAACAGGTAACCCCAAGGTGTTTAGTGAACACATTTATGATTGCTTTGGAGTGTATACTTATTGTGCCATTCACATTATACTCATTCCTCCATGTGTGTGGTGAAGCATACAATACATTGTCACACATCTGAGCTACAATGTAACTGCGCACAAGAGCAACTTCAAACAATTCTTATAAGTGTGACTGTTTTGCGCCTAATGCTTTTATAATATTTTGCAAAAATGTATTTTATTTGTACTACATAACTACATCGCTAATTACATTGGTTTAAAGTAAAACGCACACTTTACACACAGTACTTGTCACAGTCCATGACATTAGTTGCAAATATTATTAAGCATCATCTCAGAAATTAATTCCTCGTAAATTTGGAGGGATGAGCACACTTCACTACAAGATTAGAGTAACTTTTCAGGGGAAGAAAGTGAAAGCATCATTTAAAAATGAAAATGTGTCTGCTGAAATTACTGCAGAAAAGGTGACTTTATGGAGAGTGGGGTGGGAGTGTCACTTGTTGCAAGAAAATGCTCCTTCATATTTAACACACATCCAGGATTTTAACTACAGCAGAGTTACTATGTCATGATCAGAAGGGTATTTCCTCCTTCTAATACACATTATGTTTAAAACATTAATTGCATAATAAATAACTAGCATGTATGAATACAATATGTCCATAGCCTGTAAATAAGAAAGCAACACAGGCTGCTTCACCCAAATTTTCAGAACACTGAATACTTTATGCAGTATTACTAGCTCTTCGTTCTTCACAAAGTTTCAATAAAATTGGCCAAATTGAAAAATATTCTAAATTACAAAACTTAAGAATATAATTTTACAATTGAAAAGGGCACTCATTAAAATCTCACATGTCAACAGACATTTTCATTTCCTGACTGAAAAATATTTACAATATTATGGAAGCTACCTTGTTTATGGAAAGGGCAATTCCACTCTGAATAAAAAATCCAACAATTTTAAACCAGACGTGATATTAGGTAGTTCCATGGCAATGAGTTGCAAGATTATGATCTTCTAGGATGTGATGCTGTGTAGTTTTGGTAAATGGTCAATGATTCTTCTACCCATAAAACAATGGCAGCAGGGCCCTCCAAAACACTGGTGCTTAAATATGAAACCACATGCGGTTAACATCCCAGAAAAATGTAATCTGGAATTTAAAATCCATATGTTCTGGCTTAAGCAAGGCAATAGTTGGATCTAAATGAGATGTACACTGGCTTCCTGATTTAACATAATTAGAAAGTTTGAGGGAAAATAATGATATCAAGAACAGTAAAAGTGCTAAAAATGTTCTGAGATAAGGAATGCCAAGTTTTATAAAAGAGCACTGGAATCAAGGGATTTTACATTATGAAAGTCAGAATACTGCAAATGGTCCTGGGCCTGCCACATAATTCTTTAGTTCTTATTTACTCTTTGTGCAAAGAGAAAGATCATTGTGAATAAAAATCCAACAGATGCAACAGTATGCAGATATTTATTCACTGCAAAACTACTCTACATGTTTTGGGTGTCACAGCACCCATCATCAGGAGTATTAAAAACTGTAACCGCAGCCTCCGGTACAGGTCATACTACTTGTACCGCAGGCTGCGGGTACAGTTTTTAATACTCCTGATGATGGGTGCTGTGACACTCAAAACATGTAGAGTAGTTTTGCAGTGAATAAATATCTGCATACTGTTTCATCTGTTGGATTTTTATTCACATTGAATTACGGTGCACGGAACCACGAGGTTAAAAAAAGATCATGTCCATCCTCATGTTTCATCTGCAAAGCTACTAGTCTGATGGAGGTTAGTACTGGTGACCAATGCTAGGATTCTTAAGAAAATGTAGTTTTGTTTCACAGCACACTAATGTAAAACCTGACACTTGAGGTTTTCATGTAGGTGAAAATTTCGATGCTTATTTTCTGGGTCATAACAGCATGCAGTCTTAGGGCTGGAAATCCATTTCTATCCTGAAGAGGGAGGTGTTAGTTCCTCCAAAGTATGGTGTCATTACCCAGAAGATCAGAGTCCAATACATCTATTTACATTTTCTCAAAAATAAATTTCACGACAGAAACGCACACACATTGCATACAATAAACACCTCATTATCCATTTTCCCATTCCATTTAAAACATCTGCATGGAATTGCCCTCAGCCCAGATTCAACTCGATATTCTAATTTAGAATGAGATTTATCATGTTCAGTTATGGCAAAAGGTATAGGGCCCTTTCAATTTTACTAATATTCCACTCTTTTAGAAGTAGCTAAGGGTAAAGATTCACAACTTTTGACACCCCTTTCTGACATGATAAAGAATTAATATATGAAAAAATAATTTATGTGTGCAGGATTTAGTGCAATTAACTTGGTAAACGCAAATATGTATTTGCAACATGTGAACAGCAAGGTCAACGAAGTAACAAGCTGGCAAAGAATACATTTAAATAATAGTTCTCCAGCACTGTATGTCTATTTCTTTAGTAATCACTGTAACACATATTAAACTTAACTGTGGTGGCCTTTAAGGGTAATTGTAAATATTACACACATCATGCCAGGCATTTGAAATTTTCTCCCAGAACAAAATTTAAAACATACAGAAGATTTTCTCCACATTAAACAGAAGTGAAAGCTGTAGGAATTCTGTGCACTGTTTTAAAAAACCATGACTTTATAACATTTTGGTCACAGTACACACACACACACACACATGATTTTCACTGTTTCTGAATTCCAATACAAAATACTGGCAGAGAAGGCATTTACATACCGTACTTGCATCACATGTAAACTGAATCTAACATGGCCTTGACTATATGCCAGTCTGAAAGGTTAAAGATGGAATTAAAAAAAGGCAGTGGGTGTTTGTTTTTAAATCAGGTCTCACTTCCACTGTTCATTTTTAGGCCACCCTCCTGGTGTAGGGCCTGGCCGGCTGAGCCCTTCAGTCTGTCCGCATGGTGGATTTCAGTGGCATTGGATGGCAAGGGACCAAAGCACTTTACAAGAGACAGTCAGCAAAACTTCGCATTTTGTTTCACTGCATACTCAAACCTCACTTAAAACTGACAGTCCAAATGAATTAAATTGGCAAACATACAAGGTCTGTAAATAAAGTAATGAGACTGATTCAATATAACTCTGTACTTACTTTTAAACTATAAATCGAGTTTGTCCCCTTCAAAATAGTTCCCTTGGGAGGCTACACACCTCCGGAGACGTTGTTCCCACTCTTTGTAGCAACGCTGGTAGTCGCTAACTGGAATCGCTTTAAGTTGGTCAGTTACAGCTTTTTCGATGTTTCCCACCGTCGCAAAATGGCATCCTTTAAGGTGAAACTTTAGTTTTGGAAACAAAAAGAAGTCGCACGGACTCAGATCAGGGGAGTATGGGGGCTGTGGAACAACAGGAATGCCCTTTTTAGCCAAAAATTCGA
>Ga0123355_10019498_pt1 | contig 10798 bp, 8 predicted proteins | sample TergutEmb28metaG_3_FD_89872 | JGI IMG/M metagenome (GOLD analysis project Ga0123355, IMG submission 89872) | Embiratermes neotenicus P1 segment gut microbial communities from Petit-Saut dam, French Guiana - Emb289 P1 | ecosystem: Host-associated > Arthropoda: Insects > Digestive system > Gut ...
CAAAATATCCGCAGGTGACACATCCTGAATCAGTTCTACATAATGCTCATTCTTCTTCGTCGCAAGAACCACCTTTTCTTCCATTGTAAAATCATTTTGACGCCCCGCCAACTCCAAAATCCGCTCAAGCGAATCCATACGACTCACTCCTTTAAGCGTCTCATTAAACTCACGATCAAATGGAATTCCTAAATCTTCGCCCAATTGCTTCCATGCCAAGTAATGATACTCTGCTGTATCTGTAATAACCCCATCTAAATCAAAAATTACTGCTTCAAATTTACTCATCATTAAATACTTCCTTTATTCTAATTTCTCATTTGGAGTTGTAACACCCTGTAACGACTTGCTCTGCAGGGCAAACAATAATAGCGTAAGCATCGTAATCCCAACGACCATCATCACTAACCTTGGCGAGAATGTATCTGCCAAAAATCCACCCAATAGCCATGCCGGGATTAGGCAAAGGTGTATCAATAATTCAAATACGGCAAATACCTTTCCAACATCTTCAGTTGGGATACTTAAATGGAGTATAGTTTGTCGTGCGGTTTCCCAAAACGAGTTGCCAAGCCCGCTAATAAACACACCAAAAATAAAGATTGCAATATGTGATATAGTCGCTGATACAACAACACCGATTGCATAGAAAATAACACCCCATAAATAGGCAAGTCCTAATTTCTTAAGGTGCTTATTTCTCGCCAAATATACTGATGTAATCAAACAACCAACACCAAAGGCTGCACCTTGCAACCCGTATCCAACTGCGTTGCTTATTTCATGAACTAGTAGTGGAAAAGCTGCCCAATAAAATCCCATCAAGAATAGTGATATCAGTTCTAAAATAACAACAAGTTTTACACTTTTGGTAGAATTTCTAATAACGCTGAGCCCTTCTAAAACTCCAACTTTCGCAGTGGCTTTTCCATTTTGTCTCATTGACTTCCAGCTGCTACTCGCGATCAAAATAGCTGATGCAATAGTCGTCACCGCATTAATAATTAACGCTAAAATGACACCTAGTATATTGACAACAACACCGCCTAGTGCCCACGATGTAATTTGAACTAACGAGAATGCCACGCCAAACGAAGCATTCGCATTAACTAAATCTTCTTTTGCTACAATTTCTGAAATACTTTTACGTTGTGCTGCTGATGCGCATGAATTCAAGAATGCAATTATAAATGAGATCCCGTAAAAACCACTAATAGGAATAGTTGTAAAACTAATTAATCCAACAACAGTTAAAAGTAGAATGCCACGTAAAATTCCTGCTACTAACATGATTTGTCTCGTATGCCAAACATCAACCTTCTGACTAATAAAACTTGACCCTGCCATACGACCAACCATACCTGTAAGTGCAATTCCGCCTGCTAGAAGGGCAGATTCTGTCAGCTGAACTATATGCCAAACAATGGCAACGTCGTAAAAGCTGTCACCAAACGATGCGGCAATCTGCGAAAGCCACAGTTTGAAGAATATCTGGTTATTTTTGAAAAGATTTTTCACTTTGACCTCCTTCTTGATGCTTATCGAATAAACGCTTGGCTTTTATAACGTGTTTATAAGTTCCTTGTCCGCTCGCATCATAACGAGTCTCATCATGTGAGCCTACTTTCTTTTTTTTTGCGCTCAGACATTCACATTCATTGGTACTGATAAGCTTACAACATCTTGGATTGTAAGTGGCATATCTGAAAAGTTTGCTATTTTAAACCAGTGCTCACATGTGCCATTATCATCTTGCTTTGCAAATAATGTCAATTTGAATTTTGAATTTTTTCGTATTTTGATTATAATATTCTTCGTTGATTTTAACTGAAAATATATCATTTTTGCGCGCGGACTTTCTGGATTTTTCTAACAAATAAATAACTTGTAAACATCACCCATGTTAAAGACAAACTGCCTGCGAAAAAAATGAAAATACCTGGCATTAGCAATGTTGCTATGTAAATCACACCTAATCCTAAAATGAGCACCATGTATAAATGTAATTGACTCAGGCTATAAAAAAACAGTCTGCCTACTTCTTTGACGGTTAGGTCGTTATCAATCGTAACTGGGAAAATTAGCATGCTTCCCAGCGTTGTTGATATTAAAATTGAAAACCAAAGCCAACTAATAAACATTTGGTTAAGCTGTCGCCAAAACAAGAAGTTACTTACTGCAATCAGTACGACTAAGAATAACAAATACCCTGTACGTAAAGACTTCCAAAAATTTTGCTTGTATGCGCGAGTAAATGCTTTGGTAATCCCAAATCCGGGCTCAGTCACAAGGCGATGACTTACAGAAATTGCCGCATAACATGCAGGGAAGAAACCTAACACAACGCCACCGATTAGTGTTCCTGCGACAAACAACACATTCAGATAGACAAAGTGCATAATCCATTCAAAGATTTCCATTATCTTTGTAAAAATCATGATACTTCATCCGCCCCGTGGAATCGCCAATTATCTTCCTTGGAAACAACTTTTACCTGATACTTGGCATCTTCAATTCTTTGGACAAAGACATCAATGTCATTTGTGCCAACCTTTAAATTTTTAACTGCCGCATGGTTCCAAGCTGTTGGCAATTGTGGTTTGATGGTCACCTCACGGCTTTGTGCATTTGGTTCAATTCCTAGGAATCCTGTTACAACTGGGCTAAGTATACCATAGGATGTCCATGCTTGAACAAAACAACCATATGCAGGCGACATCTCTGAAATTGATCCTGGAAGGTACATGTTAAATGTCTTCATTATTTTTTCCATTTGTGCATAAGCTTCATCAGTAAGTCCATAACTTAAATTCGCATTTATTAAACTTGCTGTTGAAATTGTCATCATCCGTGTTTGTTCAAGTCCAGACACATACATACCATATTCGCTAACATATTCTTCACTATTCAGCCGCTTAAGAGATCTGAACGCTTGCTCCTTAGATGCCATTTGCATCTCAATTGGAAGGTTTACCACCCAGTTTTTAAAGCACCATGGCGTGTCCTCTTCACTCTCTGTCCATCCATTTTCTTTTAACATCTTTTTCATGTTCTCATAATAAGGAACAAGATGCTTATTTGGTCCCCTTTCCGCCTGAGAAATAAAATCATCTAACTTTGAATATAACATCTTTCCTGGCATACGAATATCTCCAAACATGCCTTCTTCTTCAATCCACATTTCTGTTACGATTTTTTCTTCCAATTCCTGCCCGAGCGTCAAGTATTCAGCAGATAAATCTTCATCACCCATAATCTTCGCCATTTCAGATGCATGTTTTAAAGCTGTTGCAGTGAATACTGCTGTGTCAATCAGTTCCCCATTAAGTCCGTTGACTTCCATAATGCCATAACCTTCTGGGAACAAGTCTTCATCTATATCCATTTCCTCTAAAAGCCATTTTATCCCTTGCTTAACAAGATCGTAATGTTTTTCAAGCCACTCTTTATTGCCAGTCCACTTATAAAGCTCGTATAGACAATAGATAAAATGTGCTGTTTCTTGTGTATTCCCTGGATTGTAGACATGACCGTAGGTGTTTACCTCGTGAATAATCCGTCCATTTCCATTATGCTGATTAGAAAACTTAGCAATCGTATCTAATGTGTCTTCAGCTAGCTGATGGAAACCTATCGGAAAACATCCCATTAACGCATAGGCACTGTCACAACCAAACCACCATGGATACTCAGGGCTACCAGCCGTCAATCCACTGCCAATCCCAGGCACATGTGTCGTTAGCCATTCCATATGGCATTTTACCCACGCATACTGCTTCATTAATTCCTTGTCTGGTACATCAATTTCAGCACAATCTAAGATCTTTTGATAATGTGCACTTTTTTCTTCGAAGAGACCATCGGCATCGCTCATTTGATTCATTGTCTGAACAACATCTTTCTGTGAAGAGGTCGAACCTGCCACTTTGAAAAATAAGGTTTGCGTTTCACCTGGATCCACAGTAAAATCAAAAGACCATTCACCACTGACACCATCGCCAAAAGTATCCTCGTAAGCATGAATCTGCCCTACATTAGTCCTCGTCTCGACGCCCTCCACACCTAAATAAGTAAGCCACGAATTCCGAGAATCTTCAATCAATATATTACCGTTGCCACCATAACTTCTTGCTTGATCTTTACCGGGTTGAATTCCCATTTCATCTGCAAACCAAACTGGTCTTAAATCAGATCGAGCAACAAGTTTTCCTGATATAGATCGTACCTTATCCGATATATTCTCAAACGTATATTTGACAATAATTCCTGGTAAGTTTTCTGGTGCAAACTGCATGCGGGTAATTTTGAGCTCTGGCATCTCATAAATATGCTCACTATAGAACGCATAATTTCTAAATAGTATCGCTTCCTTTAACCATTCGAACCGCTGATTATCTACTTTGACTCCGATCCAAAAGCCATCTAATAACTTGATAGGATGTGTCCAGACACCTCCCATCTCATTCGCTACATGATGACCAAAAGCTGGAAACCCACCATTTTGGGCACCAATGATTTGAGATCTTGTTCCTGGGGTTAAAAATAAATTTTGGGTGGGATTATACTTCTCTTCTAATAATTCCGTTATTTTCATATCTTAAATCTCCTTCGTTACCCCTTAAGACCAGCAGAAACTGAAATCCCTTCGATAAAATACTTTTGCCCAATAAAGAAAATAGTCAGTGATGGCAACATCGTCACAAGTGATGCAACCATTAAATAGTTCCATTGAACATGATTTTGCCCTCTAAAAAAATTGATGCCCAGTGCTAATGTGAAGTTCTCCGAAGTCACTAAATAGATTAGTGGTCTCATGAAGTCATTCCACGCACCATTGAATTGAAAAATGGCTACAGTTGTCAAGGCTGGTAGTATAAGTGGTAGCATAATCCTTATTAAAATCCCAAAAGTTCCAAGCCCATCAATCTTAGCTGCATCTTCTAGTTCATCTGGTAATCCCATGAAAAACTGTCGTAGTAAGAAAATAAAAAACGCATTGCCGAAGAAGGCTGGAACAATTAATGGGCGAAATGTATTGACCCATCCTAAACCGCTAAAAATTCTAAACATTGGGATCATTGTAACTGTTTCAGGCAACATCATCGTCGCTAACATTAACATAAATAGGAGATTTCGCCCTTTTGCTCTAAAACGTGCAAATCCATAGGCAATGATTGTATTCGAGATCAATGCACCGACAATTGTGGCGAAAGTAATAATCGTTGTATTGCGTGTCCACCTACCGAAGGGTAGTATAGTGAAGGTTTCAACAAAATTTTGCCACTGCGGTGCAGATGGCCACCAAACACCAGCAGTTTGAACTTCATTATTAGTCATCAAAGAAACAGAAATCATCCAAAATAATGGAAACAAGATGAGAACTGCACCTAAGCAAAGGATGGTATAAATGATTGTTTTCCATATTAAATTACTCGTTTTCATTTTCATGATCACTATTTCCTCTCACTTTCATAATGCACCCAAAGGGCAGATGATTTGAATGTTAGTAACGTAAAAAACATAATAATAATGAACAAAACCCATGCTAAGGCTGACGCATATCCCATTCTATAATCTGAAAAGGCATGTCGCCATAAATAAAAGTTAAATAGTAGGGTAGAATTTCGCGGTCCTCCTTCTGTCATGACAAATGCTTGACCAAATGCCTGAAGCGCACCGATAATTCCCATTACCAAATTAAAAAATAGTGTTGGTGTTATCGAGGGTAAAGTAACATAAAAGAATTTTTGAAACCTATTTGCACCATCTAAATCAGCGGCTTCATACAGTTGCTCAGAAACACCCATTAGACCCGCAAGCCAAATAACAACAGTTCCACCAATATTCCACAAACTCATTAAAATTAAAGATGGTAATGCCCAGGTTGGATCGAAAATCCAACCTGGACCTTCAATACCAAATACCCGAAGTACTTGGTTTAAAATTCCCATATGTGGGTTAAATATAAACATCCATAAAACCATTACCGCTACACCTGAGATAACAACTGGAATGTAATAAATTGTTCTAAATATTTTAACACCACCTGTTATTTGTTTCAAGAGTAACGCAACAAATAATGATACAATTAATCCAAGTGGGACAGAAGCTAAAGCAAAAGTGAAAGTTACACGTAAAGATTGATAAAACAGTGGATCATTGGAAAATGCCCGAACATAATTATCTAAACCAATCCAAATAGGGTCGCTAAGTAGATCCCATCGTGTAAAGCTATAATACAATGACATGATCATCGGTATTAAGATAAAAGATAAGAACCCGAATACCCATGGCGAAATAAGTAAGTAAAAAGTAAAGGCTTCTCTTTTCTGAGCTTTCATGAGCAACATCTCCTAAATATATAATATAGCACCCCAAAATGTATCATCTTGGGGTGCCACATAGAATTATAATTCATGGATTTTCACGAACTAAATTAATTAGTCTTGAAATGCCATTTCCTCTTCTAATTCAGCCTGCCCTCGTTCAGCGGCTTCATCTAGCATAGAAGCAATATCAGTAGCAAGTCCTAAATTAATATCATCAAGTACTGCAGAGATCTCTCTTCCAGCTGTTGCACCGAAGAAAGGATTTAGGCGTTCAGGGAACATTCTCATAATGTCAACACTATCAATGAATGCACCAGCGTGAGGCCAGTCAAGCTGCCCAGTACTATCAGCCGCTGGTCTGTATGCTGTCAAGGCATGGTTGGCTAAGACGTGTTGCCCTTCTGTTACAAGGTATTGTAAAAATGCCCATGCCTCTTCTTGATTTGGAGAATCTGCCCACATACCATATCCGGCATAAGCAATTGTTCCTGCTTGAGTAACAGGTCCACCTGGTAGCATAACAGTGCCAAAGTTCATCTCTTCCTCAATAAATGAATTTGCTGGCCAAATTCCTGAGATAAGCATTGCAACATTCTCAGATAAGAACAGATTGACACCTTCAAATGCTTCAACAGCTGATTGTGATGGCATAGACTCATCAACATTAATTAACTCATTTAAGAACTCCAGTGCTTCAATTGTTTCAGGACTATTCATGTACCCTTCAACAGTTTGTCCATCAGCACTAATCACATCGCCACCGTATGAGTAGATAATTGGTAACGCCCAGCGCAAGCCACCGATCAATTGTGCACCCCAAACATCATCAGTTGTAAGCTCGGCTGCAATTTCCCGAAACTCATCCCATGTCCAATCAGCTGTTGGTAAATCAATTCCTGCTGCTTCAAACATATCTATATTATAGTAAACTGCAAGTGTTGAGAAATCCTTTGGCAATGTATAGATTCCATCACCGATACGCCCTATATCTAACATTGGTGCGTAGAAATCATCTATATTTAACGGAACATCGCCATTAATGAACGGCGTTAAATCTGCAAATGCACCGCGACTTTGGAAGGCTGCCACATCACCATCACCAATTTGGAATAAATCAGGTGCTTCGCCTGCCGCAAGTTGAGTGATTAAACGCTCACCGAATCCATCAGGAACACTTTCGATAATTATTTCAATCCCAGGATTTTGCGCCATAAAACTATCAGCGATTTCACGTGTCATATCATAACCGCCGCCACTTTCCCAAGTTCCCAGCCTAATTGTCACCAGATCAGCTGGCACATCTTCATCTTCATCTTCTTCATCTGCGATATCTTCATCTTCTTCATCTTCGTCTTCATCTGGAGCATCTTCATAAATGTCATCTCCATTATCAGCAGAATCTTCTTCGTCATTATCATTATTACATGCAGCTAGTATCCCAACAAAAAAAACCAAAGCTAAAGCAAGCACCGATAGTTTAAACCAGTTAATCTTTTTCATTTTTTACACCTCTTTATCAATTTTTTGAAAGAAAACGATATCCACTTTCTTCACTACCATTTTAACCCAAAACGTTTCGGCTGTCAAGGCTTTTTTTTATATTTGAATTTTTTTTTAATAGATGTTAAAATATGAGTATCGAAATTTTATCGATTAAAATATAAATATCGAAATTTTATCGAAAGGATGGATTATGTGGCAACACTAAAAGATATTTCCAAAGCAACGGGATTTTCAATTACAACAGTCTCACGTGCGCTAAATGACTATGATGATGTAAGTGATGAAACGAAACAAAAGATTAACATTACTGCACAAAAGTTAAACTATAGTCCGAATATTATTGCGCAGAATTTAGTGATGAAAAAATCAAAAACAATTGGGATTATTGTCAGTAATTTAAAGCGAGAAGGCGTTAAAAACAATTTAGTTTTTGAGACGCTTTGTGGTGTTTATGACACACTTGAAGCCTTAGATTATGAATTCATCCTTCTTAGTACATCAAGTACTAAACAAAAAAATCAGACATTCAGTCAAATTTGTTCGCAAAAACAACTTGCTGGTGTTATCGTTCAAGGGTTAAAAATAGGTGATCCTTATCTGGAAGAAGCCAAAAACAGCAATATACCCTGTGTCTTGATTGATATCCCAGTAACGGGGGCAGTCATGAAATATGTAACATCAAATCAACAAGCTAGTGTTAAAAATGCGATTAAATACTTGTACAGATTAAGCCATCGCTATATCGCTTATGTAAATGGAACAAAAGATGCACATGTCAGTGGAGAACGAAAGCAAGGTTACGAGCAGGCACTCTTAGAACTCGGGCTTGATATAAATCCCGAATATACGATTCAAGGTGATTTTGACGAGGATATTGCCAAAAAAAATATCACACCATTCCTCATCAACCACCCAGAAGTAACAGCTATCGTTTGTGCTAGCGATGTGATGGCCGTAGGCGTATTACAAGCTGCTAAAGATCTTGATATCAAAGTTCCGACTCAGCTTTCGATTATAGGGTTTGATAACATCTTATTAACAAAATACATTACACCGAGTTTAACAACAATCGCTCAATCTCCGTATGAGATGGCACTGGAAGCTGCTAAACTACTCATCGATCTCATTGAAGAACCTGAAAACGAAAAAATGCCTAAGATTATCCAAAATGAACTTATTATTAGAAATTCTACCGCACCTGCTGTTGGTAGTAAATAAACTTAAGTAGTGATGGCTTATGGTTATCACTTTTTGTTTATGAAAATTTTTAAAATTATCTCTTGCATTTCCAAAACGTTTCGGTTAAAATATGAGTAGCGTATTCATAACATAAACACAACGGAATGCGATGCGATTTTATTGTGGGAGGTAAAAATCTATGTCAGTATCAACTCAAGAAACATCAATGAAATATAACTCAGGAGAAGGTGAATACAAGAATTGGATAATAACAGAGGCAAAATTTGATCCAAGATTTTTAGGAAAATGCGAAGCTGTTTTCGCTTTAGGAAATGGCTATATGGGGCAACGTGCGGCTACTGAAGAGCAATACACGAAAGAAGTGCGTAATTTATTTGTATCAGGAACGTTTAATAAATTCTCCGAAAATGAAGTGACAGAATTACCAAATGCAGCTGATATTTTATGGATGGATATCCAGTTAAATGGCGAAATTTTTAACCTCAAAGATGGAAAAATTCATGAGTATAAGCGTTATTTGAATTTAAAAGATGCACAACTTGTCCGGCGAGTAAAATGGGAATCTCCGCAAGGGGAGATGTTTGAGTTATCATTTTTGCGCTTTATTTCGTTAGCAGATCGGCATGTTATCGTGTGTCGTGTTGTCATTAAACCTTTGTTAGGAAATGCTAGTGTGGCTTTGACTTCAGGGATTAATGGACAAATGACGAATAGTGGAGCACAACACTTTATAGAAGGGGAGCGTCGTTTATTTGATAAAACATTTATGCAACTTATCCAAACAACGACTGAATCGGGCATTGATTTTGTATTTAACGTGACACATAAGTTTAAACTGGCTGGTGCTACTATTTCTGCACCAGATTCTCTAATTGCAATGGATCGGCGGAAAATTTTTATGAACTATCACCCAATTGAAGTGGCAAAGGGTGAGGAATTTGTCATTACGAAATTTTCTACTGTGCATACATCAAGGGATAATGATTTGCCATTTCCAGAGTATGATTTAGAAGCATTACGCGAGTATTCACTTAACCATATTAAGGAAATTAGCAGGATTGGACATTGTGCTTTGTTTGATTCACATAAAAAAACATGGGATGCGAAAGTTTGGTCAAAAGCACCTATTACAATCACATCGGAAAATGAATATGATCAATTAGCCATTCGTTTTGCACAGTATCACATGACAGTCATGACACCATCACATGATAATCGAATGAATATTGGTGCCAAGGGATTATCTGGTGAAGGGTATAAAGGTCATACATTCTGGGATACAGAGATCTTCCTACTGCCTTACTTTATTTATCAAAAACCGGATGTTGCCCGTTCATTACTCGAGTACCGCTTCAACACATTGCCAGGTGCGCACAAAAAGGCACGTGAAAATGGCTATTTAGGTGCACAATTCCCTTGGGAGTCAGCTTGGCTTGAAGATGGTGAAGTGACACCAGTTTGGGGTGCAGCTGATATTATTACAGGAAAAGCAACAAAGATTTGGACGGGATTTATTGAGTTACACATTACATCAGATGTTGCCTTTGCAACTTGGCAGTATTATCAAATTACAAACGATGAAGATTTTATGGATCAATTTGGTTATGAACTTATTATGGATACAGCCAAATTCTGGGCATCACGCTTGGAATGGAATGAAAAAGCGGGTGTTTATCATATTAATAACGTCATTGGTCCAGATGAATACAAAGAACATATCAATAATAATGCCTTTACGAATTACACGGCACAATGGAATATTAAGA
>Ga0123355_10019499_pt1 | contig 10797 bp, 9 predicted proteins | sample TergutEmb28metaG_3_FD_89872 | JGI IMG/M metagenome (GOLD analysis project Ga0123355, IMG submission 89872) | Embiratermes neotenicus P1 segment gut microbial communities from Petit-Saut dam, French Guiana - Emb289 P1 | ecosystem: Host-associated > Arthropoda: Insects > Digestive system > Gut ...
GCCAAAAACCAGCTTAGAAGGCAGCCATTGCCCCGATCTCGAAACGGAAGAACGCAGTACGCCGCATTTGGATCGCGGCGTACCAAAAAAGGACGAAAACAGCCAAAATCAAGAGAAATCAGACGCGTGAGCTTGTTAAACGTATATTACCTCCTTTGCAAAGGTCAAAGAAAGTCAAAATCAGACTTGAGTTCTACGGCGCCTGGTCTTATAATTGTTTTATAAGGTCAAGAAAAGTCAAAGTCGGATTTTGGAGGTAACCCTCATGGGTATGAGTGACTTGATCGCCGATTTTATCGGGGGATTGATTCAGGAGTCAGACGGGCTCGCAGAGGTACAGCGGGCCGATCTGGCCAGCCGCTTTGGATGTGTGCCCAGCCAGATCACCTATGTGATCGCCACGCGCTTTTCACCGGAGCGGGGTTACGTGGTGGAGAGTCGGCGCGGGGGCGGTGGGTATATCCGCATCCGGCGGGTACAGGCTGACGGACATACCCTGACTATGCACACCCTCAAGGCCATTGGTGAAGTCCTCGATCCACGCACCGCCGAGGCCTTTTTGCAGAATCTGCTAGACGCGGGTGCCGTCTCGGAAGAGCGGGCCCGGACCATGGCGGCAGCCCTGGGGGACACCGCCCTCCGGCCCGCGCCCCAACTCATGCGGGGGGCCCTCAGGGCGTCGATTTTGAAGCAGATGTTATTGGCTGCGGCGGAGTAGTAGGGGCGGGGTTCCATCCCCGCCCGTGTCATCTCATGTAGGGCGCGACGTCCTCGGCGCGCCGTTTTTTCGGCTATCGGCGTGCCGTTCCCGGCAGCAAGCACGGCGCGCCGAGGGCGTCGCGCCCTACAAAGTATTTGACGATTTGCAAGTTTGACGAACATATAGGAGGTATTACTATGAAATGTCAACACTGTGGAGTCTATGAAGCGACATTCCACTACAGAAGCAACATAAACGGCCAGATCGCGGAGCAACATCTCTGTGTGTCTTGCGCCCAATCCACTGAGGGCGGTTTATTCGCCGGTGTGGCGGCAAACCCCATGGAACTGTTTTTCGGCGGCGGGATGTTGGGGGGCCGTTTTGGCTCTCTGCCTCAGGCCCAGACGCGTCCGGCTTTTGCGCCGACACCGGCCCCCCAGGCACCGGCAATGGAACCGGGGGAGGGTAGTATCCCCACGGAGGCAGATGACGCACTCAAACAGCGCAGGCAATTGAATCAGATGCGTCAGGAGATGCAGAGCGCCGTAGAGGCGGAGCACTTTGAACGCGCGGCGGAGCTGCGGGATGAGATTCATCGGCTGGAGCGGGGGATGTAGGGGCATCGTTCTGCGAGAGACAACAGGGTGTTGTAGGGGACGCCCCCCTGGGCGTCCCGTGCTGCCTCATGGCGGGCGGTGACCCGATGCGCCGTGGGACCCCTCCGGCACTGCGTGCCACCTCCCCTTTCAGGGGAGGCTTTGGACAGGCACTCCATCTCTGCCACCCCTGAAAGGGGAGGCTTTGGGCAGGCACTCCATCTCTGCCACCCCTGAAAGGGGAGGCTTTGGGCAGGCGCTCCATCTCTGCCTCCCCTGAAAGGGGAGGTGCCGCCCGCAGGTGGCGGAGGGGTTCTGCCTCCTACAACCGTCCTACATTGTAGGGGACGATGCCCACATCGTCCCGCCTGTCGGTCACGGTAGACATTGGGACAAGGGGACGCCCGGGGGGCCTCCCCTACAAAGCTCCCATCATTTTTTAACAAACAACACGAAAGGATGTGATTCACATGCGTTACGAAGACAGATTTACAGAGCGGGCCAAGGAGGCCATCTCCCGGGCCCATGAATACGCCGCCCAGTTGGGGCACGGGTATATTGGCTCTGAACATATTTTACTGGGCCTCTCTCAGGGGGCCGGGGACAGTGTTGCCCGGCGGATTCTGGCCGACTACGGCTTGGATACCGGGCTCCTCACCGATTTGGTGGAGCAATACGTGGGTCGCGGGGAGTCGGGACAGCCCGCCCAGGGTCTCACTCCCCGGGCCAAACGGGTAATTGAGCTGGCCGTGGCCAGCGCCTCGGGTCTGGGTCACCGCTACGTGGGGACGGAACATTTGCTCATGGGCATCCTCCGAGAGCACGAGAGTGTGGCCGCGAAGCTTATCGCCTCGGTGGGGGTTGACCTCAACCGCATGTATACCGATGTGGTAAACGTGTTCGGGACTATGGGCCTAGACGGCCAGGGGACCACCACGGCGGCGCGGCAGGGATCCCGGAAGGAGACGAAAACCCTCAACCAATTCAGCCGTGACTTGACAGAGATGGCCTTAGCCGGGGGACTAGACCCCGTTGTGGGCAGAGACCAGGAGATCAACCGGGTGGTGCAGATTCTCAGCCGCCGGTCCAAGAACAACCCCGTCCTCATCGGGGAGCCGGGGGTGGGCAAGACGGCCATCGCCGAGGGATTGGCCCAGCGGATCATCACCGGGGACGTGCCGGAGGATCTGCGGGATAAGCGGATTGTCACCCTGGATCTCACGGGGATGCTGGCTGGAACCAAATACCGGGGCGACTTTGAAGAGCGCATCCGCACCGCCATGGATGAGGTGAAGAAGGTGGGGGATATCATCCTCTTCATCGACGAGCTCCACACCATCATCGGGGCCGGGGCCGCCGAGGGGGCCATTGACGCGGCGAATATCGTAAAGCCCGCTCTTGGGCGGGGTGAGATTCAAATCATCGGCGCGACTACCCTTGAGGAGTACCGCAAGCACATCGAGAAAGACGCGGCCCTAGAGCGCCGCTTCCAACCCGTGACGGTGGATGAGCCCTCTGAGGCAGAGAGCGTACAGATTCTCCGAGGTCTGCGGGATCGATATGAGGCCCACCACAAGCTAAAGATCACAGATGAGGCCATAGAGGCGGCGGTGACCATGTCCGCCCGCTATATCACCGACCGCTTTCTGCCGGACAAGGCCATTGATCTCATCGACGAGGCCGCCTCCCGGGTGCGGATGGAGAGCTTAACCGCCCCCCGAGACGTGAAGGACTTAGAGGTGAAAATCGAGGCCCTGCGCATGGAGAAAGAAGAGGCTATCCGTAGCCAGAGTTTCGAGAAAGCGGCCCTCCTGCGGGATGAGGAACTGGCCATCCGGGCCGAGATGGACGCTGTGCGCACACGCTGGGAAGAGGCTCGGCAGGGGCAGACGAAATCCGTAAACGCCGAGGATGTGGCCGCCGTGGTCTCGGGCTGGACGGGGATTCCCGTGACCAGCCTCACCGAGGACGAGAGCCGACGGCTCCTGGCCATGGAGGACATTCTCCACCGGCGTGTCGTGGGTCAGGATGAGGCTGTGAAGGCCGTGTCCAGGGCCATCCGGCGGGGGCGTGTGGGGCTGAAAGATCCCAAGCGACCCACGGGGACCTTCCTCTTTCTCGGCCCTACGGGGGTGGGTAAGACGGAGCTTTGCCGGGCTCTGGCTGACGCCGTGTTCGGCGACGAAGACGCCATGATCCGGGTGGACATGAGTGAGTTTATGGAGAAGCACACCGTCTCCAAGCTCATAGGCTCGCCGCCGGGGTATGTGGGCTATGATGAAGGCGGACAGCTCACGGAGAAGGTGCGCCGCAAGCCCTATAGCGTCGTACTCTTCGACGAGATCGAGAAGGGCCATGAGGACGTGTTTAACATCCTGCTCCAAATCATGGAGGACGGGCACTTGACCGACGGTCAGGGACGGAAAGTGGACTTTAAGAACAGCATCATCGTCATGACCTCCAACGTGGGGGCCAAGAACATCACGGAGAAGCGTAAGCAGCTCGGATTCACCGCCGGGGATTCGACGGAGGCCGATGGGGAGACACAGGATCTGGAAGTGATTCGCCGGGCGGTTATGGAGGAGCTCAAGCGCACCTTCCGGCCGGAGTTTCTCAACCGGATCGATGAGACCATTGTGTTCCATCAACTCTCCCGGGCGGATATCAGTGAGATCGCCGCGAAGATGCTAGAGAGCGTCACGGCGCGGATCGCCGCCCTGGGGATCACCCTCACCGTGGAGCAGAGCGCCATCGATCTCCTGGCGGAGCAGGGTTTTGATCCGGTCTACGGGGCCCGACCCCTGCGCCGGGCTATCCAGTCCGCCGTGGAGGACGGGGCCGCCGAGGGGCTACTCGAGGGAACCATCAAAGCGGGCGACAGGGTGGAGGCCGTCGGGGTAGACGGTGCGATCGTGTTGCGGGTGCAGCAGAGGGAGACCGTGGGCTAAAGTATTTTCCACCAAATAAATCAAAACGCCGCAAAACAGGAAATGTTTTCGCGGCGTTTTGTGTTATGATGAGCTCATCGTAGGGAGGAGGCAGAGATCATGCAAGGGGTAGACAGCATCAAATCCAGTTTAGCGTATATCGAGCACAACTTAAAAGCCGCAATCACCACCGAGGAACTTGCGGGCCTGGCGGGTTATTCCATGTGGCATTACTGCCGCCTGTTCGCACAGACCACGGGTATGCCCGTGGCGGCCTATATCAGCAAACGGCGGTTAGACAGGGCCCTGGCCGACATCTCCGCGGGACCGAAGGCTATCGATGTTGTCTTGGACTACGGTTTTGACACATACGCCGGGTTCTACAAGGCCTTTGTCAGACTGTACGGCTGCTCTCCGAAAAAATATCTCTCCCTATACGGGAGGCATGAGGCAAAACAGATAGGAGGAATCAGGGTTATGGAACATCTGACGGAACGCGAACTGCGTAAGGTGTTAACGAACTGGGAGGTGCCCCAGGACTTGCCGATCTACAGCAAATTAATCATGGACAGTGCAAAAGAATCCGATAACGAGTGGTTTGTCGGGGACGACTACCTGCTCCGATCCGGGACGCGGGATGAGCGCAATCTGCGTCTGAACAGTCTGCGCATCGAAACAGCATTGGCCGCACAAGGATTTTCAAAGGGGCCAATTGCGACCAAGGCGGGGGCGGCATTTTTGGAGGGGGCGCGCATCTTCACCCTAACACACAAGGCCCCCGGTGAGCGGCTTCCCAAGGCGGATCGCTTTGGAGACAATCGGCGCGCATTTGGGTTCAAGTACGGTGCGGCAATTGCCAAACTGCACCGTGCCTTGGCCGAGGTGGAGACCGATATCATGCCGGACAAATCGAACCTTTACCAGGGCGTTACCGAATGGGCCATGCCGGAGGTCAAAAAGCAAAACGAGCAATGGAACATGGGATTGCCAGCGGAATTTTTTACTGATTTCACAGCAAGCTTCGGCCCGGTTTTTGAGCGATTACCAAAGCAACTCATCCACCGCGATCCGAATCCGACGAACATTTTATTCGACCAGGGCGAGGTCAGCGGCTTCATCGAATTTGATTTGGGCGAGCGCAACATCCGTCTGTTTGACCCCTGCTATTGCGCAACTGGGATTCTGGTTGAGCGGGATGGTGTGGATGACGCCGCGGAAAAGTGGCTGGATGTGTTAACGGGTATCCTCCATGGCTATGACAGCGTGAATCCACTGACGCAGGAGGAAAAACAATCTGTTTTCTATGTGCTATGTGCGATCCAAATGATCTGTGTGGCTTGGTTTGAGGGCATAGACGAGTTGAAAGAGTTGGCTAAAACCAACCGGGAGATGCTGTGGTGTATTGTTGCGGACAAGGGGCGTATTATGGAGATGTTCGGGTGAAATCAGGTATCGTCATAGGATAAGAGACCGTGGGTTGACCGATTGGTCAGCCCATGGTTTTTACGTGTCGAAAAAGGTCAAGGACCGGGCGGCCGAGGGCGGCCGCCCCTACAGCGTGTTTTGAAACCTGCGAAACACCCTAACCATACCATCTGTACCCCCTTTGCAACCAGTCTACCAAAAACCCAAAAAATACGCAAATGCGTATACGCCGTTGCGTACGGTTTTATATGATTGTTCTGACCTAGATGGAAAAGAGGTGAGGACGATTATTAAAGGCGCCATCGTGGAGCGATTCCGGCAATTGTGTAAAGAGCATGGCATTTCATACACACAGCTTGCGCGGTTGGCGGGGGTATCGCCCTCCACCGTGTACAGTATGTTAGAGCCGGAACGCAGAGATGTGAGCGTGGCTACGGTAAAAAAGCTGTGCGACGGTCTGGAATTGAGTATTATCGAGTTTTTTGATTGTGATATATTCCGCGATCTGCCGCCGGAAATTGAATAGCTTGCACACAGAGAAAGGACTTCAGGCAACTCGCCCGAAGTCCTTTCTGCTAAAAAATATCATTTATAGTCGAACCACTTGAAAAGCGGGGCAATGATTGCGAGGGTGTGTTTCTACAAGTTCCCCGCCGCGTAAGCGCCATCATCGGCGAAGGTTATCGTGTAACGCTCCGTTGTAAACCGCAGAATCAATAAAGTCGGGTCGTCCACCCCGCTCCAATGGGTGCCGTCGTTAAACATTGGAAGCCAATTTTCGTTTCTGCTCTGAGGGTCTGTTAATGCCTCGACTGTACCGACCAGGTTGATTGTGTAGGCGCTGGAATTGATGCATACACAGGCTTTGTTATTGTTGCGGATTCGCTGGGCATAGGGTCTGTCGATGGCCGTATTAAAGGTCAGCCACTTGATGCCGTCGGCTCTTGTAATGCAAAATGTAGTGGCGGAGGGGTAGCCGTTCTCATCAATCAGGGAGAGGGCGGCGTAACCCTGCATACCGCCTAGTTTATACTCTGCCATGGAGTTGATGAGGTCTTCTGCTCTTTTGACGATCTCTTGATTCATAGTTCAACAACCTTTCTGATTTTTGAGTAGTGTATCATGGGAAAGGCGACAACTGTGTGTCCTGTTTCCTTTGAATTGTTCGCGTAAGTGTTTATAATTACACTTTCCATGGAATGACAAAACCTAAAGGCAAATGTTCCAAATAGGCTAAATGCATCAAATGTGAATCTCTCCATTTGCTAATATCTTCATCAATACCGAACCTCTCGAAACAATTCACACAATTTCCATTTTGGTCTTTAATGAAATCAATCTCTGAGTTCTGCAAAAAATGGTTATGGTAGTCTCTTAGCCATTCGTGTTTCTCAAGTATCTTTTTTCGAACCCCTTGCTCCACCTGTTGTGCAGTGAATGGTGTTACGTAATTAGTGTAAAATAAGTTGGCCTTAATTGCATGGCTATGATTCACAAAAAAGGGCACCACTTCTATTGGAGAGAGTTCACTACTTGCTACGCGGATGTAATCTACGAATAATAAATCATCACGAAATTTTGTTGCGTATGTTTCTAAAGCATCAGTATCCGTTTTGTTATAAATACTTTCGTCGATGATTATTCTTGGATAAACCGCTGTATCGCTTTCCAATTTATACGCATCCACTAGTCCACTGCCCAGCACAAAATCATCTTCTTTTATAACGTTCCCGTAACACAGAGCACCTCTCACAAATATGCCAAACTCAGCGAGTTGTCTTTGCCAGCCCGCAGCTATTTGGAGAAGAAATAGATTGTTAGCTTTTGAGCAGATTACTATGTTATCCGAGAACATCTTGAAATATATTCTCATGTCCTCATTCGCTGTATTGTTATAAATTCGGTTGACTCTTTTTGTCTCACATAAAACCTCTTTAATGAAAGCGGACAATTTGCCAACCTGCGGACTGTTGATTAAACTCTCGCCACCAAGAATATCCATATATAGGATGAAATTATCTTCGGGTTGCCCCCATAATGATTTAGACATATATCCCTCACAATTGCGAACTATCCCACCGTATTTGTCAGCCGTCCGATGCCCTCTACCTCGCAGGTTACCGTGTCGCCCGCTTTTAGGAACCTTGGCGGGTCAAATCCCATGCCGACTCCGGCCGGGGTTCCGGTGGCGATGATGGTTCCGGCCTTGAGGGTCATCCCGGCGGAGAGTTCGGCGATGACGCGGGGGATGGGGAAGAGCATCTGTTTCGTGTGGCTGTCCTGCCGGAGTTCATCGTTGACGTAGGAGCGGAGGGCCATTTGGGGCGGATCGGGGAACTCATCCGCCGTGACGATCCAGGGGCCCATGGGGGTGAAGTCGTCTAGGCCCTTGCCGAAGTAAAACTGTCCGTGCCGGGTCTGTAGAGTTCTGGCGGACACGTCATTTAGGATGGTATAACCGAAGATGTATTCCGTAGCCCGCTCAGGCAGGACATTTTTTACGTCTTTGCCGATGATTACGGCGAGTTCTACCTCGTAGTCTAACTGGGGGTCTAAGTCTAAGTGGCCGCAGATCGGGGCCCCGTCCGCTACGGCGCAGTTGACGCGCTTGGAGAAATAGACGGGGTACTCCGGTACGGTTGGCGGGGCGAGGCCTTTGAACTTGGCGGATTCGCCTACGTGGTCTAGGTAATTGAATCCCATGCAGATCACATCCTGGCGGGGCTCTGGGATGGGGGCGACTTTGGTCACGGCGTCGTAGGGGATTCCGTCTGGGGAGGGTTTTGCCGCCGCCTCTTTCAGGGTGCGGAGCTCTGCCGCTGTGGCGTGTTGGATCAGCTCGTTCATGGTGGGGTATGTGAGCCCCAGGGTTGCTATTGGGATGATCTTCTCGCCGCTTGTGTCGAATACACCCACGGCCTCATCACCATTGTATCTATAGGTCAGTAGTTTCATCCGATCGTCTCCCTCTCCGCGCCATCTAGTCCAGCAGACGGCCCATGAGTACGCCCATGGCGGAGGCCATCATGAGCCCCCGGGTCCAGCCGCTGGTGTCGCCGAGGCAATATAGGCCCGTTACGCTGGTATTTAGTCCGGTGTCGAGTTCGACACAGTTGCTGTAGAACTTTAGTTCCGGGGAGTAGAGCAGGGTCTCAATTCCGGCGAAACCGGGTACCACGTGATCTACGGCCTGGATGAAGCCGATGATATTCGTCATGGCCCGATAGGGCATGGCCGCAGTGATGTCGCCGGGCACCGCGTCTGTGAGGGTGGGGCGCACGTTGGAGCGGGAGAGCTCTTCTTGCCAGGTGCGTTTTCCCTCTAGGATATCCCCATAGCGCTGGACGAGGATGTGTCCGCCCCCTAACATGTTGGTGAGCTCACCCACCTTTTGCGCGTAAGCGATGGGCTGGTTAAAGGGGTGGATGAAGTTGTGGGAGGAGAGGATGGCCAGATTTGTATTCTGCGTCTTTTTCTCCTTGTAGGAGTGGCCATTGACTACGGCCAGGTCGTTATCGTAATTCTCCTGGCTGACAACGCCGCCGGGGTTTTGGCAAAAAGTGCGGACTTTGTCTTTGAAGGGCCGGGGGAAGCCGATGAGTTTAGACTCGTAGAGGACATTGTTCACTTCCTCCATGACCTCGTTGCGCACCTCTACCCGTACGCCGATATCCACCGGGCCGGGTTTGTGGCTGATTTGGTGCTCGAAGCAGAGCTTTTCAAACCAATCCGCGCCGCGTCTGCCCGTGGCGATGACGGTATGCCGGGCCAGCACCCGCTCCACGGCGCCGCCTCTCATGGGGGAGAGGAAGGCACCTTTGCAACTGCCGTTTTCTAGGATCAAATTGCCACAACGAGTGCCGAATAATAGTTCTACACCGTTTTCTTTGAGGTGGTTCTGGAGGGCGAGGTAGATCTCCTGGGCTTTCTCCGTCCCTAAATGCCGGATGGGGCAGTCTACCAGCTTGAGGCCGGCCTGGATGGCGCGCTTGCGGATGTCTTTGACACCGTCCACGTTGCCGAGCCCCTCCACCTCGTGGCCCGCGCCGAATTCTAGGTAGATCTTGTCCGTGTAGTCGATGAGTTCCTGGGCGAAGTCTGCGCCGATGAGGGTTGGTAACTCGCCGCCGATCTCATAGCTTAGGGACAGCTTCCCGTCTGAAAAGGCACCCGCGCCGGAGAAGCCTGTTGTGATATGGCAACAGGGCTTGCAGTTGATGCAGTTCTTCGTCTTGTTTTTCGGGCAATGCCGCTTCTCGATGGGGCTACCCTGTTCCACAATGGCGACCCGCAGATTCTTTTTCTGGCGCAGGATCTCCAACGCGGTGAAGATACCCGACGGCCCCGCTCCGATGATTAATACGTCGTATTGATTCATGTTTGATCCCTGTCCTTTCTCGGTTGTGCGTTTGATGCGTGGGGGTGTTATGGTATTTTACCACAAATGGGGGGAGTTTTCCAGCTATGTGATTCTCCTTTTGTAGGGGGCGCGTTTGCTCGTCCCGTGTTTTTGGTTACAGCGAACCCGGCGCGGGCGCACAATGTGCGCCCCTACGGAGGGGCTCCGTGTTCTTTGGGTTGCGGTAGTAGGCTGTAGGGGACGCCCCCCTGGGCGTCCCGCTGTCTCCACATTTCCACCAAAACCGAAACACGGGACGCCTGGGTGTACGTTCTACAATACACAACACAGGTAGGGGCGGATGGTAATCCGCCCGTGGTACGGCGGGACGATTGCCATCCGCCCCTACAAAAACCACTGGCCCTGTCCGTGTTTTGGTAAAACCGGGAACCCCCGTAGGGGCGGCCATTGGCCGCCCGTTGGCGCGCAATGCGCGCCCCTACAACGTGCCTCCAGGGATGGGCGTCGTAATTGCACGGGACGATGTGGGCATCATTCTACAATGTACAACAGGCTGAACCCCTTGAAACTACGGGGCTAACCTACACCGAAATGTCGTCCCATCAAGGATAGGGCGGCATTTTTGGCGACATAAGAGCAGAGATGGGCGATCCCACTTTTGCACATATTTTATCATTATTTGAAGTCAAAGACAAGGTGCTTAATCTTGTTGCCCACGTCTCAACGTCCAAAGGGCAATATAGTCGTGTATATCAACCCGCTATCAAGCGGGTATTTTATTTACCTGGA
>Ga0123355_10019500_pt1 | contig 10797 bp, 5 predicted proteins | sample TergutEmb28metaG_3_FD_89872 | JGI IMG/M metagenome (GOLD analysis project Ga0123355, IMG submission 89872) | Embiratermes neotenicus P1 segment gut microbial communities from Petit-Saut dam, French Guiana - Emb289 P1 | ecosystem: Host-associated > Arthropoda: Insects > Digestive system > Gut ...
AGAGGAAAGCAGGGAGAACGCAAGCGCAGGGGGAGGGAGCGAGATCGGGTATAGGATGAAAAAAAAAAACAGGCGAAAGGGCTAGGGGTGGGGGGGGGGAGTTAAAAAAACCTGCTTTTATAGTTTTCCAATTTCAGCAGCCTACTGACACACTATTAGCCAGGTTTGATGATTTGCCACCGATAAGTACATAATGAAAGGATATGCAAAGGAAGTGCTTTCATTGCTGTTACTGATTCACTGTACCATGCCCCCCCCCCCTCCCCTTTTTTTTTTTAATAATCGATGATCAACCAAACCGGTCTTAGCCCTGACACAATGCAATGTAATACTGCAAACAGTTTCTCTTTGTTTCAAGTTGCCTAGTCATGTGGCACCTTGGGATATCAACTGTCTCCTTTCTGGGGAGAAATACAACAGTGCATTTGGAGTGATGAAAGAATTAGAATGTTCACAGATCTCCACACATGTGAAAATGGGAACAAGCCCCGTCATTCCACTTCTCAGTGTGGACAACATAATCCAAGCAGCCAGTTCTTGTAAAATTCTAGAAAATTATTTTGAGTTTACTAAGTCCTAGTATCTTGATATGTTCTGTCTTCACTGCGCATAACAATGCACGTGTCAAATGATCTGACATACATGCAAGCTCATACATGTAAGTTTTCCCTTTCACCTTTGTACAGAACAGAACTCTACACTATCAGGGCAAGATTTGACATTTCAGTGATTTTACAAAATATATATATGAAGCACCATATAACATTCAAACATTCCAAGACATTGCAGAGAATATCAATATATAATCCCACCTTTTAAATATATTTAAACTAAATGTCAACAATCTATAATTTCTTTACCTTCAAGTCCTCAGTTTTCTGTGGAACATAATTACTCTTTTTTGTAGCCTCTCTTTCAGTTAGATCTATTAAAAGTAATGGCAACAAAAGAGACTGAGATGATGAGTACATTTGCTTTGGTTCTTATTACATTTCTTTCCCAAGACCTACATGTATAAGTAATACATTGCAAAACTCATTTGTTTCCACTTTGACATAAAATGGGTATTTGCAAGATGTCAAATATTGCAGAAAGTCAGTACAATAACACATTAACATAGTTACCAAGGTATATAAAAGGGAATGGCAGATAAAAGAGTGACACAAGTACTCAACTAGACAGACTGTTCTCTTTATGCTGTTTTATATATCAATATGCCCATTAGAATCCATCATAAAATGTTACCAGTCCTGACTGCAACTAGAAAAAGCCAAGAACTGAAAACCATTTATAATATTTCTGCTATACATAGAGAAACTTTCAAAAGGAGCTTGTAATCAACCTCTAGAAGCAAAGTAATCTATATGACAGGTAGAAACATTAAATTGTGTAGTGTTGACAACATACACATCCCTCGTTAAAATGTCATAAAAATGCATGTGACACTGCACAAACTCAGTCATAGGTGAGGACTAACAGAACTAATCCTGAGTAGGAAGATGGTTTAAAAAGGCAAGAAAGTTCTCTCATGGCACAAATACTATTTACATAAGGGTCCATGCCCAACTGCTGTGTTGAACAGTCACAGTCAAACATTCTGCCTCCCATAAATTTCTCTGGAAACAAACTAGTCATTCAGGTTTTATATACACATGTAGGTCAAGTCTTGATAATTGGAATCATTTTTGAAGTTAGGTATTTGAGAGATACCCATGCAAGGCCATATGATTGGCAAGCAATATATTAAATTGCTTCAAGAGGTATCTCTTACAGATGGTGGAAATCATTAAGATGTTTTATATAATAATATTGTCACTAAAGTTATTTACTCTCGCAGTTTGTGCCACTCAGCAATCTGACGACGGGGGGAGTTGCACACTTCATTCCAGTGGTGCAGAGCTGAGCCTGTACTCTTTGCTGCTCCCAACTCCAGTCGACCAATTACCTAAAACATTCATTCACAAAAAACAAAAATGTATCATAAATGATCAAGTTCAAATTCTTTACATGTGCCATACTTTCCCACAAAAATGATGTGGATAAAATGGAAATGTCTAACTGCTAAAAAGTAAACAGTAATGGTTAAATGTTGTGATGCCTAACCTTACAAATAAAACCAACAAATACACTATGTCTAGGGAACAACCCTAGTATTCTGTATTATATTACATCTCCAAATTGGTTATCATAGACACAGTGTATATATTGGTTTCATTTATAAACGGAAAGGTAAAGCTATCCCATTACAAGCCTGGACAGGCCTTTAAGACTCCAAGAGGTTAAGTCTTGCAGAATTTCTGGACAGTCAGTACATGAAGGTGGTAAAGTTGTCAGCCCTACACACCGGCCACCTTTACCTCCAGGAGATACCCTTGGTAGTCATTTCCATTACAGGCTGAATCAACCTCAGGGCCACAATGCAGCCAGAAGGATTAAGTCAGTGGAAACTCCTAATGCCACTTTGATTTATAAGATTTAATAACAAATACTGTAAAAACCCCGATTTTAAACTTGTTGTGGGCCACACCTAAAATGATATAAAAACCAGGAAACATTATTCTTATGGGCATTTGGCCAGAGCCATACAAAAAGTATGTAAAATTGCAGAAAATTTGAAATGTGGGAATGTAAAATCAGGGTTTGCTGGACACGGTAACATGCAACACTATTATGCTGTGATGCTTAGCTGTAGGACTGTGACAGTTTGATTGCACTTTTAAACAGGAGACATCTGTGTGGAAGCTTGGAGACTGTCGAATGAGTAAATTCTAAAGACACAGAACCTTGAATTATAGATGGTTAAGTACAAGTATATTCAGGAACTCTCCCGGTTTCTGCAATTGAAAATGTTTTAATTGATTATAGTGCTGCATACTGCGGTATGTACAGTACATTGCTGATTCCTCATGCTCAGGCAGGCAGTGGTTGTGTTAAGTTGTGCAGGCCTGTGTAATATGAAGGAAGGGTATCAGAAATGGCGATTAGAAATTGATATGAGTAAGACCTGCATATATGGGCATAGGTGAAAGTGGACCTATTAGAATCAAAAACATAAAACAAATATAAAATTTTTCAAATGCCAACAGACTTGATTAAAGCAAGAGGCAGAACATTAAATTCTGACTTGGACAAACGTATTAATTCTATTTAGGGAAAAAAAGAATTTCCTCAATAGTGGAAGGAGTCAGTAACTGTGGCTATTTATAAGAAGGCTGGTAAAACAGATTGAAGTAATTATCAAGGCATGTCACTGTTATCGACTAAATATAGCATTTCATTCTATATTGTTCTGTCAGGGTCAACTTCATATGTAGACAAAATCATTTCGAATTATCAGTGTGGATATTAATGTATCAGATCAAACATGGATCATATATTCTGTATTCGTTCAAAACTCAAGAAAAATTGACAATAAATGCGGCAGTACATCAGTTCCTTATTGGCTTCAAGAAATTCTTGTGGCTAGTGATGAGGGAGGCATTGTATAAATAATCTAAATGAGTTTGGGATATCCATAAAACTAGCTAGCTTAAATACAATGTGTTTAAATGAAACTTATAATAGAGTTTGAATAGTCAAACGTTTGTGTGCTATGTGTCATATTAAGAACTGTTTGATACAAAGAGAGGCCTTATGACCATATCTTTTTAACTCTGCTTTTGAATATGCCATTAGGAAAACCCAAGCCAACCAGGAGGGCCTGTAATTGAATGGGACACATCTGCTTCTGCTCTAGGCTCATGATGTTAACTTGCTGGGTAACACACACTCTTGTTAGTGATCAGTAAGGATGATGACTTGGTATACACAATGAGCTCCTTGAACTGTACCCCTCGCCAAATATTATGCAAGCAATCAAGGAGAATGATATAAGCAGGAAATATACAGAGTGGAGCAAAGAAAAATGGGTCCAGGGTTTTTGTGGGAAAAACTGAAGGAAAGAGACAACTCTGAAGACCTAGGTATAGATGGGAGGTATTATTAATGTGGTTCTTAAAGAAATGAGATGGGTGGACATAGAGAGGATTAATCTGTTTCAGGACAAAGACAAGTGGTGGGCTGTTCAGAACAGCGACTCTTTGAATTCCATACAATGCAGGAAATTTCTGAACTAGCTGAGGAACTGTTAACTTCTCAAGAAAGGCTGTGTTCCATTGAGTTACTGAGTTAAGGAGGACTTTTTGTACAGTTCCGATCACAATACAAATGTTAGTAATACAATTATTCAGGTTAAAGGACTTTTAGTCATGTAAGATTTATTGGATGTGGTACAGTACCAAAGGGGGTGAAAACATATATATAGCCATCACAGAAAGTATTTAAACACATGGGTTTGAAACATAAGTGATTAGCCACAGGGATGTAGCCAGACTTAATTTGCCAGAAGTGAATAATTAACTTGCAAGGTGTGAAGTGGACAGACAGCCTGAAATTATGAAATCAGGAAGAGAAAGGAAATGGTAGAATTGCCAACTGAAACTACTGAGTGTCTGGATATTACAGGGTAAGGGCATTTAGGGGAGGAACAGGGGAAGTAGGTAAATGACTAAGACATATAACTGGGTGCCAGAGGAGAGGAGGAAAAAAGGTAGACAGATGTATCATACAGGACGGCAAGGTGGAGCTGTGACATTGCTGAATACTACTGTGGAAACAAGGAAGTGAGAAGTGGTGACAGTATTAATTCAATATCTGCATGTTCATGCACATAAAATTAACCTCTTAAAGTTAAACTGCTTATTTAGTACTACTGATAGCATGAGAAACTGATGTCACATAGTCTATTGGCCAACAATATACAAGAATACTTATTTAGTCTTTGTTTTAAGCTCGTGGTTCCGTGAATCGTAATTCAATATGAATAAAAATCCAACAGATGCAACAGTATGCAGATATTTATTTACTGCAAAGCTACTCTACATGTTTCGGGTGTCACAGCACCCATCATCAGGAGTATTAAAAACTGTGCCCGCAGCTACTCCCCTCCAACTACATTGGAGGGGAGTAGCGGTACAAGTAGTATGACCTGTACCGGAGGCTGCGGGCACAGTTTTTAATACTCCTGATGATGGGTGCTGTGACACCCGAAACATGTAGAGTAGCTTTGCAGTAAATAAATATCTGCATACTGTTGCATCTGTTGGATTTTTATTCACATTAGTCTTTGTTGTTTTAATAATCCTTTCAAGTGTTAAGATTATAGAGTGTTTAATGATAGGAAGTCAGTGAATAAAGAAATGGAGGGGTTGTAAAAAGTGACTGTAGTCTGATTGAAGGTACTATCCTGATATTCACCTGGACTAATTGAAAAACACACACACAAAACAGTCAAGATAGTCTCCAGGTCCAAATTGGTTTTTGAAGTCTTGTCTTCCCAAATACACAGCAAGAATGTTAGCCACGCAAACACAAGATACACTATACAAGAACAGTCTCATGAAGTTAGGTCTCAAGAGATTACTGAAAGAATGACAATATAACAGTATTCAGCCTTGTGCCAGTAGGTTGGAAAGAAGAGCTGGTGAGGCTGTTGTGTTCGCTCAAAATTCCTCGTGTTTATTAGACAAAATTACTTTGAAAGCTCCCTATGTCTCAGTACCTCATTCTTTGTGACTCGGTCCCAATCAAGCAGCATAAATTCGAGGCTCACGTTGTCAAGACCCTCAGCACCCACAGGAATGTCAAAAACAAATGATTCATTGAAGACAGGGTTCAGTGTGCGTTTCTTCACATGTGTCTTCTTCTTGGCTATTCGCTGACTGTTATACAACAGGTACATCTTCACATAGGGATCTAAAACCACATGATGACAACAATATTTAATTTGCATCATTGGTACCAACTGAGGTAGTTAGAGAAAATAATGTATGGCTTCCAAAATATGAAATATTTAATTGACTTTTTATTTATTTTATAAGAGATAATGATAATATTGTTAGATTTAAGGTTCTCGTAGCAGTAAAATATCAAGAGTATTATTTTATGGGATGTGATGCCATGTATTTTGGCAGGTATGTATCAGTAACATTTCAGAGAAATCTAAAGATGGATGCAGAAGATTCTTCCAAAACTGTTGGTATCCTACCACCCACTCACCCTTGCAACCATCCATCCATCCATCCATCTATCTGTCTGTCTATCTATCAGAGCACATGACATGACATCACAAAACCATAATCTTCAGTGACCATTCCAGTACTGGTTGTAGAGATTTATTACAATTTCTGGAGGAGGACCACTTATTCCTACTTAACAAACTTTCTGTAGAACCTTTATTGGCAGCAGTAGTATTACCAGTAGTAACAGTATTGGCAGTACTAGCAGGCCTGCAGACAATGCAGCTTTGTCCACATGAAATAATACAGACATGCTAGGTAATATGCTGTATTGTGACAAAAAGCTTCAGTTTACCTGCTAATCCAGTGACATCCATCTTGGGAAGATTCCGAGCCTTCAGTACTACAACTGTCAGCCTGTTTGCTGCAGGCTGCCAGCACAGTGATACCAATAGCTCACCACGGCCCTGTGCACGGATCTGTAATAAAAACACAGAATTTACTATTTTTATTCCTTGGAATGATTATTATATTTGGAAGTAAATTAACTGTACAAACACATCATTAAGAAAGACATAACGTGCTTCAGCATATCTACTCCACAACTTTCTCTTGTTTTAGCTATTTGATCAGTGGGGTAGGTCAAGTCTGTTGGTACTGTGGTCTTAATCAAGACTACTGTACCATCTGTTGGTTATGGATGGGTTTGGAACACTTGGGGCACGAAAACTGATGGCAGAAACCTTGCCCCCTGACACTTCAGACACCACAAATCACATGTGGACTACCCTGGGACTGATGCGAGATTTATCCTGTGGGTATTTCTTGGACACATATGGAGATCTTATGGACAATACTGTGGATTGCAGCCTCCATCAAAGTGCAGAAAGCAATAGAACTGTAGCATAACTTAAAGAAGAATTTAACTTTATAAGGACCTACAAAAATGTTGTGGGTAGTCAGGATTTATGTTTGCTTGAAGGGTGTGAGAGAAGGAATTCAATTTATTAGAGTACCCTATGAAAGACCAACTTCCATACAAGTGTGCTAAGTGAGCTGTCTGGGCAAGAAGAATGTTAAATATTGGCTTCTATTTTCACACAAAAAATATCTGCATTTACAATCAAGTATAGTATATAAAAGAAAAGCCAAATACATTCTTCAACACATCTATTTTAAGATAATAAAGAAACTGCTACAAAAAATCTGCATGGGAAATAAGTATTAAATATATGAGCAATAAAATAAATTGTAAATGTGTCAAATTGTAGAAATGATTCACATATGTGCAGCAATTCAAATACCTGGAAACAAGAAAAATAAAATTTGGCTACATATATTAAAATATCAAAAAAAGTTGATATTTATGATTTAGAATTTTCTACTATTTACACTTTAAAAACAAATGTGCCAAATTGTACCTGCCAATAAAAAATTCATGCACTTAACTAAAACATTTAATATTTGTGTATTCCATCACGTTGTGTATAATAGATCAATATTTATGTATCAAAAACCGTCTTACACAACAATGTTTGCTAAAAGCAACAAATAATATTATTACACTATTATTATAATATTATTTGTTGCTTTTAGCAAACATTGTTGTGTAAGACGGTTTTTGATACATAAATATTAAAACATTTAAAAAAAAGATCCCAAATTACATAAGGTGCCAATACAAAGAACTAGCTCTGGAACAGCTGATGACACAAAATTATGAATTTTTTTTTATTGATTTATGTGTTGATGGTATTGATTAGTAGAAGTTACCACTGCATTACATTTCCCAAAAACCATAATTCTGCACTTAAGCCAAGTTTATAGCTGTTTACAACACATTATGCACCTGGATGGAAGAGGAGGTAGAACTGATCTCTATAAATGCAGCAAAACATGCCGAAGTGACTGAAATGTCACACTTCTTTCGTACAGAGAGAAGTTTTGATCAAGGAAATGCCAGCAATTCATTCTGGCTGAAGTATTGTAATTTTTGTGTCTACTGCTAAATAAAATGGCTCTGTTGTTGAAACATCTTCCTGATGAATGAGCATTAGGAGTATATCACCTACACAAATAAATGAGTTATGAATTATGCACACTACCCAGCTCCCTTAGTGTTTAAGTCTGTGAAGAGGGGGGGGGGGCAAGACACATTTCCTTGCTCATGATAAGTGTCTATCAACAATCTGCTTTCAAGGACTCTTTTCAATTGAGTTGGTTACATGCATTTATGACACAATATGGAGGTGCAGGAATACATTTATTTTTTAAATACTAGTATAATGTTGTGGTTCAAACAATAGAATTTTGCTCAGTTTGTACTATTCTTAACCCCTCAACCATTTCACTTGTGGCAGCAATCCTTTCTCCCACTGTTCTAATTCCCTTGATTTTTTAAATTCAAATGCTGTATAATAGGGGGAAAAAAGGTTTCTTCTAAACTATTAAACATATTTTAATGAAACAAAAAATTGATATGGTTTACTCTAACAGTGTGTGTACCCACTATGCACCTCCAAGTTCAGAAGTGTGCTTGTGTGTGGCAGATCTTGAAGCATGGCACTGCATACAACCCTACATCATATTCCTCAAAGTGATATCTGGATTCTCTTCTTGTTTTCTTAGCACCATACACTGCACACCTCCTTGTTATATTCTGCTTTTTTGTATTTCTGCACCATACACTGGAAAGCATCTCTGTGCCAGACTTTGAGGATCCTGTTCATCTGACTTTCTGCAATACTTCATTGGTTCACCTGTCAATCCTGAATGATATCTATGCTCCTTTCAAAGAGATCCTCTATGAAATGTAAAGCATCCATTTTTGCTCACAGTTTGTAATGCATAACATGTGAGATGAATGTGCAAATATTTATCACATGGCACAATGTCTTCTGGATAGGGGTGGATTTACCATGAAGTTAAAGAAGATTAAGCTTCAGGGCCCCTGACTCACACAGGCTCCTTCCATGGCCCTGGGCAGGGCCCTTACAATGCCCTAGAAATGCCTTGAAATCTTACAGCTCATATATGAAAGTAATTTGATAGAGTTTTTGACATATTTGACAACAATCCTAAAAATTTACATGACAGCACCAATAACAAGTTGTGAAGCTCAAACTTTTCTAAAATATCAATAATGTACAAAAAATGTTTGGTCAACCATGCTAGAGGAAAGACTGAATTATCTTTCTATTCTCTCTGTAGAAAATAATATTGCAAAATCATTGCCATATGACGAGGTAATCAAAAGGTATGCTGTCAAATGTGTGGAAAAAAGTTATTACAGAGGTATATCAGGCAGTTCATTAATGAAAATAGTGTATATTTTTCTGGATTTTGTGATGTTTGTGGTATCTGTCTGCTTTTTAAAATTTGTAATTTGTTGTGATTTCTTTTCTCATTCTACATAAATATTCACTGTCACTCCCAAGTTTGTATTCTTCTTCCTTCAGAGGGTCCCAAAATTATGTAAGCTTCAGGTCCCACAAAGCCTAGATCAGCCCCTGCTTCTGAAGCCAAGCTGCTATCACTGGTAATAAATGTGGTAGGGGCAGTCAGCCGGTACTTTGTGGTTCCTTGAATGTATCTCAGGCAATGAATGTGGTAGGGACATCAGGCAGTTACACTATTACTTGGAGAATATATCAGATGCAATTAATGTGATATTGGCTGGCAGGCAGGCAGGCAGGCAGGTAGGCAGCCAGCCAGTTACATTCAGGCTCCTAGGATGTGGTTATGGCAGGGATGTAGGCAGTTACCTGAGGCTCATATATTTTATCTCTGGCAATGAATGTGGTAGTGGTGGTTAAGCACTTACCTTGAGGCTCCTGGGATGTATCTCACGGCACAGGGTCAGATTCTGGTTTTCAGCCTGGGAAAGATCAACCGTTCCCAAGGAGCAGAACACCTCCCCAATAATGTCATCTCGGGAATAGCGGTCAAAGCTCAGTACCACAAAGTGCAGTGTGATGCTCTGTAGAGACAAACAACAAATTTAATGAAATGGCATCTCATTTGTAACTCCAGCACAGTACAAATTTTATATATACATGTTCAATGTTTCAGCTATTTATGAGTTTGTTTTGACTTGTTCATTCTTATTTGTCACTTACTGGTAAGTTACTTAAAATATATATAAATGCATTATTGACCACACACAAATAAGGAAAAGTAAAAACTTTAAAACATACGTGTAATTCCACTTCATCTCAAAAGTGATTTTGGTACTAATGAAAGATGGTGCATGTAAACAGTAATAACATTCCTACATTTGCATTGACTTGGTTCCTACTTTATTTTTGCAGCCAGTAGTACTATGACCCATTGAATACACTGTGTCAAAGTCTGGTAATTTTTCCAGTATTTTTCCCAGTTGTGGGGCATGAACAAAGGAGAAATCCAATTTTAAGGATATGTTTACTCAAATGCTCAACTGGTCACTTTATGGCATCCTAACCATTCAACGTCAGCCATATCTGAACTAGGATCACCAGCATATAAATAGTTTTGTATACTTCCTCTGATGGACATTCAGACTGAACACAAACTCATATATCTGGAATCATACTCTGTTTGTACTTTCTCCATGGTGCTTATAACATGAAATTAAAAAGTTATATGTGGTGGCCTGAGCCAGTCCCCATCCTCTGGTAAAACAAGTGAAACACATGCTCAGCAACTGATGTGTGATGGAGACCAAACCTATCAATGAACTACTGTGTTTTTATTCACAGAC